>Ga0180429_10004351_pt1 | contig 11346 bp, 8 predicted proteins | sample SS_ome_FD_132428 | JGI IMG/M metagenome (GOLD analysis project Ga0180429, IMG submission 132428) | Hypersaline lake sediment archaeal communities from the Salton Sea, California, USA - SS_1_S_1 metaG | ecosystem: Environmental > Aquatic > Non-marine Saline and Alkaline > Hypersaline > Sediment ... | reverse complement strand
GTGCTCGCCTTCGAGCATCCGCGGGTCGACGTGAACGGTCCAGCCTTCGATGTCCTTGATGACGGGATCGAAGTGGACGGTCTTAGGTGCTTCTTGTTTGGCATCCGGCTTGCCGTTCGGATGGGGAAGTTGATCCGGAACCTGTGCGAAGGCGGAGGGCAAACCGAGCAGCAACATCGCTACAGGTACCCAAGGCAAAATCGATCGAGTTGGATGGCAGAGAATCATAGGACGTCTCCAGCGGGCGGCGGTTTGTGATTCAAGTTGGTGGCATGCCCACCGGACTCTCAACCACAAACCGTTTGGTGGCAGCGGCATTCCGATTATATCAGATGACTGTGCGAGGAGTAATCGGGGGCGACGCTTCGCCGTAGTCCTCCTCGCGCAACACACCGTACCGCACGCGCCACCACGAACTCTGTGTACTACTTGACACCGCCCGGCCACTGTGGCTATAATCGAAGTCGTGAAGCTTGCCAATCGTGGGGCGATTCACAAGGTTCCGGGAAGAGACGCGTCGGTGAGAGAACAAAGCGAGGGAGATTGCGCGAGTGACAAGATGCCAATCGGGGAACGGTTATGCGGAGATCGCGTCGGCATGTGTGGCTGGGCATCGCCACGTTGGTTGGCGGTGTTTCGCTAGTCTGGTTCGTTGCGTCCAGGGAGCACGCCCCACAGAGCAATGCCGGTGGCGACCTCCGCCGGAAGACCGCAGAATACGGCGGCCTGACGATAAGTTATCCGCTTGACGAGACGCTGTTTCCCCCTGATATCGTCGCTCCAACGTTTCGCTGGAAGGACAGCCGCGACCGGTCGGACAGATGGCAGGTGACGATCGACTTCCCGGACGGTCGCTCCCAACTCGATTGCCGCGTGGAGACCACCCAGTGGACTCCTTCGGACGCACAGTGGGAGCAGATCAAGCGGCACTCGCGGCAACAGCGGGCCACGGTTACGGTTCTCGGCTTCAACCATGCGGACCGAAAAGAAATCCTCTCGGGAGCCGGCATCTCCATCAGCACCTCGACCGACGAGGTTGGGGCACCGTTGTTTTACCGGGAAGTGATTCTGCCCTTTATTGCCGCCGTCAAGGACCCCTCCCGCATCCGCTGGCGGTTCGGAAAGATCTCCTCAAAACAACAGCCACCGATTGTCCTGGACAAACTGCCGGTATGCGGCAACTGCCATTCTTTTTCGGCCGACGGCGGCACGATGGGCATGGACGTGGATTACGCCAATCGCAAGGGTTCGTACATTATTCTGCCGGTTGCCGAAGAAATGGATCTCCACACCAGTCGGATCATCACCTGGGACGACTACCAGAAGGAAGAGAACGAACTGAGCTTCGGCCTGCTCTCGCAGGTCTCTCCGGACGGCCGCTACGCTATCAGCACGGTCAAAGACCGGTCGGTATTCGTTCCCAAACCGAACCTCGCTTTCTCCCAACTCTTCTTCCCGATCAAGGGCATCCTGGTCTACTACTGCCGGAAGACGCAAACCTTCCATGCCCTGCCCGGCGCCGACGACAAACGCTTCGTCCACAGCAATCCGGCCTGGAGCCCGGACGGGAAGCACATCGTCTTCGCCCGCAGCAAGGCATATCAGTTGAAGGGTCTTCGCGATGAGACGGCGGTGCTGTTGGGCCGGGACGATTGCCGAGAGTTTCTCGAAGGCCGGCAGACTTTTCAATTCGACCTGTACCGGATTCCCTTCAACCAGGGCAACGGTGGCAAGGCAGAGCCGCTGGAAGGGGCCTCTCACAACGGGATGAGCAACTACTTCCCCAAGTACTCGCCCGACGGCAAGTGGATTGTCTTCTGCAAGGCCAAGAGCTTCATGCTCTTGCAGCCGGATAGCGAGTTGTATATTGTCCCGGCCGCCGGCGGCAAGGCCCGACGGCTCCGATGCAATACCTCTCGGATGAATTCCTGGCACAGTTGGTCACCCAACGGCAGGTGGCTGGTGTTCTCTTCCAAGGCCAATTCGCCCTACACCCAGCTTTTTCTCACCCACGTCGACGAGCACGGCCGCAGCACCCCGCCCGTCCTGTTGTCCCGGTTCACTTCTTCCGGTCGGGCCGCTAACATTCCCGAATTCGTCAATACGAAGTCTACCGGGATCAAGAAAATCCGCGACCAATTCGTGGATGACTACTCGTATTGTAGGACCGGTCACCAGTTGCTGAAGGAAGGGGATTACGACCTCGCGTTGCGGGCATACCACAAGGCGTTGCAACTGAACCCGCAAAATGCGGACGCACACAGCGTGTTGGGAGCCATGCTGGGTGGCCTGGGGATGCACGATCAGGCAAGAATCCACCTCCGCAAGGCCATCGGACTGAACCCCAATGATTCGCGCGCCAACCGCAACCTGGGTCTCGAGTTGGTCCGGCTGGACAAGTTCGAGGAGGCCTTGACGCACTATCGCGAGGCCGTGCGAATCGACCCGAAGTTTGCCAAGGCCCACTACAACCTGGGAAAGCTTCGGCTGGATCTCGGCCAACTCGATGGGGCGGAACACCATCTTTCCGAGGCAGTACGCCTCGATCCGGACGACTTCCTGGCTCGCCAGAGTCTTGGTGTGACGATGCGCAGGCTAGGGAAGATCCCCGAAGCCATCACCCAGTTCCAGGCGGCGTTGGAGCGGGATCCTGACTACGTGTCGGCCCATTTTGAGTTGGGCCAGATCCTCCTCAACCACGACCAGTTCCAGCCGGCCGCGACACATCTCACCGCCGCACTCAACAGCGCGCCCGAACTGTTCTCGCCGCTTAATGACCTGGCCTGGAGGTATGCGACGAGCCCCGACCCCCGGGTCCAAAACAGCGGCCGTGCCGTGGTCCTCGCCGAGTGTACGTCGGAGTTTTCGCAAGGAAAAATCCCCGCGCAACTCGATACGCTCGCCGCCGCCTACGCCGCGGCCGGACGATTCGACCAGGCCGAAAAAACCGCCCGTAAAGCAGCGACGCTGGCCGAGCAAGCCGGCGACACCGCGCTGGCCGGCCGCATCCGCAGCCGACTGGCACTCTACCGCTCGGGTAAACCGTTCCGGCAACCATCGTCCTGACGCACATTCAACGCCGCTTGATTGTCGTCACACATTACCGCCCCGGTGTCAACCTGGGATTTGTCGCATTGAACTCAAAGCAGATGGGAGAAGAAGGAGCCGAACGGTGGTCGACTCCCCCTTCTGCTTCGAGACCTGGCGAGGCGCTCGGACCGGTTGCCACCGTTGCCCTATCCTCCGCCCAGGCAGTTTCAATATAGCATTTCTTGACGGCCTTGGCACGGGTGCGATTCCCAGGCAACCTGTCGGCTCGCGCCGTTGTTTCTCTACCGGCGGTACAAGTCGGCGGCCCACTGTGTGGTGATTATGATGCGCTCACCGAGGAAGGCATTGACTTCGCTCGGATCCCAATAGATGCCATCCTGGCGCAGTCATTGGAAAGGGACGAAGACAGCTTCCGCTCGGCTGTGACCTTCGTGAACTGATCGAGGTGAGTTTGCCATCCTTCGCCGTTGTTCGGCGGGCAGGCTGGCGTACTCTGCACGCAGATTCTTGAGTTCCATGTCCTTCTCGACGAGTTCGCGGAACGGCATTTTTGCCAGAGTTTCCGCCTCCCGCTAGCCGGGGCGTGGGTACAGGCCAGCGCCCTTAACGATCTCGGGGACCTTATGCTCCCACTCGATGGCCATCAGGTGGATGCCGTGAACCCCCGAAATCTCGCGCAACTGCTGGATCTGCTCAACGCAGATCTGGATGCCCTCCTGGGCGCGCTTCTCCTTCGCAGCGCCCTTAATCCGCTTGATCAAGGCGTCAGGCAACTCGATGCCGGACACGTTCTTGGCCATGTAGCGGGCCATACCCAGCGACTTCAGTGGGGTGACGCCGGCCAGGATGTGCACCTTCTGGTCGAGGCCCTGGTCGACCACTTGGCACATCCAGGCCTTGAACTTGTCCATGTTGTAGATGCACTGGGTCTGGATGAAGTCCACGCCGGCCGTGATCTTTTTGGCCAGTCGGGTAACGCGGAATGCGAACGGGTCGCCGAACGGGTTGGCCGCGGCCCCGATGAACATTCGGGGCACGCCGTCAATATCGTCACCGCTTTCGACCTTGCCCTCGTCGCGCATGCGGCGGACCATGTCAATAAGCTGGACGGAGTCCACGTCATAGACGTTCTTGGCGCCGGCGTGGTTGCCGAACTTCTGGTGGTCGCCCGACAAGCACAGCATGTTGCGGATGCCCAGGGCATAAGCGCCGAAGACATCGCTCTGCATGGCGATGCGATTGCGGTCGCGGCAAACCATCTGCATGACGGGCTCAAGGTTCATCTGAACGAGGACGGCGCTGGCCCCGATACTCGACATGCGAACGATGGCGGTCTGGTTGTCCGTGACGTTGACCGCATCCACGTGGCCGATCAGGAAATCGGCTTTTTGCTTGACCTTGTCGACGTCTGCTCCCTTAGGAGGACCGCACTCGCCGGTGACGACGAACTGGCCGGCTTCAAGTAATCGTTCCAGCCTGCTGTCGCTCTTCATATCCTCAACTCCTCCACTCGTTCGGCGTGTCTGATCAACTGTCCCAGCTTCGCCTCCGGCAGCGGCGGATGAGCGTCCAACTCTCGGGCCAGCTTGCCGCCGGCCGGCTGCTTCATGCTCTTACGAAGCGGGTTCGGTCCCAGCCGGCGGGCTCGCTCGGTCATCTCGTCGGCCCGCTGGGCAAACAGCGGCCCTTCCGAGGCCGCGATTTGGAAGAACTCCAGCCGCTCCGGCTCCAAGCCGACCTCTGCCAAGAGGTGTTTGGTGTGGGCCACGGTGCGGATCGCCGAGAGGTTGCCCTCCAGGAAGTGGCAATCGCCTATATTGCAGCCAGCCACGTAGACGGCGTCGGCCCCATCCTCGAAAGCCTTTAGCAAGAACACCGCGTCGATCCTCCCCGAGCAGAGGATATACACCACCCGCACGTTCGGCGCGTACTCCAGCCGCAACGACCCCGCCAGGTCGGCGGCGGTATAGGCACAGTAGTTGCAGCAGAAAGCCACCACCTTCGGCTCGTATGGTTCGATGGCGTTGCTGTCGATCTTCATGTTCTCAGTTCCTCCACGACGCGTTTGCGCGGACCGCCGTCCCGGCTGGTGGACCAGTTACGGATCGGCAGCACGCGGCTCATGTTTTCCAGCTTGCCCAAGGCGCTAAGTCGGTCATAGATGAGTTGCCATCCGCAGTCCACTTCTGGATCGATCTCACATTTGCCGTCGGAGGAGCCTCCGCAGGGGCCGTTCAGTAAGCTCTTGGAGCAACGCGCGATGGGACAGATTCCGCCGGTGATCTCAAGCACGCAATCGCCGCAGCCCTGGCAGCGTTCGGCCCAAACGCCCTGCTCGAGGGCCGCGCCGAGGAACGTGGTGTTGATTCCCGGCACCACTTGCACGGGCCGTTGAAGTCCGGCCGCGGCCTCGGCCACCTGCTGGACCCCGGCCCCGCAGGCCAGCGACACTACCACGTCCACGTCCTCGATTTGGAGCAGAATGGGCTCGATGTATTCGAAATCACACTGCCGTTCGATGGTGGCATCGAGTATCTCACGGTGCTCGCGGCGTGCCCTGCTGGCGATGCGTAGCTGGGATGCCAGCACGGCCACTTCCTTCTCGCCACCGGTGTTGCACACGGTCACGCATCCTCGACACCCCAGAATCAGCACGCGACTGCGGCCACGGATGGAGGCTTCGATTTCCTTGACGGGTTTCAGGTCTCCGACAATCACGGTCTCAACTCCCTTCCGAGGACATCCGCGTGCGAATGCGGCCTTTTGTTTACGGCGCTAACGCCGCCGCCACTCACGTGCATCCGGTACCTTTGGGCAATCCCGCGAGCTTGGCCGCGCGCTTGCCTGGTTGCTTCTGGAACAGTGCATGGAGTTCCTTGAACGACATGCCACACATCTTGGATACCAAGGTCAAAATGGGCGGCACCTTGTGCTCTCGATAGTACGCCTGGATTATCCGGATCACCTTCAAGTGCTCCTCGGTCAACTTGAGCCCGTCGCGCTCGGCCAGGGCCCGAGCCACCTCCTCCGACCACTGGCTGAAGTCGTTGAGGTATCCTGCCTCGTCGAGTTCCACACTGCCGTCTTTGAGTTCGAGCATTGTCATTTTGGCTCCTCACACTGCCAAACCGAGCCGGCTACACTGGCCGGGCTGTATTGGGTTTACCCGTCGTCGAACACCAGGGCGTTGGCCAGCAGCGCCCAGAGGTGGATCGCCTTCCAGGGCCGTTCATAGTGCTTGGCGAGGTCATCGATAGCGTCGAAGCAGTTCACGCAGGGTGTGCATACGAGGTCCGCGCCCGTCGCGTCGATTTGATCCACCTTGACCTTTCCGTAGTGGAATCGTGCCTTGGCGAAACCCGAGATCAGCGTGCCGCCGCCGCCCGAGCAGCAATAGCCGTATTCCCGGTTGGGCCACATCTCGACGAAATTGGGGCACACCCGTTCGAGCACGTAGCGGCTGTCGTCCAACACGTCGGGAAAGCCATCGAGTACGGCCTTGCGCCCGGCGTTGCAGGGATCGTGCAAGGTCACCCGTTGGGGGTTGCAGGAAGGGTCCAGCTTGAACCGTCCTTCTCGCATCCACTGGGCGTAAAGGTTCACTTTATGAACGACCTCGAACTTAGGCTTGATACCGAACTTCTCGTAGCCGGCCATCGTGGCATAGTATCCGTGGCCGCACTCGGTGTAGGCCATGTACTTACAGCCTAGTTCCTCCACCCGCTTGACCTGCTGCCGCAAGGTGTATTCCCATGTGTCCAAGTCGCCGGAGAACATGGCGTAGTTGGTGCCCTCCCACCAGATCGAAGGCATGGTCCAACTGGCGTTGGCCGCGTGAAACACCTTGTAGATGCACTGCAACTCCATGGGGTAGTATTGAGGCAGCTTGGAATTGATGGTGATGAAGTAGTCGGCCCCCTCCTGGTCGATGGGAAAGTCCAGGTCAGGTACGTCGTCCTGCACCTCCTCCTTCATCCAATCGAGCGTCTCGATCCACTCCTCCGTAGGGATCTGCATGTTGTTGCCCTTGGTGCGGTGCAGGTCGGCCGTATCCTGGCTGCCGCCGGGTACCTGATCCCGCGACCGCATGGACCGGGCCCGCGTGATCAGGTTACCGATCTTCACACCCATGGGGCAGACCAACGAACAACGCTCGCACACCGTGCATTGATAGATGAAATCGGAGTCGATGACCTGTTGCTCCATTCCCAGCAGGACCATTCGGACCAGCCGTCGCGGATCCCACTCCGAGTAGCCGTGCAGCGGACACACGCTCAGGCACTTGGCGCAGGACATGCAGTAGTTCAGGTCTGCCTGCCAGTTGCTCTCTTCCATCACCGCGTCGCGCAACGGCGTCTTCTCGATCTCATCGAGCTTGATCACGTGGCTTTCACTGGACATTGTGTTCCCTTGTGGTATTCATTCCCCGATTTGCCCGGCGGGCATGCTCTTCGACGCCTCCGCCAACATGTGCGCCAACCTGTGAGGTTCGTTGGCCGCCACCGTGTGGAACCGCACGCGATCACCCTCCACGCCCACGGCCCCGAGGGCTTCGCAGACCTTGTCGATTCTTTTGCGGCTGAGGTCCGATCCCCATAGCGACCGGCAGTTGTCGTGGTGGCAGCCAAGCACCAGGACGCCGCGGGCGCCTTGCTCCAAGGCATCCAGAACAATCTGGTCGCTGACGAGCCCCGCACACGGGACATCAACCAAAAGTACATCGGTGGGCAGCGCCAACCCCGCGTGCCCCGCGGCGTCGGCCGCGGGCACGGCCGATTGCCGGCAGGCAAACGCGATGATCGGTCGGCGGCCGAGGAGTTCCTGGGTGGCCACCTGAAGCGTGTCGTGCATCTGGCGGAAGCGGAGACTTCCGTGCTCCAGCGCCCGCCCGGGACACACCGCCACACACATACCGCACTGCCAGCACGCGGAATCCAGCACATCCATGCGGTGTTGGGACGGGTTCGGTTGGATGGCCCCGTGAGGACATGCTCGGTAGCAGGTCAGGCAGGCGGCGCATTTGTCGGCATCGACGATCACTTTCTCGACGGGGACCCGGATCGTTTTTCTGTTTGGAAGCAGGGCCATCACGTCGGCGAACACTGCCTGGGCCTCCAGGCCCGCCTCTTCAGGATCACATTCGTCGTGGCAACCACCGACAAAGTAAACGCCTCGGCGCGCCGACCCCACCGGCCGATGTCGAACGTTGCCGGATTGCAGGTATCCCTGTAGGTCGAGCGGCTGGCGTAGCATTGCAGCGAGTAGGGCATGGGATTTCGGTGGCCGTATCCGCGCCGGAATCACCAACCGGTCTACTGGAAACTCCAGCCTCTCATCGGATAGGGCCGCGTCAGTCACGGTCACCCGAAGGTCGCCGTTGGCCACGTCGAAACGTGGTGCGCTGTCGTACCGGATCACGGTGACTCCGGCAGCGCGGGCATCGTCGTAAAGCACCTGGCCGCCGTGACCATACACCGGGATCTGACGAAACAGCAGTGTGGGCTTACCGCGGCGGCGGGCGTGTTCAAGGGCCGAGGTCAGCGCTGCCTGACCGGCGCAGCGCCGGTCGAGGTCGCGGCGGTCGAGCACGATGCACACAGCCTGGCCATCCAGCTTTCCTTGTGTAACAACTTCCCCATATTCTCGCAGGCTCAATACCCGCTCTGGGGTATCCATGGTCTCATCGAAGTCAAGCGGACCGGTCTCGGCGTCAACGGCCACAACGAGAGCGCCCACCTGGAAGAAGGTGCGTTTTGCCGGTGTACCCACGCGGAGCCGAAAGTTCCCGATGTGTCCTTCCACTTGCTCGATGGACACGTCTGCGAGTACCTGCACGTTCGCGTGCGAAGTAACCCGCGACACCAGTTCTTCCGAGATTGGATAGAAGCAGCCGTCTGACGCCCCAGTCTGGAACATGACGACTGGGAAACCCGCGTCGAGCAGCACGGAGGCCATTTGAAAGGCCGCGTGGTTGTTTCCGACCACGGCGACGGCCTGCTCCACCGGAACATCCGTCATGGTACACGGTTCGGTGCCGCGGGCCCGGACGACTGCCATTTCGAGCAGGCGTCGTGTCTTGGCCGCGCGAGCTTGCTCGTCCTTCTCCACCCACGCGCAGTGCTCCCGAATCGCTGCCCAAGTGACCGGCACGCAAGGCTGCCCGTCCTCACGTTCAATCCACTCCGGCACCGAACCCATCGCGGGCGAAGGACCGCAGATCACCGCCCGGTTGAGACCTTCATCCCGACACAACTTTCCGATGCGTGCGGGTGCGTCAGGCCCCGTCCAGGATGCTGCCTTAAAAACCACTACCTCGTCCGGTCCGCCCAGACGCATTTCAAACCCCTCCGGCGGCAGCGAGGCGGCGACGGCCGTGTCGCCGGTTTCTATCAATACTCCTACGCGTGTGTTGGCATCCATGGCTATCCCACCCTTTCCTTCACGTGAACGTCACCTCCCGTGGGGAGTTGGCTGCTCGCTGGTTGGCGGCCGTCGTCATCAAGTTGCCGCGCCAGCAGACCCGCCACAGCCATGGCCTGCCTGCGAGACCCCTGTATGTCGGTGGGACCGCTACAGGCCCCGGCCAGGAAGACTCCGGGGCGGGACGTGGTGAGGAGTGCATCGGGGCTGGCCCCGCCAAAGAAACCGAACTCGTTCAGGTCCAGGCCCATTACCTCGGCCAACGAACGATGCGAATCGGTGGGCACCAAACCGATGGCCAGCACTACACGATCGAACTCGAAGGCCTCGGTTCGGTCCGCGCCCGGCGCGACACTGTAGACCCGCAGCACGCCCTCAGTTTCGCCGGGGCAGACTTCGGCGGGCACACCCCGGATGAAGCGCACCTCGTCACGCGCCCGGCCATAGAACATCCCGAACTCCTTGCTCATGATTTGCAGGTCGATGTAGAACACTGTTGCTTCCACGGCAGGACGCAGATACCTCAGGCGTTGGATCAGCCGGATCGTCGTCCGGCAGCAGAACTGGGAGCAGTACTCCCGTCCCGATTTTCGGTCGCGCGAGCCGACACACTGGATAAAAGCGACTCGGAGCGGAGTGTCGCCGTCCGGCGCGAAACGCGTCAAATCGTCCTCGCGTAAGATGCGATCCAGATCCTGGGTGGTGCTGACCCCGTCGAAGCGCCCATACCCAAGCAGCGGGCTATCGGACGGGTCGTAGGGCTCGCACCCCGTGGCCAATACCACGGCTTGACAGGGAACAGTACACCCTTCGCTGAGCAGCCACTCCCGCCACGGCGGACGCACGTTGTCCGCAGCGGGCTCGGGCTCGAGCGTCACCTGGAAACCGCCAGCCTCCCCCTGGCACGCACCGAGACGGGCACCCAGGAGGATCTCAATTCCAGGGTGCGCCGAGATTTGGGAAATCTGGTCCTCAACGAGGCACGCCGAACACCGGGCACATTCCTCGGTGGCCATGCATGCCCAATTGGCCGCGTGGCCTCCCAACCGGCGGTCCCGCTCTACCAGCGTGACGTCGATACCGAGGTTGGCAACGGCACCGGCGACGGTCATGCCGGCGATGCCCCCACCGACGACGATTACTTTCGACTGTTTGTTCTTCACGGCTCGCGTTGTCCTCCTCATGCAACAATATCGTCCCACGTCCCGTCGTGTTTCGGCGTGGAAGTATCGGGCATCTCCTTCAGTGCTGAGATACTTGCAAAATTCGTGCCGGGAGTCCTCGGCCGTGATGCAGGCCAAGCTCGGTTGCCTCTCGGCAACGATGCAGACCTGGGCTTGCGAGCCCTTTGCTCTTCGGTATTCGGACCTTATAATGCGGTCCTCCCGCCTTCGTGCATCGCAGTTGGCTTCGATGCTAGCGGCCCACCAGTTGATGCGGCAATCATGTCGCAGGCAATGCAACGCAACGTTGCATGCAACGCGCTGTGCAACATACTTTCGGTTGTGCCAACCCGCCGCCAAGCCATTTCTAAGGCTATTCGTATCTGGTGGAGGTTATGGCCCGCCAGTTGCATGGGCTGTTTGGACGAGAACGCGACATGAAAGCAGCGATACCATTATACGGAAACCGCGTGTCACCCCGATTTGGCTATTCGCGCGCGATGCTTGTGGTCGACATCGTTGACGGCCAGGCGATGCAGCAGCGTATCGTCAACACGGAACAGGCAGGCGATGCCGAGTGGCTGGACCGGTTGGTGGCTTTAGGCGTAGATGTCTTTGTTTGCGGTGCCGCGGATGCCACCTTCCTTGAAGAAGGAGAAGGTCTCGGCATTCGCGTCATCTCGGACGTCGCCGGTGAGATTGACCAGATCCT
>Ga0180429_10004350_pt1 | contig 11350 bp, 9 predicted proteins | sample SS_ome_FD_132428 | JGI IMG/M metagenome (GOLD analysis project Ga0180429, IMG submission 132428) | Hypersaline lake sediment archaeal communities from the Salton Sea, California, USA - SS_1_S_1 metaG | ecosystem: Environmental > Aquatic > Non-marine Saline and Alkaline > Hypersaline > Sediment ... | reverse complement strand
GTTGGCTCAAGCATTACCGCCAACAATCAAGGTTATCCGACTGATCAAGGTCCAGGACATGGCACCGTTACGAGTAATCCCTGGCACACCAACGCTGCCTCCGGCGCTGGTCATGGCGGCAAAGGTGGACGAGGCTATGATGGAGCTCTAAGCGACCCAGGAGATGAGTATGGAGACACTAACGAGCCAACCTCTCTTGGCAGTGGCGGTGGAAGCAATTACGGCTATTCCGGCGGCACAGGTGGTGGAGCTATAAAACTAAACGTAAGTGATACCTTAATAAATAATGGAGAAATTAGTAGCACGGGTGCTAATGGAGCTTCTTTGCCAGTATTGGCCGTTAGTTACGGAGGAGCCGGTGGCGGATCAGGAGGCAGTATCTGGATAGTCACTGACACTTTATCCGGCTCAGGCAACATCAAGGCAAATGGAGGGAGTGGCAGTATTGGTGGTGGCCCTCACAATCACGGTGGCGGTGGATCAGGAGGACGAATTAGTATCGATTATAATGAGTACGAATTTACCGGCACCACTCAAGCCAAAGGTGGTAATAGCAACGAAAATGAACGAGGAGAAGACGGAACCGTTAGTCTGAACCACAACAACTCAAGCTCTTGTGATTCTGGTAATCAATTTACCACTTGTTACTTAAATACCCATCACTATTTACCAGATAATAATAGTTATCAATACAATAATTTGATTCTAGAGTCCGGTGCAACCCTAGAGATCAAGAGCAATTATAGCGCCAACGTTACCTCATCTAGTTTTGAAATAAATGACGGCGGCAACATTTATCAAAACAACTACTCTGATCTAACCATTACTACTACTGCCGACATGGATATCTACGGCGACATTGTTATTGAGTCGGGTGAAGAAAATAACCGCACCACTTTAAATCTCAATGCAGACAACATAGATGTTGCCACTAATTCTATTGAAGGCGCCCGATATTCAGAAGTAAATATTAACGCCGATGATACTTCGACTATTGATAGTCTGGTAATGGCTTCTTGGGTGAACATTAGCGGTCTTAATACAACGATAAATACCAATGGACAAATTTCCGCCAATTATTTAGGATATCCTACCGATGAAGGAACCGGGGCCGGTACCGTCAGCAGTAACCCTTGGCACACCAATGCTGCTTCCGGTGGTGGTCATGGAGGTCTCGGCGGGCGCGGATACGACGGAGCTTTAACCGATCCAGGTGATATTTATGGCAACATTGACGAACCGATTGCACTCGGCAGCGGTGGGGGCAGTAATATTGGATATTCTGGTGGTAGTGGCGGCGGTGCAATTAAAATAGATATCAATGGTGCATTCATTCATAACGGAATAATGTCTAGCAACGGTAGTATTGGAGCCAGTACTTATAGCAGCAACTACGGTGGTACTGGTGGCGGATCAGGTGGTAGTATCTGGATTACTGCCGATAGCTTTACTGGATCAGGTATACTTCGAGCTAACGGTGGTGCCGGCGGTAACGGTGATGCACCACACAATCATGGCGGCGGTGGATCAGGCGGACGAATTAGTATTGATTACAACAATTATAATTTCACCGGCACCACGCAAGTTAATGGTGGTAATAGTGAAGACAATGAACGAGGCGAGGATGGCACAATCACCCTAAACAATAACCCTACTAACTCCTGTGATAGCGGCAACCAATTAACCACCTGTTACGTCAATGGTCACCACTACCTGCCGGATAATATTTCGTATCAATACAACAGCTTAATTGTCGAATCGGGTGGCATATATGAATTCAAAGACAATTACTCTGAATCAATTTCGTTAGATAATTTAACTATTAATACTGGAGGGGATATATTACAAGGTAACTCCAGCGACCTGACTATTGCTGCTGTCGCCAGCATCGATGTCGATGGCGAATATTATCTGGAGTCCGGTTCCGATAGTGAACCCACCACAATATATCTTTCCGGTAACACAATTAATATTTCCGGTAACTCTCTGGAGGGCGGACAGTGGTCTGAGATTAATCTAGAAAGTGACGATACTATTACAATTGATGGTAAAGTCAGTGGTACCTGGGTAAACGTCGACACGAACAATATCAATATCACTGGCACCGGATATATTACAACTAATGCTTTGGGTAATTTAGCTGACCAGGGTCCAGGTTTTGCTACCGCCCCTTATCATTCTCAAGATGCATATGCTGGCGCTGGTGCCGGTCACGGCGATGTTGGTGGATTGGGGTACGGATGTACTATTGCTAATATCGGTGCCTCATATGGTAGCGAAAACTCTCCCATTGATCTGGGTAGTGGTGGTGCCAGTCATGTCGGATACTCCGGCGGACAAGGTGGTGGTGCCGTCAAAATTGTTGCTTCCGGTGCTACAACCGTAAACGGAAGTATTACCAGCAACGCTGGATCAGGAACAAATGTAACTACTAATCTTGACGGCGGTACCGGTGGTGGTTCTGGTGGTAGTATCTGGATTATTTCTGACTCACTATCCGGTAGTGGAGATATTTTGGCTGAGGGAGGAAACGCTGGCCAAGGCGATTCAGGCTCTATGGATAATCACGGTGGCTGCGGCGCCGGAGGTCGTATCAAAATAGAATACGGCGTAAATACTTTCTCAGGCGATGTGTCTGTTGATGGTGGTGATTTTGGTTATATTCTTCCTTGTAACCCCGGATCGATTGTTTACGCTCAGGGAGAATCATCCTTACCTCGTGTTGATAGTATTATATATCTCGAAAACGACTTAACCACTCCATTTGTCGATACTTCAGATAACGGCAACACCTTAGTAAGATTTACTACCGTCAATCAACCAACCAACATTAAGTGGGATACAATAGATACCGACTATGACAACATGTCTAATAGTTGTAGCAGCACCACCGAATGTATATTAGATTTAACCGGCGAAGGCTTAAAAACAGTCTACTTCCGAGCCACTGATGGTACCAACAAATCAGCTAACTCATATGAACTGCAATACACCATCAGGCAAGCCCTAATGAAAAATACACTCAGTTCATCCCAACCAAGTGAAACTGACCTGACTTTGGTAATCAATATCACCCCTGACTTCTCCGAAGCAATTACCGACGGCAGCATTAAATTAATCATGGACGAGGAGTTTGACTTTAGCGGTCTGACCGTTAATGACGTGGCCGCCTCTGGTGGTGATGTCACTTGGACAAATGATGAGATTATTTACGCCGGCGGCACTCAAATCGCCTACAAACCTCACTGGTTTTACGATATCGCTTACGCTCAAGGTGAAAATAGTATCACCTTTAACTTCACCGGTAATCTAAATTCTGAAGACGGAGAAATCACTTTTGAAATTAGTGGCGCCAATCAGCCCGGCAATCCACCCACCGAAGGGCCATATGACTACATAGTAGAGTGGTACGAACAGCACGACGCCGGTGGCTCACCTTTGTATATTAAAGACGGTAAAGTTTATATTAATGAAAATATAGTCGTATCTGCTTCTATCCCAACTGCTTTTAGTTTCACTATCGCCTCGGTTGGTTCCGGTACTGTTAATGGCGCCACCATTACTCAATCTACTTCAGTTGGCTCTGCTGTTAACTTTGGTACCTACACCGGTTCAGCCGATCGTATCGCCGCTCATGATTTGATTGTCTCTTCCAATGCTACCGGCGGTTATCAAGTTACTGTTCAATACACCGGTCAGTTGGCTTCAAACAGCGATAATATGAATGACTTTACCGGATCAAATACCACTCCGACCACCTGGGCTTCACCTCCCGGTTCGGGCACTGAATCATACTTCGGATATACCACGGAAGACGGCACATTATCGGAATCTCAAACCGACCGCTTTACTTCGTCCGGCGGCAACAAATGGGCGGCCTACACCACCATTCCGGCGGAAGTGGCTTACCATGACGGCCCGGCCAGTGACCAAGCGGATAGGGTAGGGTACCGATTAGAATTAACCGGCCTGCAACCGGCCGGCATCTACACCACCAACCTCATTTATATCGCTACTCCAACTTACTAACTTATTCTCAATGGAACACAAAATCACCAATAAAAACCGTACCCAAGTACTATTTTTTCAAATTCTGGGATATTTCTTATTGGGCGCTGGATTAATCTATGTCTGGCAAGTCGACTATTTGATCCATGGCGCACTATTATTGTTTTTAGGAATAGTTTTATTGATTGTCGCTCCCAAATTCAATACTAAAAAAACCGTCAAAGTAAATTCCAAATATATCGAATATTACGAAGACAATATTATACTGAGAAAAATCTCCTGGTCACAAGTTCATAAAATCATCCATAGCATTTCCACCGTGCCCGAAGTCACAACCAGACGACATATTTACATACTTAAGCAAGACAAAAAAATCTTTATCGACATCAACACCAAAGATTTTACCTCCAATCAAATTGATATCCTATTAAAACAACTCCATCATTTCAAGACCGATAACGTCACCATCGAAGACAATATAATAAAACTGTAATCTGTGCTTTAGGGCCGATGTCCAAAGGCCACCCGATCACGAATCTCCTCCGTCCAATTCTTATGCATCCCCCGCGTCACCGTCATCTCCCCATATTTATCGTTAATCTTATCCATCGACTGCAGTAGTCGGGATTTTTTTAATTTATCCTCCAGGAACGACAACTGTAAATGTTTGGCCTCTTCCAGTCCCGACACACTAATATAAATTTTGCTGATTTTATCGTGCAGCACCTTGCCCGCCAGATGTTTGTAAGTGTGCCGAAAAATATCATAACCATCATCAATTGATTCATCCAGCTGCTGCTGCCGGGCAAAACCACCACCATAAATATATTTCCAGCCAATCCAGCAGACCTTGCCCCGTTTGCCTTTCCGCCGCAGCCGCCGTCCCACTTTTTCACTCAATTTCATAATCAGCAGCGCCAATTCATCCTTATTGGCCGTCTTCTTCAGTAGAGTATAAGAATGACCAACTGATTTTACGCTAGCCTTCATTGGCTCCGTCTGCAGTTTATCAATCTCCAATCCATTCATCCGCGACCAGAGAAAATAACCCATTTTACCCATCTTTTTCATCAGGAACGACGGCTTAGCGTATTTAATTTGCAGAGGAGTAAAAATCCCCAGCGCATTAAACTGCCGTTTCAATCCATAGGAAATGCCCCACACATCCATCAACTCCAACTGCTCCAGCAAACCATCCACATTATTTTTGTCTACCACCACCAAACCGTCCGGCTTCTGAAAATCAGAACCAATTTTGGCCATAAATTTACTCTGGCCAATCCCGATTGAACAGGTAATCCATTCGCCCACCTCTTGCTTGATTCGGCGCTTGATTTCCTGACCAATATAATAGACTGCACCGACAACATCGGGTTCAAGATCTTGAGCCCCTACATTACGACTATCCGTCATCCCCGTCTTCCGGGTTCCCCGAGGATTGCGGAGCAATTTTTGGGGTAGACTAAGCGGGGATCTTTCTACATCAAACCGCAAAAAACTCTCATCGATACTATAATTCTCTACATCCGGCGTGTAACTGTTAAAAATCACCTGAATCCGCTCCGTAATCGCCCGATACTTGGCCGGCTCATCCGACACCAGCACAATTCCGGGACAAATCTGCTGCGCTTCACCCACCTTTGTCCCCGTACCAATCCCCAGCTTCTTCGCTTCTCGGGAAGCGGCGATAATTGTTCCTTTCGGGTGGAGATAAGAACAAACTCCCAACGGTTTACCTTGCCAGGCCGGATTGGCTTGCTGCTCACAGGTGGCGAAATAACTATTCATATCGATGTGCATGATGATGCATTCTTTCTGAGGCAGGTCAAATAAGTCATTATTTGTTTTGTTCATAATGTCCTCCAAAAATATTTTTAACTCAAAAATCAAAACTCAAAACGCAAAACCACAACTCAAAGCCTATTAACCAGCTACCAAGGAGTGGCTACGCCACATTATACGTAATATTTAACTATTAAACTTTAGCTCGTCACTTCTTCCAGTCGCCAATTCAAACTTTCCGTATCAAAACACAGCTTGTAGCCATTATCACTGGTATCACTAACATAAAAATAATAAAACAGCCGCTGACCCACCTTCTTTTGAAAATATAGATTGACTCGCTTCACCGCAATCCGCCGACCCCGCCACTCCAGGAGTAGGGGAGTGGGCTTGCTCGTAAAAGCCGTCACCACTTTTACCTGTTCATCTACTCTTTCCGAATTTGTGCTAATCATTTCCATAGTCTAAAATTAACAAACGTGTTAAATATATCCTCGCTCTCATATTAACACAAGTGTTAACAACATGGCAATAAAAATAAGCCACTTTTTCAAGTGGCTCACTAATCTGATATTTATTTCTTTTTTACCGCGCCGCGCTTACCCCCACGGCTTTCCAGTTCATCATCAGCCAGTATTTTTCCCGTCCAGCGACCAATGCGCATTTTGCATTTATAACACTGCCACTCACTGACCCCATCGAAAGCCTCCTGACTACCGGGAATGTACTGACAGCCAACCAAATCTTTATTTCCACACCGAGAACAACATATATCTTCTGTTTGTATATACTTACCGACAACTGATAGACCCTGATTATCCTTTTTCGCTCCACAGTCTAGGCAGTACCAGCTATTATTATCACCGGTGACTGTGGGGTCAAACTTGTAAACATTCTTGCTACTACACTGTAGGCATGATTCCGGTAAACTCATACTTTATCCACTCCCCTCTGAAATTGATCGCAGGGATAAAACTCTGCGTTCATGCTAAAATAAGTTGTTATTTTGGGTTTATCCGCGCAATCAATTTTAGAAAATTTTTCTCCCTCAACTTTCTTAATTGTCAGTACGTCAACCCCAACTCTCTTCGCCAGTTGCTTGCGAGTTAATTTATTTACTCTTCGATGCTGGCGGCAACACAGTGCCAGGGGTTTGTTCATCTCCCGGCAAATTTCCTCGTCCAACCGATCGCAAACATCAACAAACAGCTCGCCACTTTCTTTCTCATAATCATCGATATCTTTACGAAAAAAAGGCGGAATACTCGATTTTAAAAATTCGTTATACCAACACCGATGTTTATCATTCACCGATTATCACTCCCCTCGCATATTAAAATGTTAAATTTCTTGCCCCAATTATAGTCAAAACAGCGCCCACAATCAATATTTAAATAAAACAGAAGTCTTGCTCCAATAGATTTCGCTATCAACCCAATCAGTCTAGTTGTTTTAGGTGTTATTGTGTATCAAATGAAATACCCAAAAGCCGTATTCCGCGGGTTTTGTTCTTTATTCGTTACCTCATCTATAATATAAATATAGATAATTCCCGCTTATCTCAAATTACAAAACGCTCATCTCATAAATAGCCAAAATATTATATAATCACTGTATTCTGCCCCTTGGATTAATTATCCTAATCATATGATCCCCAACATTTATTTCTGGAATCAGATCATGGATATCGCCGGCCGAACGTCGATAATTCTTATTATTGCTTTTGTTATCAGTCACCTGATTATCAAAAACAACTTTAATATCATCAAGCCCAACTGGATCGAAAAAATTCTGCTCACTCTGACTTTTATATTAATTTATACCGTTACCCTGCTATTTAACTTCGGCGAGCAGCGGCTGTTGATATTTGACCTCGCTCTGCCAATTGTAATTGTATCCGGAATTTTAAGCGGCTTACGCGTCAGTATCGTTGTTTCCACCGTTGCCGCTATTATGATCAATTACCTTTTTCCGCTCTCCTGGCCCTATGCCGTCCTGACTCTGGGTGCCGGATTGGTCAGCGGCATTCTCAGTCACGTTAAACAAAGCAACCGCCAAAAAATGTACACCGCCGCCGGCATTCAGTTTGTTTTTTCTCTGGCTCAGGTGGGTATTATTTATTTTCTATTTGAAGGCTTTCTCTATCAGGTGCTCTGGCAAAACGTGCTATCCATAATTTTAATCGTGCTGGTGCAGATGTCCAGCGTGGTCATGTTCTTATATACTATTTATTCCATCATTCATTTTCAAAAGGCCCAGGCCTTGTTGTATTATCAAAACCAGCAGCGGCTGCGTTCTCTCGAATCTCAAGTCAATCCACACTTTCTCTTTAACTCCCTGAATACAATCGGGTCACTAACCCGCACCAACCCGAACAAGGCCCACGAACTAATTATCGAATTATCATCCCTGCTCAGAAGCAGTCTACGCAAACAAGGCGAAACCATTCCACTGGTTGATGAGCTACGCAACATCGACAGTTATCTATCAATCGCCCAGGCCCGTTTCGGTAGCCGAATTGAAATTAAAAAAGATATTCCGGAAATGTATTTACGCTGGAAAGTGCCCAACCTCATCTGGGAGCCAATCGTCGAAAACGCTGTCATTCACAATATCAAAAAACAGGATATCGTTAAAATTAGCATCAGCGCCAAACAAATCGGTGACTATTTGCATCTTATTACTATTGATAATGGCCAGGGCATCCCCACAGATGTGCTAAAAAAGATCAAATCACCCAATGAGGAAACCAAACATCTCGGACTATCCAGCACCCGCTTGCGTTTGTTAAATTTTTATCATCAAGATAATCTAGTTGATATCAATACCTCAAAAATTGGAACTATAGTGACAATTAAAATTCCAGTCTAAGTGACAAATTTCAAATGACAAAATCTTATAGTTTTGACATTTGACATTTGACATTTGACATAAAAAACATGCTCAACATCAAAACTCTTATCGTCGACGACGAACCGCCCGCCATTGAAGAGCTGTATTATCACTGCAGCCAGTACATCGACCAGCAAAATATTTACGAAATCGACAACCCCAAACAGGCGCTTGATGCGATTAAGGATTACCATATCGATCTGGCCTTTCTCGACATTAACATGCCCTTTATTTCCGGCATTGAATTAGCTGAGAAAATCGCCGAACTAGACAAGCCGCCCTATATCGTCTTCGTCACCGCCTACGATGAATACGCTCTACAGGCATTTGAACTAAACGCTATTGACTATGTACTCAAACCAATTGACCCCAAGCGCTTCGATCAAACCATCAAAAAAATCAAAACCAATATTAAATGTGAAAACGGATCAAGCATCACCAAAGAATCGATTAAAAAAGCGACTAATTTCATCTCCGGCAAAATCACTGCTGTCGGCACTAACCCCAATGACCGCTACATTTTTAATCTCAGCGATATCACTCATTTCCAAGCCGACGGCCCAATTGTATTCGCCAGCAAACTGGACGGGGACCAGAAGCGGGTACACTATCAACTTCAGGAACTAGAAAAAGCCTTACCGAAAAATTTTGTTCGCTGTCACAAATCCTACATTGTCAATATTGAACACGTCGCTCGTATGTATCTCTGGCAGAAGTCAAATTTTCAAATCGAGCTGGAAAACGGCGAAAAAATCCCGGTTTCCCGCCGCTATTCACAAGCCGTCAAAGAACAACTCAATTGGTAAAGGCAATAACATTAAATAGTATTGTCATCCCGTCTGCCCACCTCTGGAGGGAGATTTATTCCGGGATCTTAATACTATTTAATATTGAATAATCCTGTTATTTAAGCTATAATCTCCTTAATAAAAAGAAGGGGGATTTTGTATATGCAAATTAAAAAAATTACCCAACAGGAAAGAGAGAAAATAAATGAGAGGCTAAGCATGGTCAGATTATTTATCAAACACCCTGATCAGATAGTCTATCGCTTTGGCAAAGAGTCTCTTCTAGATCCAGCTAATGAGCCAGTTCAGTATTTTGCCAAGAAATACAGCCTTACCAGTATAAATGACATCATGTACTGTTCTGATGAAATACTTAAGAAACAGTACAAGCACACCAAGAAAGCAGTTATAAAGGTAAAAGAATTCTTCAGAAAAAGATTAAGTTTGATAAAATTTAATCCTGTTCATTTGCTAGATATCGATTCGAATCAAATCGACACAATCAATCAATACTACGGAAAAAGTAGTATTGATATTCTTCCCATCAAAGGCAATAGCGCCAAAAAACTCAGAGAAAACCTGATATTGAAAGTATCAGATATTTTCTTTGTCACCAATAGACAGCTAACAATTTTGCTAGGCGGAAAACAGTCTAGTAAAATAACTGGTTATCTGCGCAATATCTATTTTGGATAAAGGAGGATAAATTCTATGGAAAACATTATTGGCTCTCATTTGCTGCTGCCAATCAAATTGAATCAGGAAATCAAAGAAGTAACGAGCAAGTTTATTGATGAAGATGTGCGCCCAAAGCACATCCCACTCCATATAACTTTGGGATTTGCCAAAATTAACAGCAAGCAGTTCAATACGATTTGTGCCAGCATTAGAAAACTCGGGATAAAAAGAGTATTTATCGGATTTAAAGAAATTCGCAATGTTGTCAGTTCTGACAGAAAAACTTTCTACAGCCAAATTGTTTTAAGAAGAACTGACCGCATTCAACTTCTTCATGAAGTAATCATGGATATCCTCAACCAAAGCCGTAACAATGGAGAGGTTCGCAATAAAGATAGGATCAAATTTGAAAAAAAATTGATTTCAAAAGCGGACTTTGATCACATCCAAAAATATGGATATCTTCAATCATTCGTTAAATACTCCCCGCACCTAACTTTGGGTAAATACAAAAATGACAGCAAGACATTCAATGACACACAAAAACATTACAAAGATAAGCTCAACCACATTATTGGCAGAAAATACTTTACTCAAGATATCGAAGTGGTTTCAGAACTAAGAGAATCAGAGCAAACCACGATCACCAGAAGAATAATAAAAAACTAACCAAAAAAGCACCAAAAGGTGCTTTTTTACTTGATAAAACCAATCACATTTTGTACCCTTAATCCAAATCAAAGTAGGGGAGGGAACTTTAAAAAATGAATAACAACAATGAATACACGGTATGTATATACTCAGAAGCTTCCAAAGAATATTTACCCGTTATTAGAAGTGCCTGGCATGAGATCGCTCAATTCGACCAGCGTGACAGAATCGAACCGCATATAACAATTTCTCAAGCAAGAATTCCAGAAGAAGCACACAATGAAACATATGAAACCATCACTAACGAAATTCGATCTCTAAACTTAAAACACCTAACCTTCCGATTTAGTCGTATTGTCTGTGCGCCACACCAACCTGAATGTTTATTTTTAGCCATAAATAAGAACAAAACTCTCTACCACGATCACCATTGCAAAGTTGTAAACATTCTAAACAAACACCGTCGAGGACTGCTACGATCCTGTGATCGCTCCAAGATAAATGAAAGATTCTATCATCCTGATCAGATCAGAGTGGCTCAAGAATATGGC
>Ga0180429_10004349_pt1 | contig 11351 bp, 8 predicted proteins | sample SS_ome_FD_132428 | JGI IMG/M metagenome (GOLD analysis project Ga0180429, IMG submission 132428) | Hypersaline lake sediment archaeal communities from the Salton Sea, California, USA - SS_1_S_1 metaG | ecosystem: Environmental > Aquatic > Non-marine Saline and Alkaline > Hypersaline > Sediment ... | reverse complement strand
TAGCGCTGGATCTCGGCGCGGGCGAACCCGGGGAGCGTGCGGACCATCCGGTCCTGCAGCTCCGGCGGCAGCGAGCTCGAGAACCCCTGCAGGTACACCTCGCTGGTGTCGACGCCGTCCGGCTCCACGAACAGCAGGTGGTGCTCCTTGTCCGCGAAGCGCACGACCTTGTCTTCGATCGACGGGCAGTAGCGGGGCCCCTGGCCGTCGATGTCGCCGCCGTACATCGCGGACTGGTCGAGGTTCTCGACGATCAGCCGATGCGTCTCCGCCGTGGTCCGCGTCATCCACGTCGGGCTCTGGCGGACGCGGGGACCCGGCGTGCCGGTGAACGAGGCGGGCGGATCGTCCGGGGACACCCGATCCAGCTCCTGGAAGTCGACCGACGACGAACGCACCCGCGGCGGCGTACCCGTCTTGAAGCGCATCAGCCGGTGCCCGGTCGCGACCAGCGCCGACGACAGGTGGCGTGCGGGCGCCTCGCCCTGCCGCCCAGCCTCCCGGCTGCGGCGCCCGTACCAGACGATGCCCCTGAGGAACGTGCCGGTGCAGAGCACCACGCCGGGTGCCGCCAGCGACCGCCCGTCCACCATCCGCACGCCGGCCACGCGACGATCGCCCCCCATCCCCACGACGTGGAGATCCGCGACCTCGCCCCGGACGATCTCCACCCCGGCCGTGGCCTCGACGAGCTCGCGCGCCGCGGCCGCGTACCCGTCCCGCTCGTTCTGCACCCGAAGCGACCGCACGGCCGGTCCCTTGGAGGCGTTGAGCGTCCGGCCGTGGATCGCCGTGGCGTCCGCGAGGCGCCCCATCACACCCCCCAATGCGTTCACCTCGAAAACCAACTGAGATTTCCCCGGGCCGCCGATGGCGGGGTTGCACGGCATGCGACCGATCGTGTCCGGGTTGGGCAGGGCCAGCGCGACCCGCGCGCCCAGGCGCGCAGCGGCCACGGCGGCCTCGATACCGGCGTGCCCTCCCCCCACCACGATGACGTCGAACTCCTGCACGTCGCGCTCCCTCGGCCCCGGACCCCCACCGGCGAAGCCCGCGAGCGCCCGGGCGGCGCTGGCCGCCGCCGAGCCCGGAGTCTAGCACGCGATTGCCGTCCTGGACGGGCATCGGCGCGACCCAAACGGCCGCTGCGTGTCATGGTCGCCGCCCGCCACGCCCGCGCAGTACGATCCCGGCATGGACGCGTGGCTCGGGCTCGTCGCCGGTTTGGTGTTGGTCGTCGCCGGGGCGGACGCGCTGGTCCGCGGCGCGGCCCGCGCCGCCGCCGCCCTCGGCGTGCCTCCGCTCCTGGTCGGGCTGACCGTGGTCGCCTACGGGACCAGCGCGCCGGAGTTGGCCGTCAGCCTGAGCGCCGGCGCCGACGCGCGCCCTGAACTCGCCCTCGCCAATGTCGTGGGCAGCAACGTCTTCAACGTTCTGGCGATCCTGGGTCTGGCGGCACTCTTCGCGCCGCTCGCGGCCTCCGCCACCGTCGTGCGCCGCGAGATCCCCCTCATGCTGCTCGTCACGCTCGGGGCAATGGCGCTCGGCGCCGACGGCGTCCTCGCCCGCGGCGACGGCCTCCTCATGCTCGCAGCCCTGGCGGCGCTGACCGCCGGCCAGGTGGTCGCTGCGCGCCGCGCGCTCCGCGGCGCGGCCCTCGCGCGGCGCGACCGCAACGCCGGCCGGCCGCTCGTCGATTCCGGCCCGGCCCCGCCAGGACGCGCCCGCGACACGCGTGTGCGCGACGCGTTCCTGCGCGACGCCCTCTTCGTCGCCGCCGGCCTGACCGGCCTGGTGATCGGCGCCGGCTGGCTCATCGACGCGGCGGTCGCCATCGCGCTCGACCTGGGCGTCGGCGAGGTCGTCGTCGGGCTCACGATCGTCGCGGCCGGCACCTCGCTCCCCGAGCTGGCCACCTCGGTCGTCGCCGCCCTCCGCGGCGAGCGCGACCTCGCGATCGGCAACGTCGTCGGCTCGAACGTCTTCAACCTCGTGGGCATCCTCGGCCTGGCCTCGCTGACCGCGCCGAGCGGCCTGCCCGTCCCGCCCCAGGTGCTCGGCCTCGACGCCTGGGTCGCGCTGGGCGCAGCCGCCCTGCTCCTCCCGCTCGCCCGCAGCGGCGGCGCCCTCGTGCGCTGGGAGGGTGCCGTGCTCGTCCTCGCGTACGCCGGCTACCTCACCGCCGTCGTCACGCTCGCGCTGGGTCGCTGGGACCTGCCCCCGATCGGCGTCGGCGTGGCCATCGCCGGACTGCCCCTCCTCGCCGCGGCCGCCGCCATGGCGCGCGGACCACGCGCTGGCCGCCCCCGCTGAGGCCCGCCGCGGCGACCCGCGGCACCCGTCCCGTTCCCCCTGTCCACGCGCCTTTCCCTGATACACTGCCGGTCCGGCTTCGGCCCCCCACAGGACCCGGTACCGCCGCCCGCGAAAGGGCAGACAACCGTCCTGGACGCCCCTCCGCGGGCGGTCGACGCCCGGAACGCGGTCCATCGAGGAGGCACGACGCGCATGCTCAGCCGTGACCACGCCATCTGGGACGACGTACTCGACTACGTGCGCGACCAGATCTCGGAGACCGAGTTCCGCACCTGGTTCAAGCAGGTCCGCCCCCTCGGGATCAGCGATGGCGTCTTCCAGCTGGGGGTGCCCCACTCCTTCGCGCGCGACTGGATCCGCAACCACTTCGGCGAGGTCCTCGAGCAGGCGCTGCGCGACCTTGGCGCGCCCTCTCCGAAGGTCGGCTTCCAGGTGGTGAGCTTCAGCGCCTCCGAGCAGCCCGACATGTTCAGCCAGCCGGCGCAAAGCGACGCCCGGACCGCGGCCACACCGCGCGAGCGCGCCCAGCTCAACCCCAAGTACGTCTTCTCCAACTTCGTCGTCGGCCCGAACAACAACCTCGCCCACGCCGCGGCTCTCGCGGTCGCCGAGGCGCCGGGGCGGGCGTACAACCCGCTGTTCGTCTACGGCGACTCCGGACTGGGCAAGACGCACCTGATGCACGCGGTCGGGCACGCCGTCGCCGACCGCGCCCCCGACCTGCGGGTCGCCTACGTCACGACCGAGCAGTTCACCAACGAGCTGATCAATGCGATCCGCAGCGACCAGATGGTCGCCTTCCGCGACCGCTTCCGATCGATCGACGTCCTGCTCGTCGACGACATCCAGTTCCTCGCCGGCAAGGAGCGGACGCAGGAGGAGTTCTTCCACACCTTCAACGCGTTGTACGAGTCGGCCAAGCAGATCATCGTCAGCTCGGACCGGCCGCCGAAGGACATTCCCACCCTCGAGAACCGCCTGCGAAGCCGCTTCGAGTGGGGCCTGATCACCGACATCCAGGCGCCCGAACTCGAGACGCGCATCGCGATCCTCAAGATGAACGCCGACTACCGCGGTGTGAAGGTCCCGATCGAGGTGATCGACTACATCGCGCGCAACGTCACCAGCAACATCCGCGAGCTCGAAGGCGCGCTGGTGCGCGCGATCCTCTACGCGTCGATGAATCAGGAACCGCTGACCCGCGCCTCCGCGGCCAAGGCACTCTCCGACGTGTTCGCGCCGGCCGGCCCCAGCCTGACCATGCCCGACATCCTGCGCGTCACCGCCAAGCACTTCGGCGTCGAGGTCGACGACCTGCGCTCGAAGGGGCGCCGGCAGGAGCTGGTCCAGGCGCGCCAGGTGGCGATGTTCCTCATCCGCGAGATGACCTCGCACAGCTACCCCGAGATCGGGCAGTTCTTCGGCGGTCGCGACCACTCGACGGTGATGTACGCCGTCCAGAAGGTCGGCGAGCACGCCGGCACCGAGGGCGACCTGTCGCGCCACATCCGCCAGATCCAAGACGCGCTGATCTGACCCACCACCGCTCGGGCGCGGCCGTGCGTCATCGCTCGCGGAGCCACCGTGCAGCGCCCTGTGGAAGACCTGTGGACAAGCTTGGGGAGGGGCTGTGGATGCACGAACGCCGTCGTGCTCTGTGGAAACCTGGGGATGGGCACGGTGCTCTTCCACAACTCGGACGCCGTTATCCACATCCCGGTCCACATGCACATCGCCGTCTCCTACGCCACTCTGTGCGGTTTTCCACATCATCCACAGTGCCTATGAAGAGGACTTCTCGACCCTTCATCCGATGAGGAACCCCCAACCGCTGTGAACCTGTGTGTGATGTCGGCATCCGCAAGTCACGGCACCCATCCTCGCGCGGATGCCGAGCTTCCGCGCATTCGCGGCGCTATCGCAACGTGCCGACGGGCGATTCGGTATGCTGCGGGCGCCCAGGACGGGCCATTCCACGCACCCGGAGGGCCGCCGAGACGATGAAGGTCATCATCCCCACCAAGACGCTCACCGAGACCCTCGGTCACGTGGAACGCGTGATCCCGAGCCGCTCGAGCAACCCCGGGCTCAGCCTGCTCAAGGTGGAGATCGACGACGGACACCTCACGTTCAGCGGCTCCAACATGGACATCGACGTGCGTTCGGTCGTCGAGACCGACGTGACCGGTCGCGCTGAGGTGGCCCTACCGGCGGCCGTCTTCACGCAGGTCGCTCGGGCCCTGCCCGCGGACACCGTCGAGCTCGACTTCGGCGAGGCCGAGGTCGAGGTCCGCTCCGGCACCTTCGCCACGCGCCTGCAGTTGGTGACGGCCGAGTCCGCGCCGCTGCTCGACTTCGTCGCCGAGCTGCCGGGCGAGGTCGACGGCGCGCTGCTGGCGCGCGCCCTCGAGCACGTTCGCTACGCGGCCGCCGTCGCCGACTACCAGGCGGTCTTCCGCGGCGTGAAGTGCGAACTGCGTGATGGGCACCTGCGCGTGGTCGCCACCGACGGCTTCCGCCTCGCCTCCTACCACGTCGACGTCACCACCGGCATCGACGCCGAGTTCATCATCCCCGCGCGCAGCGTCGACGAGCTGATCAAGACCCTGGTCCCGGGCCCGGCGCGGCTCGCGCTCGATGGGGGTCAGTTGACCGTCGCGAGCGGCAACACCACGCTCAACCTCAAGCGCATGGACGGCACCTTCCCCGATTACCAACGCGTGATCCCGCAGGCCTTTCCCGTCAACGTGACGCTCGCGCCGCAGCGCCTCGCCGACGCCGTCGCGCGCGTCGCGGTGATGGCGGACAAGTCGGCCAACCACCGCGTCGACCTGTTCATCAAGGACGGCGTGCTGCGGATCACGGCCGAGGGGAGCTTCGGACGTGCGCAGGAGGCCATCGATGTCCTCCAGGAGGGCACGGAGGACGAGATCGCGCTGGCGTACAACGCCAAGTACCTGGCCGACGCCGTGGGGCCCGTCGTCGGCGACCTGCAGCTGCGCTTCTCGGGCACCACGAGCCCGTCGGTCCTGCGGGACCTCGGCGACCCCGCGTACCTCGCGATGGTCGTCCCCCTGCGCACCGGCTGACGCGATACGACGACCTGCGGACGAGGGCCACGGCCCCGGCCGTCGCACGACCACGCCAAGTACGGCGAACCCCGGAGGAAACATGACCACGATCGACGACGTCCGCGCCCTCGAGGTGCTCGACTCCCGAGGCAACCCCACCGTCTCAGCCACCGTCACGCTCGCGAGCGGCGTCGAGGCCAGCGCGGCGGTGCCCTCGGGCGCCTCCACCGGTGCCCACGAGGCGGTCGAACTGCGCGACGGCGGCGCCCGCTACGGCGGCAAGGGCGTGCTCCAGGCCGTCGAGAACGTCAACACGCTGATCGCGGAGGAGGTGCTCGGCCTCGACGCGTTCGATCAGGCAGCGCTCGACGGCGCGATGCTCGCGCTCGACGGCACCCCGAACAAGGCCAAGCTCGGCGCCAACGCGATCCTGGCCGTGTCGCTGGCATCCGCTCGCGCGGTCGCGGCCGCGCTCGAGACGCCGCTCTACCGCTACCTCGGCGGCACCAATGGGAAGACGCTGCCGGTCCCGATGATGAACGTCATCAACGGCGGCAAGCACGCCGACAACCGCGTCGACATGCAGGAGTTCATGCTCGCCCCGGTGGGCTTCACCACCTTCTCCGACGCCCTGCGCGCCGGCGTCGAGACCTTTCACACGCTGAAGAAGGTCCTGGCGAAGCGCGGCTACGACACCAACGTCGGCGACGAGGGCGGATTCGCGCCCAACCTCGGTAGCAACGTGGAGGCCGTCGAGGTGCTGCTCGAGGCCATCGAGAAGGCCGGCTACACGCCCGGCGAGCAGATCGCGCTGGCGCTCGACCCGGCTTCCACCGAGTACTTCCAGGACGGTGCGTACCACCTCGAGGCCGAGGGCAAGGTGTTGTCGCCCGACGAGATGATCGCCTACTGGGTCGAGTGGGTCGACAAGTACCCGATCATCTCGATCGAAGACGGCCTCGCGGAGGACGACTGGTCCGGCTGGGCTGCCCTGACCGGCGCCGTCGGTGACCGCGTGCAGCTCGTCGGCGACGACCTCTTCGTCACCAACGTCGAGCGACTCGGGCGCGGCATCCGCGAGAACGTGGGCAACGCCATTCTCGTCAAGGTGAACCAGATCGGGACGCTGACGGAGTCGCTCGACGCGATCGAGCTCGCGAAGTCCGCCGGCTACCGCAACATGATCAGCCACCGCTCCGGCGAGACCGAGGACGCCTTCATCGCCGACCTCGCCGTCGCCGTCAACGCGGGCCAGATCAAGACGGGCTCCGCCAGCCGCTCCGATCGCCTCGCGAAGTACAACCGGCTACTGGCGATCGAAGCGGAACTGGGCTCGGCCGCTCGCTTCCTCGGGCGGTCCGCCTTCCGTTCGTGAGCATCTTCCGCCGCACCAAGATCGTCGCGACGCTGGGACCGGCGTCGTCCGCGCCGGAGCGGATCCGTGAGCTCATGGAGGCCGGCGTCGACGTCTTCCGGGTCAACTTCTCGCACGGCACGGCGGACGTCCACCGCACCAACGTCCAGCGCGTCCGCGAGGCGGCCGACGAGCTCGGTCGCACCGTGGGCGTGCTGCAGGACCTGCAGGGCCCGAAGATCCGCGTCGGCAAGTTCGCCGACGGGCAGGTGGCGCTCGTCCCGGGGGAGCCGTTCGCGCTCACCTGCGCCGACGATGCTCCGGGGGACGCGGCCCGCGTGGGCGTGACCTACAAGGGCCTCTGCCGCGACGTCAAGCCGGGCGACGCCCTGCTGCTCGACGACGGGCGGCTGGCGCTGAGGGTGACGACGATCGAGCGCGCCACGGTCCACACCGAGGTCACGCTCGGCGGCGTGCTGTCGGACAGCAAGGGCATCAACCTCCCCGACGCCGACCTGTCGATCCCCGCGCTCACCGACAAGGACGTCGAGGACCTGAAGCTCGGGGCCGAGATCGGCGTCGACTGGGTGGCGATGTCGTTCGTGCGCAGCCGCGACGACCTGCTGCTTGCACGCCACTACCTCGCGCGCGAGGGCTCGAGCGCCAAACTGATGGCCAAGATCGAGAAGCCCGGCGCCGTCGAGCGCTTCCCCGAGATCCTGCGCGAGGTCGACGGCATCATGGTCGCCCGCGGCGACCTCGGCGTCGAGATGCCGCCGGAGCGCGTTCCGCAGATCCAGAAGCGGCTCATCCGCGCCTGCCTGGAGGCGGGCAAGCCGGTGGTCACCGCCACCCAGATGCTCGAGTCGATGATCCACAGCCCTACGCCGACGCGGGCCGAGGCCTCCGACGTCGCCAACGCGATCTACGACGGCACCGACGCGGTCATGCTGTCGGCCGAGACGGCCATCGGCGACTACCCGATCGAAGCGGTCCGCATGATGGACCGCATCGCCCGGACGGTCGAGGCCGACGAGCGCTACATCACCGACATGCACGAGCACGTGCCCGTGCCGGACGACACCACCGCGGACGCCGTGTCGATGGGCGTGTCCAACATGGCCCACACGCTGCGCGCGCAGCTGATCGTCAGCTTCACCTCGAGTGGCAGCACGGCCGTCCGCGTCGCCCGCAACCGCCCGGCGGCACCGATCCTGGCGATCACGCCGTCGGCCGTCGCGCTGCGGCAGCTGTCGCTGGTGTGGGGCGTGCTCCCCTACCTGTCGGACGACATCGCCGACACCGACGAGATGGTCCAGGTGGCCACCGACGCCATCCGGGACCGCGGCCTGCTCGAGCCCGGCGGCCGCTTCGTCATCACGGCCGGCGTGCCCTTCGGCATGCGCGGCACGACGAACATGATCCGGGTGGAGCGGTTCCGGGGCTGAGCGCGGCGCGAGGCCGCGCAGCGCCGCGCGGTAGCTCACTCCAGCCCGACGACGGTCCGCAGCAGCGCGCCCACGGCCTCGCGCGAGCCGAGCCGGTCGATGAGCGTTGCGAACGCCTCGTCCAGCGAGAGCACGGGCGCAACCTCGATGTCGACGCCCGTCGTCGTGACGCCCGCGGTGACCGGGACCGGCAGCGGATGGTTCCCGAAGAAGTCGCCCTCGTCGAGTTCGCCGTTGCCGTCCTCGTCCGACCAGGCGAAGACGTCGTTGCTGCCGGCCAGGGCCGAGAAGGCGTAGGTCGAGACGAAGGACGGGTAGGCGCGGCTACCGGCGATCAGGACGTCGCCGCCGACGGTCTCCTGCAGGGCGAAGACACGCGTCTGGCCCGTCGGCGTCGGGGCGGCCGTCGCCGTTCGGAAGCGCACGGTCAGGGGCTGCTCGACACCGTCGACCTGGAACAGCAGCTCGATGCGGTAGCTGCCCGGCGCGGTGACCAGGCTGCGGTCGATACCGATCGTGGTCGTCACGCTGGCCGCCGGAGCCAGGTTTCCCCCCGTCGGCGATCCGGCGGCGAAGTACACGGCGCCCTCCGGGACCTCCCCGGGGTTCGCCGCATCCTCCACGTACTCCGCGAGGAACCAGGCGACCGGCGCGTCGCCGGTGTTCGTGAGATCGATGTCGCGCGTCACGAGGGCCGCGCCGTAGTCGACGGGGTTCGGGTCGTAGGCGACCGCGCCGCCCCCGGGCGTCGGGACGTCGCCGTCGGCGATCGCCGCGACCGCTGCCGCGGCGTCGATGAGGCCTGCCCCGCAGTCGCCGCCGCTGGGGCGAGCGCACGCCGCGGCGGTCAGCGGGCTGGCGGTCGAGGTCAGCGTTGCGAGCGCGGCGGTCAGCGACAGGTCGGGATCGAGTGCCTTCATGAGCGAGATCACCCCCGCGACGTGGGGCGCGGCCATCGAGGTGCCGTTCTGGAACAGGTAGTCGAAGGTGCCCGCGGCGTCGTTGCGCGACAGGCTCAGCACGCCGTCGGGGAAGCCGTCGTCGTTCCGATCGGCCGTCAGGTCGCCGCCTGGTGCCATGACGTCGACGCGCGACCCGTAGTTCGAGTAGGGCGCCCGATGGCCGCGCAGGTCGGTGGCGCCGACCGCGATCACGCCGCCGCAGTTGGCCGGCGTCGCGAAGCCCGCGTCGGCGTTCTCGTTGCCGGCCGCGACCACGACGATCGCCGCGTTCGGGGCGTCGGCGGCGATGCGGTCGAACGCCTCCTGCGTGAAGGAGGAGCACGGTGCGGTGCCGCCGAGGCTCAGGTTGATCACGTGGGCGGGCGTCGGGTTCGCCGGGATGCCTGCGACGGGGAGGCCCGCGGCCCACAGCGTGCCCTCGACGATGTCGACGAGCGACCCGCCGCCGACGCCCAGCATGCGTACCGGCAGGAGTCTGGCGGACCAGTCGACGCCGGCGACGCCGACGCCGCCGTTCGTCGCCGCCCCGATCGTGCCCGCGACGTGGGTGCCGTGGTAGCTCGACTGGCCGCCGGGCTCGTCGCCGACGTCGTAGGGGTCGGGGTCGCGGCCCCCGCCGTCGTTGGCCACGGCCGGGTCCGAGATGAAGTCGTAGCCAGGGAGCACGCGTCCGACGAGATCCGGGTGCGTTGCCGGCGAGCCGTCGCCTGCGTGGAGGATGCCGGTGTCGCCGACGGCGACGACGATATCGGCTGAACCGATCGTCACGTCCCACGCCGCCGGCAACCCGACCGCCGGGTAGTGCCACTGATCGCCGTAGAAGGGGTCGTCGGGGACGAGGAGTGGCCGAAGGATGAGGTTCGGCTCGGCGTAGAGCACGTCGGGCCGCGCGCGCAGGGCGTCGACGAGCGCCAGCGTGTCGGCTCGGTCGGTGTGCGCTGCGCGGTACAGCGTCGCGTTCGGCATCGCGAGGGGGCGTACCGACTGCAGGCGGACGCCGTCAGCTTCCAGCGTCGCGAACGACGAGGTGCGCAACCCGTCGACGAAGCGGACGATGACCTCGCCCGGCACGAGGTCGGCGGGCGCCGTCGCGGAGGCCGTCATCGGGCGTCCACGGGCGGTGAGCGGCGCGCCGCGCGCGAGACCGCTGGCGCCACTCGCGACGACCGACAGCGAGCCGGAGATCGTGCCGGTCGGCGCCGCCGTGACGGTGATGGCGATACCGTCGCTCTGACCGCCGTCGAAGTCGCTGGTGGCGATGATGGTGGTGGTGCCCGGCGTGCGGGCGGTGACCAGGCCGCGCGCGCCGACGGTGGCGACGCCGTCGTCGGCGCTGCTCCAGATGACGGCGCGGCTGGCGCCACCGGTGGTGGTGACGGTGACCGACAACTGCTGCGTGGCGCCAACCACCAGAGAGCCAGCGGGTTGGTCGATGCTCACCCCCGTCACGGCCGGCACGGGCGCCGGAGCGCTCTGGCAAGCGAAGAGCAGCGACAGCGCAACCAGGCCGGCCGCGAGGGCCCGCGCCAGACCGTTCGGGTGTGGCCATTCCATGCCACAGCATGGCGCGCGCACCTGGCAGCTTTCTGAGCTCGACGCCATCGGCGCTTCACGAACGAGCCCGACGGCACGCGGGGCGCCGTCGGGCTCGGGAGTGAGGGAGACGCAGGCTCAGCCCTCCGAGATCACCTCGAGCTTGATGTCGATCGTGACCTCGGGGTGCGGCCGGTAGGGCACGACGTACTCACCGAGCAGCTTGATCGGCTCGCGCAGGTCGATCTTGCGGCGGTCGATCTCGACGTCGAAGGCCGCCTGCAACGCGTCGGCGACGTCGCGGTTGCCGACCGAACCATAGATGCGGTCCTCGCCGGCCTTCACGCGGATCGTGATGGCCGCGTCACCGAGCAGCTCGGCCAGTCGTTCGGCGTCGCCCTTGCGCTCGGACAGCTGCCGCGCGCGCTGCATGAGGCGCGCCTGGAGCTCGCGCTGGTTGGCCTTGGTCGCCGGTAGGGCCAGGCCCTGCGGCACGAGCCAGTTGCGCGCGTAGCCCGGGCGCACCCGCACCATCTCGCCGGCATCGCCCAGGTTCTGGACGGGTTCGAGCAGGATGACGTTCATCGCCGGACCAGCTTCTCCGTGATCGGGATGATCGCCAGCATGCGGGCGCGCTTGAGGGTGGTCGCCAGGCGGCGCTGGTGCT
>Ga0180429_10004347_pt1 | contig 11352 bp, 11 predicted proteins | sample SS_ome_FD_132428 | JGI IMG/M metagenome (GOLD analysis project Ga0180429, IMG submission 132428) | Hypersaline lake sediment archaeal communities from the Salton Sea, California, USA - SS_1_S_1 metaG | ecosystem: Environmental > Aquatic > Non-marine Saline and Alkaline > Hypersaline > Sediment ... | reverse complement strand
GTGAGGGCGTCCGGCGCCTTCGCCGTGCACTTCCTCCCGTTCGAACGCGCCGACGCGATCGCCGGCGTCGGCTCGACGAGCGCCCGCGATGGGCTCGACAAGTTCGCGCGCTTCGGCCTGGCCACCGCGCGCGGCGCCGAGCTCGACCTGCCGATCCTGCACGACGCCTACCTGGCGTACGAGTGCCGGGTCACGGCCGTCCACGAGACCGGCGACCACGACCTCGTCGTCGGCGAGGTGGTGGCCGTGCACCACCGGCCCGAGGCCTACGACGAGCGGAGGCTGCTCGACGCCAACCACGCGCGGGCCGCGGTCTACTACGGTCGCAGCCTCTTCGAGGCGCTCGGCGCGGGCGAGCGGGCGGTGTGGTTGCCGGGGGCCTGAAGTCGTCTGCGCGGGTGCCGACGCGGGCGCGTCGGCGCCCGCGCGCACACGTTCAGCTGTCCTGCAACCGCCGGTCGAACACGTCGCGCAGGCCGTCGCCCAGCAGGCTGAACCCCAGCACGACGACCGTGATGGCGAGGCCCGGGTAGAGCGTCACGTGCGGCGCGCTGCGGATCGCCTCGCGCCCCACCGACAGCATGCGGCCCCAGGAGATCTGCGGCGGCTGCGCGCCCAGCCCGAGGAACGACAGCGCCGCCTCGGCAACGATCGCCGTCCCCATCCCCAGCGTCGCGATGACCAACGTGGGGGCCCAGGCGTTCATCAGGATGTGCTTGAAGAGCACGATGACCTGGTTTTGGCCGAGCGCCTTGACCGCCTCGACGAACTCCTCCTCGCGGATGGCAAGGACGTCGGATCGCACCACGCGGGCGATCTGTGGGATGCGGACCACGGCGATCGCCATCATCGCGTTGACGATGTTCGGACCGAGGGCCGCGACGATCGCGATCGCGAGCAGAATGCCGGGCAGGGCCAGGATGACGTCCATCAGCCGCATGATCAGGTTGTCGACCCAGCCGCCCACGTAGCCGGAGACCGCGCCGAGCACCACGCCGAAGAGGAGCGAGATGCTGGTCGCAACGAAACCGACCATCAGCGACACACGAGCGCCGATGATCAGCCGCGAGAGCACGTCACGGCCGAGCTCGTCGGCACCGAGGATGAACTGAGCGTTCAACTGCCCCTCGACGATCAGGCCGCGTGGCGCCGCGTAGCGTTCCCAGATGTCCTGCCGATAGGGATCCATCGGCGTGATCCAGGGTCCGATCGCGGCGACGACCAGCAGGAACGAGATGATCGTCGAGCCCGCAACGACGTTCTTGTTGCGCAGGAGTTTGCGCAGCATCGGGTTACCGCGGCGTCGCTCGGGGAAGGCGACGGCGGTCGGTGCCTCAGCCATAGCGGATCCTCGGGTTGAGCAAGCTGTAGCTCAGGTCGACGAGCAGGTTGACGAAGGCGAACACGACCGCCAGCATGAGGACACTCCCCTGGACCACCGGGAAGTCGCGCTGGCTGATGGCGTTGACGATGAGGCGCCCGACACCGGGCCAGGAGAAGACCACCTCGATGACGATCGAGCCGCCAAGCAGGTAGCCGAACTGCACCCCCACGACCGTGACGACGGGCAGGAGCGCGTTCTTGAGCGCGTGGCCGTACACCACCGTCAGTCCCTTGAGACCCTTGGCCCGCGCCGTGCGCACGTAGTCGCGTCCCAACACCTCGAGCAGGCTCGAGCGCGTCAGGCGCGTGATCAGCGCCATGATCGAGGTTCCGAGGGCCAACGCCGGTAGCAGCGCGTAGCGGACGTGGTCCCACAGCACCAGGCCATCGAATCGGGTGACCAGCGCCACCATGGCGTCGCCGAACGAGGGTCCTCTGCCGCCGATCGGCAGCCAGGCCACGTGGAGGGCGAGCTGCGACAGAAGGATCAGCCCCACCCAGAAGTTCGGGGCCGCCACGCCGACCAGCGCGGCGAACATCGAGCCGAGGTCGATCCAGGTGTTGCGGCGCACGGCGGACAGCACCCCGAGCGGGATGCCCACGCCGATCGCGATCGCCAGAGACCACATCGCCAGTTCGATCGTGGCAGGCATGCGTTCTGAGACGAGCTGCGCCACGGGCAGCTGCTGCCGGATCGACAGGCCGAGATCGCCCTGCAGGGCGTTGTTGATCCAGCGAAGGTACTGCACCGGCAGCGGCTGGTCGAAACCATAGAGGCGGTTGAGGCGGTCGATGTCGATCTGGGTCGCCTCCTCGCCGAGCATGATCCGCACGGGGTCTCCCGGCGCAAGGTGCACGAGCAGGAACACCAGGATCGACACGCCGAAGAGGATGGCGACCAGCGAAACCAGGCGCCGGAGGACGTACTGGAGCACGGCCCAGCCTACCCGACGAACACGAGGCCGGCGGGGGGCACCGAGATGAACTCGGCACCAGCCTCCGTGATGACGACGTCCTGCTCGGGCCCGATCGGGTGCCCGTCCACCCCCGTGCGCCCGTGGACGACCGGCTCGACGGTGTAGACCTCGCCCGCCTCGAGACGCCCGAGCCCGCGGGTGCCGTAGCGGTCGCCGAGCGGCGCCAGCGTGGTGCCGCCGTCGTGCACGGTCCTGCCGATCTGGTGGCCGAGGGCGTGCGTGTAGACGGGCGCACCGCGCTCTTCGAGCACCCGGCGGGCGACGGCGTCGACCTCGTGACCGGCAACGCCGGGGCGCATCGCGGCAACGCTGGCGTGCACCGCCGCCATCGCCGCGTCGAAACGCCGCTGGACCTCGCGCGGCGGGGCGCTCTCGTCGGGCCGCGCCAGGTAGTAGGTTCGCATGATGTCGGAGGTGTAGCCCTCGACGAAGACGCCCATGTCGATGACGACGGTGTCGCCCTCGAGCAGCGGCGCGTCGCCGGCGCTGCGGTGCCCGAGGCCCGCCGTGCCCGTCATGACGGCCGCGCCGTCGCTGAAGGAGTGGGTGACCCCGAGTTCGCGCTGCCTCCGCTTGATGAACTCCGCGACGTCACGCTCGGTCAGGCCGACGCGCATGAACTGCCCGGCCTCGTCGAGCAGTTGCTCGGTGATCTCGACCGCGCGCCGCAACCGGCGCAACTCCTCGGGCGACTTGCGCGCGCGCAGGGGCTCGAGCACCGACGCCGAGGAGACGGCGTGGGCACCCAGGCCGTCGTCGCCGACCATCTTCTCGAGCTTGCGCAGCAGGCCGACGGTGAGCCCGTCGACGAGGTAGTCGTCCTCGTGCTGGTTGAGCGCCACCACGCCGGGCGCGAGCTCCGCCCACACGGCCCGCAGGTGCGTGTCGAGCCCCTCGCGGCCGTACGCGATCACCTCGCCGAACGCCCCGGGCTGCTCGATGCCCATGCGGTCGTAGTCGGCCACCAGCGCGATCTTGCGCCCCGCAGGCGTGAACACGAACGCCGACAGGCCGACCATCTCGTGGCCCGCGAACAGCAGGGTCGAGCGGTCGCTCCCCTCGCGGCAGAACACCACCCAGGCGTCGGCCTCCAGTTTCGGCAGCAGCCCGTCGAGTTGGGCGTGCTTCTCACGGATCAGGGTCAGGTCGCTCTGCGTCATGGATCCTCCGGGCGCACGGGTTCGTCCGGCGTCGTCGGGCCGCGTCGTGCCGCGGCGTGCCGCGCACCCTGTTCGCGTCATCCCCGTCCAGGACGGCGGTGACGGGTGGCCGACTCGAGCGCAAGCGTACGTGCGCGCCACCGGGGTGTCAACCTGCGAGAGGGCCCGGCGAGCGCATGACGACCACCGGGCCGTCGTCTGCTACCATGTCGGTCACCATGAAACTGCTCCTGACCATCGTGCAGGACGCCGACGCCGCGAAGCTCGAGCAGGCGCTCCGCGAACGCAGCTTCCAGTCGACCAAAATGGCGTCGACCGGCGGCTTCCTCCGCGAGGGCAACACCACGCTCATCATCGGCGTGGAGGACAAGGACGTCGCCCTGGTGCAGGAGATCATCCACGCCAACTGCCGGGAACGCACCAAGGTCGTGACGGCGGGCTCGCCGCTGCATGCCGTCGAGGGGGCCTTCGCCTCGCAGCCGATGGAGGTGCCGGTGGGCGGTGCGATCGTCTTCGTGCTCAGCGTCGAGGCCTTCCACCGGCTCTAGACCCCGTGTGCCGGCGCGCTCCGCGCCCCGGCACCCCCCGGCGTGCTCCGCGCCCCGGCACCCCCCGGCGTGCTCCGCGCCCCGGCACCCCCCGGCGCGCTCCGCGCCCCGGCCCCGCCTCAGCGGTGCTGGCCCTCGAGCGCCGCGCGATCGAGCGCCCGCAGCTCGGCGAAGCGGAACGACAGGGCGAGGCTCGTGAGCGCCAGGCCGGCCGCGATCGCGAAGGCGCCACCGAAGCCGATCCACGCCAGTGCCGCACCTGCCGCGACGGGTGCCAGGCTCGGCAGCGCCAGCACGCTGTTGGCCACCCCCACGTAGAGCGGTCGGTCGCCCTCGGGCGAGACGGCGTACAGCAGGTTCCAGGCCGCGATGCCCATGCCGGAGTTGCCCGCCGCGGAGAACGCGAACACGAGCGCGAAGACCCGCCAGTCACCAGCGACGAGCGCGACGACGGGCGCCGCCGCCAGCAGGGCGATCGCCACGTGCAGCACGTCGACGTTGCGGCCGCGGTCGGCGGGGCGACGGAGGACGAAGTTGATCGCGATCGACGCGAAGGTCGCGACGATGACGTAGGTGCCCAGCGCGCTCGCCGGGGCGCCGAGCCGCTCGATCGCGTAGACGGCGTAGAAGGGCTCGGCCAGCAGGCCAGCCAGCGCCAGGAAGCGCACGCGCAGGTAGCGGCGGAAGCTCGGGTCTCCACGCAGCACGGCGGGCAGACGCTTCAGCGTGCCGCCGAGCGGCTGCTTCAGCGCGATCTTGCCCTCGGGTTCACGGACCAGGGCGAAGGCGAGGTAGGCGCCGGCGGTGAGCAGCGTCCCCAGCAGGAAGACCAGCGCGAAGTCGGTCGGGAAGGCAAGCGCGCCGTCGAGCACCCGCCGCAGGACGAGGCCCGACAGCAGCGCGAGCAGGCCGCCGATACCGTTGCGCAACGCCCAGAAGGTACCGAGCCGGTAGTGGGGAACGACCTTGGCAGTGACGTCGGCGAAGGGCACGCCGCCGATGCCGCCGGCGACCGAGTTGACCAGCACCATCGCCAACGTCAGCGGCACCAGGATCGCGGGTCGATCCCCGACCAGGAACACCGCCAACGTGAGGCAACCGAACGCGATCACCCGGAGCGTCGAGGTACGGCGGTAGAGCGGCAGCTTGAACGGCACGTGCGCGAGCCGGGTCGCCACGAACAGCTGCGGCAAGAACCACCCGCCCACGCGCAGCGCCGGGATCAGGCCGATCGCCCAGGCCGGTGCGCCGAGCGCGGCCAGGAAGGGCGCGAGCACCAGGCCCGAGTGGAAGAACGCCTCGCCCCCATTGACCAGGACGCCGTTGTAGACGCCCAGGAGGAAGTTGCGGTTCGGCGGGCCCCAACCCTTCGCCTGCACCCGCGCATGCTACCGCCCCGGCGTGGCGCGACCGCCGCTCGAGGGCGCGAGCCCGACGACGCATTCAGTCGATCAGGTGGTGCTCCAGCGCCCACCGCACCAGGCCCGCGCGATGGCGCACGCCGAGCTTCTCTCCCGCGCGCTCGCGGTAGGTCGCGACGGTCTTCTCCGAGATGGACAACGCCTCGGCGATCTCGCGGTAGGTGCTGCCCTGCGCCATGCGGCGCACGACCTCGAGTTCGCGACGGGTGAGCCGCACGTGCCTGTACGGATCGGGCCGACCGGCGGCTCGCGCCACCTCGGCGAGCAGCTGCGGCGGCGCGTAGTACTCGCCGCGCATCACCGCCATGATCGCGTCGACGAGCTGCGTCTCGACCGCCGACTTGGGTACGTAGCCCGAGCCGCCGGCCTCGAGGAACCCCTGCACGTACTCGGGGTCCTCGTGCATCGACAGCGCCACCAGCCTCGGCGCCGGGACCAGGCGTCGCAACTGAACCGCGGCGGCGATGCCGTTCATCCCCGGGAGCGACAAATCCATGAGCACCACGTCCGGCCGCAGCTCCGGTACCCGCGCGATGGCCTCCTCGCCGCTATCGGCCTCCCCCACCACCTCCAGCTGCTCATGGGCACGCAGCAGTGCCCGCACACCGGCACGCACGATCCGGTGATCGTCGACCAGGAAGAGACGGATCGGGCACGGCACGCCCTGGTGGCCGGCGCGTCCGCCGTGGTGACCGCCACGTCCGCCCTCGTCCGCGGGCCCGCTCACGGGAGCGGCAGCCTCCCGTGCACGCTGCAGCCGCTCCCGGGCGCGCTCTCGAGGCGCAGGCTGCCGCCGAGCAGTTCGAGCCGCTCGCGCATGCCGATCAGGCCGATGCGCTCGGCGGGCGTCAGCGCCGTCGGGTCGAAGCCGACACCGTCGTCTTCCACCACCAACTGGACGAAACCGCGGGACACGGTGACGACGATGGAGGCCTCGGCAGCCTGGGCATGCCGCACCACGTTCGTCAGCGCCTCCTGCGCCACCCGGTAGAGCACCGTCTCCACCTGCTGCGCCAGCCGCTCGGGGATCTCGACCAACACCGTGACCGCGATGCCGTAGCGTTCGTGCAGCTCGCGCCCGAAGCGTCGCAGGGCCGCCGCCAGGCCCAACTCGTCGAGCACCGACGGGCGCAGGTCGAGCGCGATGCGCCGCACGTCGGTGAGCGTCACGCTCGTCAGCGACCGCAGCCGCCGCAGTTCGCCATGAGCGGCGTCGGCCGCGGGGTCCAACCGCTCCAGTTGCCGGTCGAGCCCCAGCAGCATGGCCGTGAGCGATTGCCCGATCTGGTCGTGCAGGTCGCGTGCGATGCGGCCGCGCTCCTCCTCCTGCGCGGTCAGCAGGGCCTGAAGCAGACGCGATCGCTGCGCCTCCTTCTCCTCCAGGCTCCGTCGCAGGCGACCGCCCTGGGCCGTCGCCGCGACGACCTCCGCGACGCCGAGCAGGAACGATTCGGATACGTCGGGACCGCTGCCGAGCCCCAACACGCCCTCGTCGGCCACCGGGATCAGCCACCACCCCGCGTGCCGCTGCGGTTCGTCCGAGGCCATCGCCGACGCGGCGATCGCCGGGTTGAGCCGGTCGTCATCGGCGCCGGAACCGACCGTCCTCCACCCGTGCCCGTCCTCGGGGCGCCACCACGCCTCGCCCGCGGCGAAGCGGCCCTCGCCGACCAGGGTCTGCAACGCCAGCGCCGCCGCCTCGAAACCGGTCGCGGCGCCCTCCAGGGACCGCGACAACTCGAGCAGCGTCTCGAGCTCGAGGTTGCGGTGACCCGGCCGCCCCAACGACACCGTACGCCCGGCGGGCTCGGCACGCGCAGCAGGCGGATCGCTCACCGGAGCGGGGTCGGTCAGCCCTCGGCCTCGCCGCTGCGGATGAGGAGGAAGGGTCGCTTGGCCCTGCGGAGTGCGCCCTCCGCGACCGAGCCGAACATCCAGCGGTTGAACCCCCGGCGCCCGTGGGTGCCCATGATCACCAGGTCGTGCTCGTCCTCGGCCTCGAGGATCGCCTGCACCGGCGCGCGGTTGTCGACCCGCACCGCGGTGGCGTGGACGCCGCTCGACTCGGCGACCGCGGTAGCCGCCTGCAGGGCCTCGTCGGCCATCGCCTTGAGGTCGTCCCACAACTGCGCGGAGTAGGGCAGCGCCTCGGGGCTGGCGGTGCCGGTGGTGAGCGGGTTCTCGAGCGCGTAGAGGAACGTGATCTCGGCGTCGATGGCCTTGGCCAGCTCGACCGCCTCGTGGACCGCGTGCTGGGCGCACGCGCTGCCGTCCGTCGGTACGAGGATCTTGCGGTACATGCGGTACCTCCTGCGCAAGCGGCGCACGAGCCCCTCGACCGGGTCGGCGTAGGCATCTCGCGAACGCGCTTGCCTACCTTCAGTCTAGTCTAGGGCCTCGGGCGCCGGCGCGCGTGGCCGCTCGGCGCGCGTGGCCGCTCGGCGCGCCAGGGCTGCGCGCACCCCCCGGAGGCGCGCCCGCGCCCGCGTGTCGGAGTTTCACCGACCCGCGCCACCTCGTGATGCGGTTCACTAGGGCTACCGGGTTCGTGGGTCGCGACAGCGATCCGCGACCGGCTCCGGTCACCGTGACCACCCCCGGCAGCCCGCTCACGGTGGCCGGACCCTTTGGGGCCCCCAGCATCCTGCTAGCATGAGGTGAGCGCCGGCGTCGCGTCGCCCGTCGCACCGGTCCGGCGCCAGCGACGGGGAACGACTCAGCTGGAGGGAACCCATGCGTATCCTTCACGCGACCGACTTCAGCCACACCGCCGAACTCGCCAGGACGCTCGCCGTCGACGTCGCCCGCCGCGGCGCGGCGAAGCTTCACGTGGTGCACGTGCAGCAGCACGTCCAGGAGGGCCACGGCCGCGCCTACCTGCCCGCGGGGGCTGACGCGATCAATCCCGGACTCCAGCGACGCCGCGAGGAGGAGCGGGGGGCGCAGACCCGCGGCCTGATGGACCGACTCGCTCTCCTCACCGACGGCGGCGCGACCACCGAGCTCGTCTGGGGAGAGCCGCTGCGCGAGCTGCTGCGGCTGGCGCCCGACTTCGACTTGGTGGTCATGGGCGCCCACGGCCGGACGCCGTTCGACGACGTCTTCCTCGGCGGCGTCGCCGGTCGCGTGGTGCGCCGAACCACGACCCCGGTCCTGACCGTCCGCGAGAACTGCCCGACGCACCGGGTTGGCCGGCTGCTGGTAGCGACGGACTTCCAGGAGGCTGCCCTGGGCGCCTGGACCTTCGCCAACTGGTTCGCCGAGCGCACCCACGTCAAGCTCGTGCTGGCGCACGTCGAGGAGGGCCCACCGGGCGAGGCCGGCTCCTCCCAGGCGCGCCTCGAGACGCTGTCGGCCAGGCGCGCGGAGCGCATCGTCGTCGCCGGCGGCAACCCGATCGACACGCTGCCCAAGCTCGCGGCGGAGCTGGGCGCCGACGCGATCGTCGTCGGCATGAAGCGCCACGGCGCCCTGGCGGGCCTGATCATGGGCGCCCGCGGCGACGCGCTGGTGCGCTCCAGCCCGATCCCGATCCTCAGCGTGCCGGCGACCTGAGGAAGCGCGTTCGGTGGGGCCTTGGGGCTGCGCCCTCAGGCCCCACCGAAGGCACTTGCGACCAGTTCCCGCGCCTCGGCGATCAACTGCTCGAGGTGCGCCTCGCCGCCGAAGCTCTCGGCGTAGATCTTGTACACGTCCTCGGTGCCCGAGGGGCGGGCGGCGAACCAGCCGCGCTCGGTGACGACCTTGAGGCCGCCGATGGGGGCGTCGTTGCCCGGCGCGCGCGTCAGCACGGCGGTAACGCGGTCGCCGGCCAGTTCGGTTGCCGTGACCGCCTCCGGCGACAGGCTCGCGAGGGCGCGCTTCTGCTCGGGCGTCGCGGGGGCGTCGACGCGCCGGTAGGCGGTCGCGCCGAGTTCCGCCGTCAGCGCCGCGTGCCGCTTGCCGGGATCGTCTCCGGTCACCGCCGTCATCTCGGCCGCCAGCAGCGCCAGCAGGATGCCGTCCTTGTCGGTCGTCCAGGCGCTGCCGTCACGCCGCAGGAAGCTGGCGCCCGCCGACTCCTCGCCGCCGAAGGCAATGCGCCCCTCATGGAGCCCGTCGACGAACCACTTGAAGCCGACCGGCACCTCCTCGAGCCGGCGTCCGGCCCGCGCGACGACGCGGTCGATCAGCGCGCTCGACACCAGCGTCTTGCCAACCGCCAGTTCGGGCGACCAACCCTCGCGGTGACCCAGAAGGTAGTCGATCGCCACGGCCAGGTAGGCGTTGGGGTCGAGCAGGCCGGTGCCGGGCACGACGATCCCGTGGCGGTCCGCATCCGGGTCGTTGCCGAAGGCGACGTCGAAGCGGTCGCGCAGGCGCAGCAGGTTCGCCATCGCGTAGGGCGAGCTGCAATCCATGCGCACCTTGCCGTCGTGGTCGAGCGGCATGAAGGCGAACGAGGCATCGATCGTGCGGTCCACGAGGACGAGGTCGAGCGCATACGCGTCGGCCACCCGGTCCCAGGTGGCGAGGCTGGCGCCGCCCATCGGGTCGACCCCCAACCGCACCCCGGCCGCGCGCACGGCTTCGAGGTCGAGCGCGCTGCGCAGGTCGTCGACGTAGGGCCCGACCACGTCGCGACGGTGCGTGGTGGCGGCCGAGAGCGCCACGCGCCAGGCGGATCGCCGCGTCGCGCCGCCGCCGTCCGCGAGCAGCGCGTTGGCCCGCCGCTCGATCGCGCCGGTCACCTCGGCGCCAGCCGGGCCGCCGTGGGGCGGGTTGTACTTGATGCCGCCGTCCTGCGGCGGGTTGTGCGACGGCGTGATGATGATGCCGTCGGCGCTCTGGCCGCGCACGGCGGCGTGCCGCAGAATCGCGTGCGAGACGACCGGCGTGGGGAGCGGCTCGAGGTCGCGCTCGACGACCACCTCGACCCCATGGCCGGCCAGCACCTCCAGCGCGGTCCGGAACGCCGGTTCGGAGAGCGCGTGGGTATCGGCGCCGAGGAACAGGGGCCCGCCGACGCCGGCCTCGCGGCGGTGCTCGACGATCGCCTCGACGATGGCGGCGACGTGGGCGTCGTTGAACGCGCCCTCGCTGGCGCGACCCCGGTGACCCGAGGTGCCGAACGCCACCCGCTGTCGCGGGTCGGCGACGTCGGGGGCATGGGTGTAGTAGTCCGCCACGAGCCGGGGCACGTGGGCGCGGCGTTCGGGTCCGGCAGGGCGTCCGGCGTCGGGGTGCACGGGCATGCGGCCTCCTCGGATGGCTCGTTTCACCCAAGGCTAACCCAACGTGTGCCAGGGCACGATGTGCTTCACCTGGGTGAACGATTGTCGGCTGGCTGACGGTACTTCACACGAGTGAAGCGAATGCTGTGAGGTCGATGCCGCAGCCCCCCGACGTGACCCCCACCAGCGACGCCGCCGAGCGCGCCACCCTCGTGCGCGAACTCGCGTTGCACGCCATGGCGGCGCTGAGGGCCCTCCAGCACTTGGCCCAACGCGCCTTCGAGCCGCTCGGCCTCAGCCCCTCGCAGGTGCTCGTGCTCCTCATGATCCAGCGCGGCGTCGACCAGCCGAAGGCCCTCGCCGAGCAGCTGGAGACCGTCCAGAGCGCGGTGTCCGCGGTGCTCCGCGAGCTGCAGGACCGCGATCTCGTGACGCGCGCCGTCGACCCGAGCGACCGACGCCGCGTCCACCTGCAGGTGACCGAGGCCGGTCTCGCCACGCTCGAACGGGCGGGCGAGGTGTGGCTCGCCAGCGCCGAGGATCGCCTGTCCGACGTCCCCCTCGACGACCTGCGCGCGACGTCGCGCGTCGTCGACCTGCTGACCCGCACGGGGCACCCGTGACCGGGCCTCGTCCGCATGGCGGAGCCC
>Ga0180429_10004346_pt1 | contig 11355 bp, 12 predicted proteins | sample SS_ome_FD_132428 | JGI IMG/M metagenome (GOLD analysis project Ga0180429, IMG submission 132428) | Hypersaline lake sediment archaeal communities from the Salton Sea, California, USA - SS_1_S_1 metaG | ecosystem: Environmental > Aquatic > Non-marine Saline and Alkaline > Hypersaline > Sediment ... | reverse complement strand
TTTCGGGCGCTGCATGATGATCCCCTCGCCGCCGGTTGCCATGATGTGATCAATCGCGATGCCGAACCGGTCGAACAACATGAAGGTTGCAACCGGACGGCCGATCCTTTTCACACCCGCTGCATCGGCGAGGCGGTGGGTCGATACGAAATAGGGCTCGGAGTTGAAATCTCCACCGATGATCACCGGCCCCTCGAGCGCGCGCAATTGCGGTATGAGCGCGCGCAGGATCTCGGTGCGGAACCCTTCGAGGAACACCTCGATATGCGCCGACAGAACCCAGACGCGCCCTTCCGGCATATCAACCTGAAACCCGGCTATGCCCCAACCTCCGAAGCAGGTTTGTGTGCCCTCGACCATTGGCCAGCGCGAAACGGCGGCGATCCCGCTGAGGTGCTTCACATAGCAATAATGCTGCGAGGGATGGGTGGGTTTGAGCAGATCGAGCACGGGCTTGTCCGCCTCGGCGATTTCCTGCAGCGAAATCGTGTCCGGGCGGAAGCTCACGATTTCCCTGACCAGTTCCGCGGGCCTGCTGCGGTTGACCAGTATGTTCTTCTGGTAGTGGATGATTTCGCGCGGGGAGTCTTGGGCAACCATTGTTGTTGCCGTGAGCGAAGCGACAAGGCCAAGGCCCCACAACAGGAAAACTAATACACGCTGCAAAACCGCCGCCCTCACATTGTCACCATGAACGTTACCATTTCCCGCAGGCGATGGCGAGCCGACCCGGTCCCGGTGGATCGCGGCCTGTCGCCCCACTCCCTGTCGGTAATCGGAAGGCGCGGGGGCTTCATTCGGATCAAGTCGGCGGATACCACGGCCGACATCGGGCGTTGGCAATCCATGGATCATGCCAACGCCCGCGATCTGCCGCAGAGGGGGTTCAGGCCCCGACCACCTCGACCGATTGGTTCGGGTCGATCGACACCGTGCCTTGCCGCCGCACCCAGTCTTCCACCACGTCCCAGATCGGCGGCCCCTCGGTGCCCTCGTTCACACTCGCCCAGCCGGCGACCACATAGGTCTTGGCCGGATCGACCGCCTCGCCGGTCTTGAGCAGGGTCATGTTCGACAACCGCTCGCCTTGCGGTTTGGAAACGTCGATCCGGTAGCCCATGCCACCCACGCGCACCATGTCGCCGCCCTGCTGGTAGTAGGGGTCGGGGTTGAACAGGTTGTCGGCCACGTCTTCGAGGATGATCTTGAGCTGTTCGCCCGTCATCTCGCTGCGATAGGCTTCGGGGTAGCTCATCGAGGTTGCCGCGTAGATATCCTCGCGGGTGATCGGGCTGTCGGCGATCAGGCTCGGCCCCCAGCGGAAGCCGGGCGAAAGCGCGATATCGGCCTCGCGCTCGTCGATCAGTGCGTTGCAGATCAGATCGTCCCAAGTGCCGTTGAAGTTGCCGCGCCGGTAGAGCACCGAGCCGGTCTGGCCGATCACTTCCGACATTTCCGCCTCGTAGGGCGCGCGATGACCGTCGATCAGCGCGGCCATCTCGGCATCGGGTTCGATCACGTCCGAGAAGATCGGGATCAGCTTGTGGCGGAAGCCCATGAGCTGGCCCTCGCGCACATCGAGATCGAGCCGGGTGACGAACTTGCCGTTCGACCCGGAGGCGATCACCAGCGTCTGGCCCACCATCACCGGCTCGGGCAAAGCATCGTGGGTGTGCCCGGTCAGGATCACGTCGATCCCCGGCACCCGCCCCGCCAGCTTGCGATCGACATCGAAGCCGTTGTGCGACAGCAGCACCACGAGCTCGGCCCCCTTGCCGCGCACTTCCTCGACCATTTCCGCGATCCGCTCCTCGCGAATGCCGAAGCTCAGATCGGGGAACATCCAGCCGGGGTTCGCAATCGGCATGTAGGGGAAGGCCTGGCCGATCACCGCCACCTGCACCCCGCCGCGTTCGAACATCTTGTAGGGCTCATAGGCCGGTTCATCCCATTCGGCGTCGAAGATATTGGCGCCAAGGAAGGGGAAGGGCAGGCTGTCGACGATCTCTGTCACCCGGTCGATCCCGAGGGTGAACTCCCAGTGCGAGGTCATCGCATCGACACCAAGCTGGTTCATTGAGTCGACCATGTCCTGCGCGCCGGTTTTCAGCACCGTGTAGGAGCCGTGCCAGGTATCGCCGCCGTCGAGCAGGAGCGCATCGGGGCGTGCGGCGCGGATGGATTTCACCACCGTCGCCACCCGGTCAAGCCCGCCCATCTTGCCATAGCCGCGCGCCAGCGCGTCAAAATCGTTGTAGGTCAGGGCATAGGCTTCGGGTGTGCCCGGCTCGATGTTGTAGAGCTTGAGGAAATCCTGCCCCGTTACGTGCGGCGGCAGGCCCTTGACCTCGCCCACACCGAGGTTGATTTCCGGCTCGCGGAACCACACCGGCTTGAGCTGGCCGTGGATGTCGGTGACGTGAACAAGCGTGACGTTGCCGAATGTATCGAAATCGAGCAACTGGTCCTGCGTGAGCTGCTGACGGCCCGCGATCTGCGCCCAGGCGCCGACGCCGCTGCCACCGACGATCGCCGAAGCGGCAACCGTGGCCTGAAGGAAGTCTCTGCGCGAGATCATGCCTTCCCCTCCCCGAAATACTGGATTGTCTGTGGATCAAGTGTCAGGCGCGGCGGCACCGTGATCGGCCCGCCGCGCCTGTGTGGCTCAGTTCCGCACCGAAGGCGCTTCAACCGAAAGCCCGTTGCCGCGCGAGGCGACGTAGAGTTCGAGCGCCCGGAATTCCGGGCCGCCCCGCTCGTAGCTCTCGGCACGGGTATCGCGGATGCAGCCGTAGAAGCGGTTGTGCAGCGAAATCATGTCGCTCTGCTTCAGACGGTAGACCGGGAAACCGTTGATCTGGCCCTGGCTGAGGTGATCGGCACGGATGTAGTTGCCGTTGTTTTCCTCGTGGCAGCTTGCGCAGGAGAGGTCGAGCAACCCGTGGCGGGTGTAATAGAGTTCCTTGCCCTGCTCCCAGAACGGTTGCGCCGGACCGTCGATCGCCACGTTCACCGGCATGCCACGCGATTGCAGCGCAATCGCCGCCGTCATGCTGCGCATCGGCGCGGTGTTCCAGCCCCAGGCCTCGGCGCCCATCCGGTTTTCGCGGCAATCGTTGATGTAGTTCTCCATCGACCAGAGCTCACCCTCGGGAGTCACCTTGGGAAGCACGGCGCGCAGGCCCTTCATGCTGTCTTCGATCGAACCATGGCACGATGCACAGGATTCGCCCTCGCTGCCCTCAACGGTCTCCCAGGCGGTCAGGCCCTGTTCGACGTGAAGGAATGCCGGGTTTTCGAAATCATCCATCTCCAGCTGGCGGGTGGCCGCGTCGCGGTAGTGCCACCCGGAAATGACCTTGTCGAGCGCCCCCTCGAGGTGCGCCGGCGGGTCGATCATGGTGACCATCTCCAACTCGTCGTTGATCACCAGAACGGCGTCGAGATCGGGTTCGGCAACCGCCGTGTGCCCGATGGCGAAGCTCGTGGCCAAAGCCAGAACCGCCGTCTTCTTTGCGCGAAAAGTCATCGCGTCTCCTCCCTGACGTTTTTTGTTGTTTTTCCCGGCGATCAGGCCAGATCGATCGCGTTCGACGTGGTGTAGACGGAACCATCGTCGTCATACCAGGTGAAGGTGAATTCACCCGCAGCGTCGATCTGTGCATCGAACTCGATATAGGGGTTGGCCGAGACCGCGGGGTCGAGCGCCATGTCGATGACATTCGTGCCGTTGAAGTCGCAGGTAAAGCGGTTGATGATCTGCCGCGGAATCGTGTTGCCGTCGCCATCCTTGCGCAGCCCCGATTCCATCGGGTGGCTGATCAGGGTCTTGATCGTGAACGCTTCGCCGGCACTCGCTGAGGAGGGAAGCTTAACGCGGGGTTTGACATCTGCCATGTGAGTGTCTCCTGAATCTTGTTGGTCCTTGTCGCGTGGCGGTCTTGCCACGGACCGGAATCAGCCGCCGCAGCCGCCGATTGTCACTTTCACGTTGCGGGTCGCCTGCACGAAGCTGCCGTCAGCCATGCGCGCCACGGCCAGCACGTCTTGCGTGCGGGCAAGGCGAATGCGCGTCGAGAGGCGCTGCGATGCGGCACCGGCGCCAAAGCTCACGTTGCACACGGGCGGCGACGGGTTACCGGTCGCCATCACCATGATCTCCTCCGCACCGGGGGCCGACACTTCGATCGGCACCACGTTGCCGTTCTCCGCGATCTCCGGGGCGTTGATCTCGACACCGCCCTCGGCGATCTCGGCACCGCCGGTAAAGGCGGCAACCGCCTCTTCCACCACGGATGCCATTGCCGGGGTAACTGCGAGCAGCGCGATGCCACCGGCACCGATCACCAGGGTTTCTCTTCTCGTGTAGGTCATCTTTTGCATAACTCCCTTGGGTTGGCCCTGGCGCTCAGTCTTCGGTGAAGGTCAGGAGCAGGGCGAGAATGTCTTCGACTTGCTGGGCGGTCAGCACGGTCACGTCGAGCGATTTGGCCGCCTTGCCGGTGTAACCGTCGCCGGGACGATAGAGGTCCGACACGTTGTAGAACGCCGGCATCACGGTTTCGGGGAAAGTATGCTTGGCATTCACCAGGATGCCCCGAAGGTGGGCTTCGTCATAGCGCGCGCCGACACCTGTCAGCTCGGGCCCGACATCGCCGGGGAACTGTTCGTCCTTCCAGCCTTCGGCGGTGTGGCAGGCAACGCAGTTGCCCGTGCCGCGGTGAACCGCCGCCTTGTAGCCCTCTTCCGGGTTGCCGGGAACGCCGGTGAGCGATTCAAACACCTCGCCGTATTCCGTGAAGCTCACGGCGGTGGGTGCGGTTTCGGCACTGAGGATCGCGGGAAACGCAGTCGCTGCTGCCGCGCATAGCGCAAACAGTGTTCTCATAAGAGCCCTCCCTAAGCTCGTTATTTCGTCTGCGGCACTGTGCCGCTCGTTCTGTGGCGAAATGCCTCATTGTCGGGCACTGCCTGAGTCGGGACTTTAGCAACCCCTCTCGCAATCAAACAACAAAAAGATTTGATTATGTGCATTAAAGTGTCGCCACGGGCCGTGGCGACACGTCGAGTTCTTCCCGCAAGTCATTCGGGTGTATAGAAATTATCCGCGAAATAGCGCTGGAATTCGACGTTGTCATATTCCTTGTCGCGCACCCAGGTGAACATCGCCAGCGTGGTCCCCCGCTCGAAGGCACCCGGCATCACCGCCGAAGCCGCCTGAATCGCGGTCGCATCTTCCGGGACCTCTTCGGGCAGGAAGATCATCGTCGGCGTGAACACCGTGTTCCAGCGCCGTGCCGTGTCTTTTTCGCTGAGCACGGTGCCATCGAAATCGGTGACCTCGAGATCGCCGTAGAGGTTCATCTGCACCACGAAGAAGCTCTCCCGGATCATCGCATCAATGTCGGGATCGGGGAAAATCCTCTCGTGCATCCTGGTGCAGTAGATGCAGCCGCGCTGCTCGATGATGATCAGCATTCGCTTGCCTTCGGCATTGGCGTCGGCCAGATCCTCGCGCAGATCGAGAAAGGTTTCCTTCAGCCAGTCGGGCTTGTGCAGCCCGTCGTCGCCCAGCGGCACCTCGGCCAGCGCCGGACCGGCCAGCGCGAGAACCGCCGAGGCGGCAAGCGCGCGCAGCCCCTGTTTCGCAGCAAATCCAATCATGTCGTCCTCCCTTTCGCGACGCTTCAGATCAGCGTCTTTTCCCAGCTGAAGTTGTTGATCATCCACTCGGCGATATAGTTCACCGAGTTGGTGGCGATGAGGATGGCGAAGACGATCATCATCACCCCCATCGCCTTTTCGGCGTAGACCATGAAGCGCCGGTTGCGCCCGACCCAGGCCAGAAACGGCCGCGCCGCGGCGGCGGCCAGCACGAAAGGCAACGTCATCGCGAGGCCGTAGACAAGCAGCAGAAGGCCACCCCGGAACAGATCGCCGGTGCCGCTCGCCACCATCAGGATCGCCGCGAGCGCCGGGCCGACGCAGGGCGTCCAGCCGAAGCCGAAGGCCAGGCCCATGACATAGGCCCCCACCATCGTCGTCGGGTCCGATTTCGCCTCCAGCCGCGCCTCGCGGTAGAGAAACTTGAGCCGGTAGACGCCCAGAAAGTGCAGCCCGAACAGGAACAATACCGCTGCCGCCACCCATGCCAGCTGATCGCGCCACTGGATGAAGGCCGAGCCCAGCGCGGTTGCCCCGAGCCCGAGCAGCACGAAGATCGAGGTGACCCCGAGCGCGAAGGCCATCGCCGAGAAGATCAGCCGACGTTGTGCCCCCGGCGCGATCTGTGGCCCGCCCTCGTCGCCGCGCAGTTCCTGCATCGAAAGCCCGGCCATGTAGCACAGGTAGAAGGGCACGATCGGCAGAATACACGGCGACAGGAAAGAGAGCAGGCCAGCAAGCGCCGCACCGCCCAGTGTCGGATCAAATCCCATTTTTTACATCCTTGTCGCGCTTCATATCATAACATAGCATTCTTTATGTTCGAAAATCGGGGCGTCAATGAAATATCCTTTCGCTAGTGCAGCATTCCGGCGTGTTTTCTGGGCCTTGATCCTCGGCCTCGCAACGATTTCGGGGCCGGCTGCCGCGGGTGAATTGCGGCTCTTGATGTTCGAACAGGCCGGCTGCATCTACTGCGCCCGATGGGACCGCGAGATCGGCGTTGCCTATCCCAACACCGAGCAGGGCGCGCTTGCGCCGCTGACCCGGTTCGACCTGCGCGACACGCTTCCTGACGACATTTCACTTACCCGCCGGGCCCACATAACGCCCACCTTCGTGCTGCTTTCAGACGGCGTGGAAATGGGCCGGATCGAGGGCCATCCCGGCGGCGATTTCTTCTGGTTCCTGCTTGATGAACTGATCGCGGGAACCCGTGACGACCCCACCGAACCCTGACAAAACCAAGGAGGAGAAAACCCATGAAATTCCTGGCCATCGCCACCGCCGCCGCGCTTGCCGCCGCGACGCCTGCCCTTGCGGACGGGCACGATCCCGTCACCCGCACCGTTGCGGGCGCCTATGACGACGTGATGTTCGACGTCGAAACCGCGATCACCAACGCGGGCCTCGTGATCGACGCGGTCAACCACGTCGGCGACATGCTCGAACGCACCAAGGAAGACGTGGGCGGCTCCGAAACGCTGTTCACTGGTGCCAAGGTGTTCAACTTCTGCTCCGCCGAGGTCAGCCGCGCGGTGATGGAAGCCGACCCGATGAACCTGCAATTCTGCCCCTACACCATCTTCGTGATGGAGCAGCCGGGCAGCGCCGGCGAAGTCACCGTCGGTCGTCGTTCCTACCCGTCGGGTGCAATGGAGCAGGTCAGCGCCATGCTCGACGGCATCATCGCCGAAGCACTGGCCGACTACTGACCACAGCAAGGTTGATGGGAGCTCAAAAGCTCCCATCAAGGCAGGAAAGAGGGGAGCTCAGAAGCTCCCCTCGGCCGCCTGATCGAGAATCGCGAGGATCGTTTCCTTCACACCCAGCGCCTCTTCGAGCAGCTCGGGCGGCAGCGGCTTGCCGCCGTGGATCATCATGTCCATGTCGAGGGAATAGATCCACAGATCGCCATTGGCATCCTCGACCAGCGAAACCCGGCAGGGCAGGTAAGCCGAATAGGCCTCCGACACTTCCACCATCTTCGCCGCCGTCATCGGATTGCAGTAGAGATAGATCTTGAGCTTGCGCCACTCGCTCCCCTGCATCAGCGAAACCTGTTCGCCAAGCGGCAATGAGCCCACGTCCCGGATGTTCTGTTCCAGCGCCACCGACTGGATCGATTCGTCGATCTCGTCGAAGGTCAGCCCATCGGCCACCTTGCGTTTCCACACCGTCGCCTCGGCGGAGTTGCCGGTTTCGGCCAGCCGCATCGCCATGTTCCAATAAACTCCGGGCGCCTGCGGGTCGAAACCGCGAAATGTCCAGAACACCCAGCCCGTCGCGACGATCGCAACCAGCCCTATGACCATCAAAATGGCACGAATTACCTTCATGCGACGAGCCTCCCTGTTTCTCTCCGCCCCCACCATATCCGGAACACCGGGGCCTCAAGTCAAGCATGGAACCGTCGCGGGGGCGATTCGGCACACCGCCGACCGCCGCCGTCGCGAGCAGGTCATGGCCCGAACCACGTAGCCTGCCGGGCTTTTTCCAGCCTCAGAAGTCGAGGTTTTCGACGCTGAGCGCGTTTTGCTGAATGAATTCGCGGCGCGGCTCCACGACATCGCCCATCAGCTTGGTGAAAATGTCGTCGGCCTCGGCGAGATCGTCGATCTTCACCTGTAGAAGCGTACGCGCCTCGGGATCGAGCGTGGTTTCCCAAAGCTGGTTCGGGTTCATCTCGCCAAGGCCCTTGTAGCGTTGCAGCGTGAGGCCCTTTTCGCCCTCGGCAAGCATCGCGTCGAGCAGATCGAGCGGCCCGTAGATGAATTGTTCGCGCTCCTTGCGAACGAGGTGCGAGGGCGCGCTGTAATGGTCACGGGTTTCCCCGCTCACCTGCGCCAGCCGCCGCGCCTCACCCGAGCGCAGCACCGCGCCATCGAGCGTGCGCACTTCCTCCACCCCGCGCAGCACGCGGGCAAGGCGAATGCCGTGATCCTGCGTGATCCGTCCCTGCCAGCCCTGCTCGTATTCCAGCGCCACGAGGTCGAGCCGCTTCGCCACCGCGTCGGCCACGCCCTGCAGATCGGCATCCGCCGCGCCCGGATCGAAGGCACCGGCAATCGCCGCCTGTTCGAGAATGGAGCGCGGATAATGCGTCGGGAAGGCATCGAGCACGCGGCGGATCTGGCGCGCGGCATCGACGACGCGGGCAAGGTCCTGCCCGGCGATCTCCTCGCCGGTCTTCAGCCGCAGCACCGCCCCCTCGATCCCCTGCTGAATGAGGTAATCCTCCAGCGATGGCACGTCCTTGAGGTAAACCTCCGACTTGCCGCGCGCCACCTTGTAGAGCGGCGGCTGGGCAATGTAGAGATAACCGCCCTCGATCAGCTCCGGCATCTGCCGGAAGAAGAAGGTGAGCAGAAGCGTGCGGATATGCGCGCCGTCCACGTCGGCGTCGGTCATGATGATGACCTTGTGATAGCGCAGCTTCGAGATGTCGAACTCGTCGCGCCCGATCCCGGTGCCGAGCGCGGTGATCAGCGTGCCGATCTCCTGGCTGCCCAGCATCCGGTCGAACCGCGCGCGCTCGACGTTGAGGATCTTGCCCCTCAGCGGCAGAACCGCCTGGTTGTGGCGCGAACGGCCCTGCTTGGCAGAACCACCGGCCGAGTCGCCCTCGACGAGGAAGATCTCGCGCTTGCTCGGGTCTTTCTCCTGGCAATCCGCCAGCTTGCCGGGCAGGCTGGCCACGTCGAGCGCCGATTTCTTGCGCGTCATCTCGCGGGCCTTGCGCGCCGCTTCACGCGCCAGCGCCGCCTCCACGACCTTGCCGATGATCATCCGCGCCTCGTTGGGGTTCTCCTCGAACCAGTCGCTCAGACGCTCGTTCATCAGCCCCTCGACGGCGGGGCGCACTTCCGAGGACACCAGCTTGTCTTTGGTCTGCGAGCTGAACTTCGGATCGGGCACCTTGACCGAGAGCACGCAAGTAAGCCCTTCGCGCGCGTCGTCGCCGGTGAAGTTGACCTTCTCCTTCTTCGCCAGCCCCGAGGAATTGGCGTAGAGGTTCATCGTCCGGGTCAGCGCGCCTCGAAAGCCCGCCAGGTGGGTGCCGCCGTCGCGCTGGGGGATGTTGTTGGTGAAGGGCAGCACGGTTTCGTGGTAGCTGTCGTTCCACCACATCGCCACTTCAACGGTGATCCCGTCGCGCTCGCCGATGATAAAAATCGGCTCCTCGATCATCGGCTGCTTGTGCCGGTCGAGATATTTCACGAATTCCTTCACCCCGCCTTCGTAATGCAGTTCCACCCGCAGCGGCTCCGCCGGGCGCTCGTCTTCGAGGATGATGCGCACGCCCGAGTTCAGGAAGGCCAGTTCACGCAGGCGGTTTTCCAGCGTCTTGAAGCTGTAATCGAGGTTCGAGAACGTATCGGTCGAGGCGAGGAAGCGCACCATCGTGCCCTTCTTGCCGGGGGCATCGCCAACAACCTTGAGGTGCTCCACCGTCTCGCCATGCTCGAAGCGCGCGCGGTGCTCCTTGCCACCCCGCCAGATCGTCAGTTCCAGCCAGTCCGAAAGCGCGTTCACCACCGAAACGCCAACACCGTGCAGACCGCCCGACACCTTGTAGGAATTCTGGTCGAACTTACCGCCCGCGTGAAGCTGGGTCATGATCACCTCGGCGGCGCTCACCCCCTCCTCGCGGTGAATTTCCACCGGGATGCCGCGGCCGTTGTCCATCACCGAAACCGAGTTGTCGGCATGGATCTTCACGTTCACCGCGTCGGCATGACCCGCCAGCGCCTCGTCGATCCCGTTGTCGACCACCTCGTAGACCATGTGATGCAGGCCCGAGCCGTCGTCGGTATCGCCGATATACATGCCGGGGCGTTTGCGAACGGCATCCAAACCCTTGAGAACCTTGATGGATTCTGCACCGTATTCGGCGTTGTTCTGTGCGTCGTCGGCCATGCGGACCTTCCTTGGAACTGGTCCGCGATTTATAGGGCTTCCGGTGCGGTTTTACCAGCGCCGCGCCACAAGATTTGGGGGTTCAGGCCAGCACGATCACCACGCCCACGGCAATCAGCAGCAGGCCCGCCCCGATGTTGAGCTTGCGCACCACGGCGGGAGATGTCAGCCGCGCCCGCACATGGCCGACGAGCAACGCCAGCGCGAGGTTGCCCGCCATCGGCACTGTGAAGGAAACCCCGACGATCGCCGCCACGTCAAGCGCGGTCAGACTCGACAGATCGAAGAAGCCGGGGAGGAAGCCCATGTAGAACAGGATCGCCTTGGGATTGGCGAGGATCACCACCAGCCCGGCGACGAAGCCGGCCCAGACGCCGGGCCGCGTCAACCGGCTGTCGCGCTCCACCGGCGCATCGGCATGGCGCAACACCGCCAGCCCGAGCAAAAGGAAGATCGCCGCGGCAACGTAGCGAAGCGCCTCCATCGCGCCCGAAAAGCTCGCCGCGATCCAACCCATGCCGAGCACCGCCAGCGCCGACCACATCACGTCGCCCAGCGCCACGCCCAGCGAAAGCGGCCAGGCCCGCGAGAAGCCGCCCGAGAGCGCCCGCGCGATCATCGCCACCCAGACCGGCCCCGGCGTGAGCGTCAGCACCACCATGGCCACGGCATAGAGCGCCAGTTCCCCCGCCCCGATCGTCACGCGATGCGGCCTTCTTCGTCGAGCGGATCGAACGGGTTGAAGGCGAATTCCCACAAATGCCCGTCGGG
>Ga0180429_10004345_pt1 | contig 11356 bp, 7 predicted proteins | sample SS_ome_FD_132428 | JGI IMG/M metagenome (GOLD analysis project Ga0180429, IMG submission 132428) | Hypersaline lake sediment archaeal communities from the Salton Sea, California, USA - SS_1_S_1 metaG | ecosystem: Environmental > Aquatic > Non-marine Saline and Alkaline > Hypersaline > Sediment ... | reverse complement strand
CTCAGCGACAAGGGCATTCTGGACATGAGGATCAAATATCTCGAGCGAGTCGCCCCACGATACCTGAAGCATTTGGGGGGACTCCCCGGGGCTCTCGCGAACATCGATTCCCTCGGGCTCGGCAAGCCCCTCTTCGCCATGACCCTCCTGGGGGATTATTTCACCCCCAGGAGGGAAGCTCCGGGTGAGCATTCCCGAGAAGTCTATTCGCGGATGTTCGCCCTGGCCTTCCGAAGCTGGAGGGATACCGAGAGTCCGGCCTTCTATCGGGCCGACATCGGACTCGTCCTCTGGAAGGCGATCCAGGAGCATCCCGAGCTATTTCAGCGATTGTTTTCTGAGGATGAGCGCCGCGGCTGGTATTTTAGTCTTCGAAAGCTCTACTGCGAAACGGGACAGGAGAACCCACAGACCTTTCGTCTCTCACTCATCCTGAACGCAGTCGAGAGGGAAGTCGCCCCCGAGCTGCATCAGGCGGACGCCCGCCGCGACTTCTTGGGCAAGGGCTGCCTTTCGCCGCGGGGAAGCCTGCTCAAAGCCTCGATCCGCGAGACGATCGAAAGCGAGAGCCTGGGAACAAGCGTCGCCTACCTCGCGAGCCATCCCGATACGCTGACTCTGAAGACTTTCATGCGGTCCTGGAGCTGGGAAGCCGACACGGACAGGATTATCGCCCTCATCGAGGCCTACGAGCGGACCGAGAGACGAACCCACATCGCGGAGGACATCCGGAAAAAATATGCGACCTTTCTCGCTTCACGGGCAATGATGCCGACACGAAACATGGAAATCCAAGATCGATACGAGGCGCTCGATCCGCTTCTGCTCAGGGACCCACGATTGAAGCCCTACTTCGGCCGGATCGCCGAACACTTGGACACCCGCTCCATCGCCAGCTTCTACAGAAGGTTCGGCATTCCGGAGAGTGCCGAACTTCATTTTCACCTTTCCCGTGCGCTCATTTTGCGGGGCACCCTGACTCAGCTCCATTTTGCCGAACACCGGAAGCAGTTTACCAGACTCCCCGACTCCCTCTTGCGGCATGCGAGGGAAAGAGAGGCCCACCTAGACAGCCTGAACAAAGAAGAGCTCCGGCGCGATCTCCTCCACAATCATTGGAGGTAGTCGCCATGAAAATAACCGGAATATGCATCCTGGTGGGCTCGACCGTGCTCACGCTTCTCTTTCCTCGTTGGGGCCTCGCTCTACCCGAAGGCGAATTCGAACTCGGCGACGCGGTTTACAACGGATTCTATCTTTTCGGAATCGACGCCTTCTACGATCACGCGGGACTGTTCATCGGCGTGTTGCCCGGAGATGATGGGCTTCCAGAGGGCTATGTCGTCGAAGCCCTGAAGAACGACGGCGTCACCATCAACGCTCTCGCCGATTTCGAAATGGAGAGCGGCCCCTATTCGCCGCCGGGCCTCGGTCTGGACGAGCGGAGCAGTGCCGTGCTCCTGGCCCTCCAGTGCAACCACAAGCCCTATCCGACCGGCTTGGACAACAGCCTGGACGCTCTCGTGCCCGCACAGCCCGACTGGACGGGCGATGTCGATGACATCCTGGCCATTCGATGTGACGGCCTAGTCGAATTTGCCTACGAGGCCAACGGCGTTCTCGTATGGCAAAAGGAGGGCTTCTGGAATATCTCCACCGCCCCGGGCCTGCCGGTCCACAACGACCTGCCTCCACTGGGCAATCCACACAGCCCCTGTTATTTCTATCCGAAAACGCAACGCGGCATGGGTACCTGCCCGGAGGAGGGAGCCGTCACGAGCATGATTCCGCGGTACGCGGCCGATCTTCCCCTCATCGAATCGGTGGAACAGACTTTCGACGGCCTTTTCGACGTCTTCAAGGTGAAGGCGAGCGATCCCAGTTCCGGCATCGCCTATCTTCGATATGCAAGGGTGAACGCAGGGCAGGAACCGCAATCTTCCGATTGGGATGTCGCCGAACCCGATGAACTCGGGTGCTATCAAGAAGATCGAGAGTTCACGATCCTGGCCTATCGGACCGGGGACTATCATTTCATGGCCGTCGATGGCGGAGGCAATCTTTCCGAGACCTGGGTCGAATCGGATTTTCAACCCTCCCAGGACAATCCCGCCGCCGCCGTTCACGGCTTCTCGGTGATCGGATCTTCGGCCCGCTGGAAGGTCGATAGCGAATTCGAAACCGGACACTACCTCGTCGAGTCGGCGGAAAACCCGGAGGGGCCCTGGACTTCGGCCGGACCCGCATTCCCGGCCGGGCCCGGTCCGCGCGAAGAGAGCATCGAAGACAGCGGCGATTGGTATCGTCTTACGGAAGTCGAGGAAAGTGGGCGGAGGAAGACCCAGGGACTCGTTCGACCCGGAGAGCCTCTAGCGGCCGCACAATATGAAGCTCCGCCACTCGATCAACTGCGCGAGCGCGTCTTCGAATTCGAACAAAACCGCGCAGAGGGACTGGCGGGCGAGCCGCCGCGATGGGGCGAGGGAGAGCTGGCGACGATCTACTGTCCGGCCGCCCTGGCCTACGCCGCCGAGCACGCCCTCGCCGACTACTGGGTCTGGTGCGGCTACCAGGTTGAAATCGTGGAAATCGAGACCTTTCCGGCCGATCCGGATCTGCTCCGCTCCGCGATCCGCGAGGACATCGCCACACGGGCGGCCGCGGGCGGCCGGTACGTCCAGCTGATCGGCGACGCCAACGACTGGCAGTGGTTCGACCTGAGCGAGCAGGGCGACGAACTCTGGACCGGGTCATGGGCTTCCGTGCACGACGGCTATCTGGGCAGCGGTTATCCTCCGCAGGGTCAAGCGGACAGGGACATCATCCCCGCCTTCATGGAGCCCGACACGGATCCGAGGGACCTGAACCTGGCCTGGTTCACGCCCTATGCTCTCAGCGACCAGCCCTATTCCGACGTCGATGACGATGGCCTTCCCGATCTCGTTCTGGCGCGTCTTCCCTTCACCCATGAGATCGACCTCTGGGCATACGGCGCCAAGATGCAGATGAATCAGTCGCAGGGCGTATTCGGTGCCGACGACGTGGCATTTCTTGTGGGTGACGTCGAAACGAGCGCCGGTCACAACACCGGGCAAATGGCCAGATCCGCCGCGGACTCCGTCGCGGCGAGGCTGTCCCCGGACACCGCCAGGACATTTCTCTACCAGAGCGACACTCCCGACGCAGGAGAGCGCAACCTGGCCGCCGCGGCCCTGTGGAACGAGACCCATCCGGAGATCCTGGTGATGTTTGCCAGCCTCTCCAATCGAAGCTGGCCCGCCAACTTCTTCGACCAGACCAATTGGATCCGGCCCTGGTCGATGGACATGATCCCGCCATTCGGCACCCATGCGCCACTTGTCTTCGCGGGCTCCTGCGGCGGGGCCGATTTCGCCCGGACGGAAGATCCCGACTATGGCTTTCCGATATGCCATCGATTCCTGGCTGCCTGGGACAGGGGCGCACTTGCCTGGGTGGGTCCTACCTTGGGCTCCTGGCAGGCGGGAAACATGGAACTCGGACTCGCCTTCATCGAAAACCTCGTCGCTGAGCCCTCTCGCTCGGCGGCCGAATCTTTCAGTCTCGGTCTGCGGCGCGTCCTGGAGACCTATCCGGAGCGGAGAGACATCGTCGAAACGGTCCGCTCCTACGTTTATCTCGGCGATGCCGTTTCACGTGTGGCGCAAACGCAGATCGCCGTCGGAGTTCCCGATGAGGATGCGGATCTTCCCCGCATCAGGCTGGAGCGGAATTTCCCGAATCCCTTCAACCCAAGAACCACGATCGCGTTCGAGCTCGATCGAAAGACGCGCGTGGAGCTCGTCCTCTTCGACATTCGCGGGCGGAGAGTCCGCAGCCTCCACAGTGGAGTGACCGAGGCGGGGCGCCACCGGATCGAATGGGACGGAAGGGACGAGAAGGGGCTCAGCGCGAGCACGGGCGTCTATATCCTCCGTCTTGAGGCGGGAGACAGGGCCCTTAGCAGAAAGATCCTCCTGATAAAGTAGCTCCCCAGAAAGCGAGTTTTCCGATGACTCGGATTCTGGTTTCATTGATTTTGGTACTGCTCTCACAGGCGGCGATGGCGGCGGAGGTGGAGATCACTTGGCCTACCTTGCGCAGCCAATATCGTCCGGACACGGGAGAGGTTCTCGTCTTCGAGAATTCACGGGAATCCCGCGTCCCCGATTCTCCCATCGAACCCGGAAAGGAGATGTGGGGCGACAGATCAGGCAGTATTCCTACCTCGCATACCTGCCTCCGCCTATGCGGAACCAATCTTCAGTGCATCTTGGAATGTATGAGAGACAAGGGGGATGGTTAGGCGATGCACGGCTTGGCCCCGGAGGCGAAATCGATCGCTCGCCACTGTCGGCATAGACCGATCAGGGCTTCCTGTCGAACTCGTAGCCCGCCTCGGCGGCAGCTCAGACCTGCCGGCTTGAGCCATGCGCCCACGAAACGCTCCTCGCCCGGAATACCTTCTCCGCGTACTAGAGCTTTCCGTCCAAATGCTCCAGCGCTCGATCGTGGACTTTCTGCGCCTCCGCGAGGAGCTTCTCGGCCTTGCCGCTCCAGGCTTCATGGAAGGCATCGTCCTCGATATCCTTCAGGTTGATGCGCACGTTGTAGTAGGCGCCGCGCACGCAGACCATGCCGAGCAAGGCCCCCACGCCCGCGTCGCTGGCACTGTTCTCGTTGCCGACCTCCGCCACGCGTTCGCAGAACTTCAGGGCCTCCAGGCCGAGCTCCATAACCGAATAGGGAACCCGCGTCGCCCCCTTGGTGGCCTCCTGGATCGCCGCAACTCGTGTTGAAATCTCGCCGTCGCTGGACCTCGGCATCTTGAAGGCGGCCATGACCTGGTTGAAGGCCTCCGTGTCCTCGTCCACCTTCTTCTCCAGCTTCTCCCTGAGCGCATCGGCGTCCCTGCAGCGGTCGGCCATCTCTCCTTCGACTTCCGCATACTTCTTGCCGCGCGTCAGCCGGGCCACCATGGCGGCCAGCCCCGCCGCGAGGGCGCCGCAGAGGGCCGCCACGCTGCCGCCTCCTGGAGCGGGACTGCTGGAGGCCAACACCTCCGTGAACTCCGCCACGCCCAGGCCCATGAGCGGCCCCGCGGGCTCGGGAGGCAGGGCCTTCGGCGAAACCGTCCCCTTTTCGAGCATCACCTCGATGACGTTTTCTTCGAGCTTGTAGGGATAGAGATCGTTCAGGCCGAGATAATCGACGGCCAGTTCCATCTGCTCCATCTCGTCGGAGGGAAGCGCCCTGCCCGTATTCTCGCAATGGAAGACGGCCGCATCCAGAAGGGCCTGCTTCGGCACGACGCCCACGATTTCCGAACCGGTGACTTCCAGGCCGTCCTGCTTGGCGGCCTGGCGCTTCACCTCCTCGAAGGCGTGATGCAGGCCGACCTGCCTGTAGTCCAATAGATTCATGCTCACCTGTGCTATATCCGCGTTGAACATCATTCCCGCGGCCTGCGTTGTCGGGAGCGTGCCCGGCTGGTTGATGGCCTTGCCGTTCTCGTCGCGCAGAATCTCGCCATCATCATCCCTTTTGGCCCGCCCACTCTCGCGGATGTCCAGCGCGATCGTGTGCGCCTTCCGCTTCACGTTCGAATTCATGTTGATGTTGTAGGCGATGAGAAAGTCGCGGGCGCCGGTGACGGTGACGCCGCTCTTCGGCACGAACTCGAAGGGACCGTAATCGGGCTTGAAATCGGGATTCTTCATTTTCGCCGGCAGGGCCTCGTACTCGCCCTTGCGGATGTCCGGCATCTTGACCCGGTCGGCCCGCTGCGCGCTCTTCGCATAGAGGTAGATCGGAATGCCCAGATCCTCGCCCACGCGCTTGCCCAGCTTGTGGGAAAGCTCGATGCAGTCCTCCCAGGTGGCCTCCGGGCTCACGGGAATGAAGGGAACCACGTCTGCCGCGCCCTGCCTGGGATGTTCGCCGGTCTGCTGGGTCATGTCGATGAGCTCGACGCCCTTTTTCACCGCATTGAAGGCGGCTTCGAGAACGGCGTCGGGCTCGCCGACGAGAGTGTAAACCGTGCGGTTGAAATCGGCGCCGGGATCCACGTCGAGCAGGGTGGCGCCCTGGGTCTCGCGGATGGCTTGGGCGATGGCCTGGATGATGCGACGGCTCCGGCCTTCGCTGAAATTGGGAACGCACTCGATGATCTTGGGCATCATTTCCTCCGGAAAGGATCTGGCTGTGTCCTTGGCTTGTTCGAATCTTCAAGATACACGCTGGCCGGGGCGGCTTCCACCCCGCCGGCGGCCTAGCCGAGGAAAATTCCCAGCGCCATCAAAAGCGGCGTGGCCAGGGTCAGCAGTACGTTCTGGCCGAGATAGGGAATGAGCGCGGGGATGTCCTCCTTGTGGGCCGCGAGCCCGCGCGACACCCTCAGCCCCAGGGGCAGGGTGAGCAGGCCGAGCAGGGTCCAGGCGGGAAGCCCGACCAGCAGCACGGCCGCAGGGATGCTCAGGTAGCAGACAGCCAGGAACAGAACATAGGCCCGCAGGCCGGCCGTGCGGCCATGCGTGATGATCAGATGGCGACGGCCCGCGGCGCGATCGGCCTCCAGGTCGGGAAACTGGTTGATGAGCAGGAGATTGCTCACCAGGAAGAAGGGCACCAGCGACACGAGAAGGGCGGCCCAGGAATAGCGTCCGGTAAGCGCGAAATAGGCGCCGTTGACCATGAAGATGCCGAATCCCAGCCCGGGAGCCAATAGACAGAGCAGGGGCGAGCGGGTCATGGCCGGCGTGTAGCTGACGATGGTCAGCACGCCGAGCAGGCCGAGGGGCGCGATGGTCCATCCCCACTGAAAGACGAAATAGACTCCGACCAGAAGCACGACCAGCAGGCTGAGAAGTCCCGTGAACAAGGCGTAACGCGAACGCTGAGGTTGAGCGGGAAGCGTGCCGCTTCCCCCGCTGAAGGGAGTGCGAGTCGTTTTCAAGTCGAGGCCGCTCTTGAAGTCGTCATATTCGTTGAGCGCATTCACCCCGATATGCGCGGCGAGTCCACCGAGCAGGACCAGCAGGAAATGCGTGATTCCCAGGGAGCCCGTGTGTAGCCGAGCCACGGCCGCGCCGAGCAACACGCAGGCCGGCACGAGTGTGAGAAAGGGCAGTCGCATCGGGCCGAAAACCGCGGCGGCCGCGCTCGCATCGGGATTGCTCATTCGAACTCCTTCTTGGCTGTCGGCTCTTCGTTCAGGTCCTCTTCGATTCTCGAGATGACCCAGTCCACCACCCTCTCGCTGCGAAGCAGGTTCGCGCCCCAGTTCCAATCGGGATGGGTGAAATTGCCCACGCGCCAGGTCACGTTCACCGAATCCCCGCAGAGCTCCACGAAATGCATGACGCTCTCCGTGGCGATGAGCCCGTCGTTGGGAATTCCCTCCCAGAAGGCGCCGGACATGGGCTCGTCGTAGTGGGCGCCGGCGATCACGAACCAGTCCACATCGGGATCGGGAGGGTTCGCCGCGTTGAATTCTTCGATCCCTTCCGGCGTGCACCAGCCTCCCAGGTTCACGCCGAAGAAGGCACGCACGCCGCCGCTTGGAGTGCCCAAAAGGAAAACCTGTCGCGCGGCGCCGGGATGACGCGTCACGAAGCGACGGGCCGCGAGCCCGCCCATGCTGTGCGCGACGAGATACAGATTCTCGAGAGGAATGTTTTGGGAAGCCAGAAAGATCTCGATCTCATCGACGACCGCCTCGTTGTTCTCGTCGAGGCCGCCCATCGTGCGACTGAGTCCGGTGACGATGTAGACCTCGCAATGGGCGGGCAGCCTTCGGACGGCCTCGGCGTAGTAGTGGCTGAAATCCTTCTCCAGGCCCTGCCAGCCATGAATGAACAAGACTCTATGCAGGGGCAGTCCTGGCGGGGGCGGCTCGGGAATCCGTCCCGGCGGCGCGACCTCCTTCCGCCATTGCGAGCAGGCGGGTGACAGGCTCGCCAAGCCCACGATAAGGAGCAGAATCGCGACGATGCCTCGCCCTAGCTCACGACGCCTGTCCAACTCAACCCCCTGATCGATTCGAAGCGGCGTTCCGCCCCCGCGCCGATCGGCGCCAACCTGTTCGACTTCTATCAGAGCCCGCGAAGGAATGGAAGTGGAAGCGGTTTACGCTGACCATTTGCCGATGCGCCCCCCCCCCGATTGACTTCCCCGGCCTTCGCGTGGATATTCCGGCCATGCGCATCGCCCTTCACATCCCGCTGGTCCTCGCGGCGCTCTCGCTGGCCGGCTGCGGTTCGAGCACCGACCCTCTTCCCGAAGATCCCTATCCGCTCTACTGGAGCATCGAAGAAGAGGGATACATCCAGGGATGGGCCTCCCGCAGCGAGGCCTACTGCGATTGCGAAAACAAGATTCTGCGCGGCACCTGGTCCTTTCCGCGCGAACCCTTCGCCCAGCTTTGTGAAATCGAGCTTCAGCGTGCCGGAGGCAGCCTGTCGATCTACGACTGGTCGATCGGCCCTCTGGACGGCCCCGCCCTCCACGGCCGCCTCATGCCGGAGATCGACGATGAATTCGCCTGGCTCGGCACCGGCTGGGGAGATCTCGCGCTCCGTCGCCACCTTTCCGCCTCCCCGCCGATTCCCCTGGACCTCCGTTCGCCGCTTTCCTTCGAGCTGCTGGGGGCGGCCTGGGATTCGGAGGGCCGCCCCGACAGCCTCGAGGTGAACGTCCTGCGTGTGGGCGACCCGCGCAAAGCGGGCGATGTCGAAACGGCGCGACTTCATTGGGATGGCCAGATGGATCTCGGCGGATTTCTCGTGGAGGCCTTCCATCTGAACCTGGCCGCCGAAACCATCCATTTCAAGCACTTCAGCGAAGACTTCCCGCGCCTTTGGGCCAGCCAGTCGGCCAGTACCATCCTGCATTTCTGGACGGACGCGCCGCCGAACATCGAGGCCTTCGCGCCCGTCTTTCCCGAGCCGGAGGGCTACGCGGTCGAGCCCTTCACGCTGGATGCCGCCTCCGGGGGTCTGGCCGGAGAACTGCTCGTGCCCGATGAGTCCGAAGCCTTGCCGGCGATCCTCATGTTCGCGGGCGCCGGTCCCGCCGATCGCAACCAGGGCGCTCTGTTCGCCAACCTGTCCCACCAATTCGCCGCGGCGGGCTATCTCGTGGCCCGCTTCGACAAGCCGGGGACGGGAGAGTCCGGCGGAGACCTCTTCGACCTCGGCCTCGCGGCGCGGCGGCAGAATCTGGCATTGGTCTGGGATCTCATCGAAAACGATCCTCGCACGGACCCGGAGCGACGAGTCCTGCTCGGCTACGGCGAGGGAGGCGCGCTCGCCCTGGAGGCGGCCGCCGAAAATCTGACTGCGGCGGCGGTCGTGGCGCTGTCGCCCTGGTTCAGTTCGCCGCGCATGGTCGTGGAAATTCCCGAGGCCCTGCCCGGGCGTTTCGATCTACTCGGTCTCGAGTGCTTCGGCGGCAAGCATCTGGATCGCGTCGATTTCGACCCCTACCAGTTCCTGCCCGAACTCGGCATTCCCGCCTTGCTGACGGCCGTGGGCCGCGACGAGACCCTTCCCCTGTCGGAGGTTCTGGCCTTGGCGGAGATCATCGGGACGGAGGCGGAGATCTATCTCGATTTCGACGGCGCCTACAACGCCACCGTGCCGGAGAATCCTCCGGCTTGGCAGTTCACCCGGGATCTTCTCGATTGGCTGGCGGCGACGCTGCCCTAGTCCGGCTCCTCGGCGGGCAAATCCTCGAGCACCTTCGTCACCTCGATCTCCGTGGTCTGGATCTTCTCGCGGCAGTGTCGAACCAGCTCGCCGGCCCGGCGCACGCGCTCGGCCAGGGAATCCAGATCGCTCTCCTCGCCTTCGAGCTCCTCGAGAATCGAGTCCAAATCGGCGACGGCCTCTTCGTAGCTTAGCTTCGCCACGTCCTTCTTCTTTTCGCTCATTCGCTGCCCTCTGTTTCGATCTTTCGGGTTTCGCTTTCGACACGCCCTTCGGCAAGCCGCGTCAGCAGGGTCTCGCCGGGACGCAGGCCCTTCGCCCTGCGCAGGGCGCGCCCGTCGGGGCCGTAGGTGATGGAAAATCCGCGCGCCAAAACGCGTCTGGGATCCAGAAGCTTGAGCCGCTCGTCGCGATGATCCAGGGCCTGCGAGTCTCGCAGCAGGCGTCGCTCCGTCGCGCGCTTCAGACTTCGCCGCCTGTCGCCGAGGCCGGTGGCCCGTCGGGACAGGTCGCTAAGGATCCGGCGCGGCGCGATCCGGCGCTCGCGTTCGGACATGCGCCGCTGTTCCCTTTCCAAGGCTCCTCGTAGAAGGCTGGGCAGGACCGCGCGTCGCCGCGACAAGGACTGGCGCGCGCGGGCCAGGCGCCGATCGGCCAGACGCTGGAAGCGGTGCGCGCGAGTGTCCATGCGCGTCGATTCCTGCCGCAGGATCGCCTCCGATTCCTGGCGGATCTTCCGTCCGCGCTCGAGCAGGCCCTCGAGGAACTCGTCCACCCGTTCGCCCAGAAATTGCGCCACGGCGGTGGGCGTCTTGAAGGATCGGTGGCCCACCTCGTCGGCCACGCTGCGGTCGATCTCGTGTCCGATACCCGTGAGCACCGGAAGCGGACAGGCGGCGATGGCCCGCGCGATAGGCTCGCTGTCGAAGGCGGCCAGATCGCTGCGACTGCCGCCGCCTCGGATCAGGGCCACGGCGTCCAGCTCGCCGGAGCGACGGCCCAGAGCGGCCAGTGCGACGGGCACCGTGATCTCGGATTCGGCGCCCTGCATGCGTGCGTCCACCGCCAGAATGCGGAAGGCTAGGCCGTAGAGCCCGAGTTCCTGAGTGAAGTCGTGATAGGCGGCGCTCTCGAAACTCGTCACCAGGCCGATGCGCAGGGGAACGAGGGGCAGAGGAAGCGCCCGGTTCCTCTCCAGCAGCCCCTCCGCCGCAAGCTTGCGCAGAAGGCGCTCGCGATCCAGCTTCTGGGCGCCGAGGCTGGCCTCGACATCGATATCCTCGATGATGAGCGAGAGGCGGCCGCTCTTCACGTAAAGATCCGGGCTGACCTGGAAATAGACCTGCTGATCGTCGAGATCGCCGCCCAGCTCGCGGATCGCGCCTTCCAGCTTCGACCGCGCGCCGCGCCAGAGAATCATGTTCACCACGGCGCTGGCCTGGGCGTCCTCGGCGTTCTCGCGTTCCTGAAGCTCGAAATAGATATGCCCGCCCCGCGCCGCGCTGCGCGCGAATCCCGAGACGAATCCCTGGATCCGGAAGCTGCCGAAGGCGCCCTTGACCAGGGCTTTGACGCGCTCGTTGAACTCGGAGACGCTCCAGGCGGAGATTTCCCGCGCTTCTTGCCGAGCT
>Ga0180429_10004344_pt1 | contig 11362 bp, 10 predicted proteins | sample SS_ome_FD_132428 | JGI IMG/M metagenome (GOLD analysis project Ga0180429, IMG submission 132428) | Hypersaline lake sediment archaeal communities from the Salton Sea, California, USA - SS_1_S_1 metaG | ecosystem: Environmental > Aquatic > Non-marine Saline and Alkaline > Hypersaline > Sediment ... | reverse complement strand
GTCCTTGAGCGATTCGCGGGTGTTGGCAAACTGCTCGTAGACCGTTCCACGCTGGTAGTTTTTGATGATCGCATTGCCGCCGAGGGCGATGACGACACGTTTCTTTTCCGCCATGGCTCTCTCATGGGAAAAGGGTTTTTACGACCAGGGCCCAAACAGAAAAGTATAGCATCTCTTCTATCGGAGGTTTAGATCTTATAAATGAATAAACTTTCTCTGGCGCCCCCCTGGTGTGGTGGTATTCTCGATTAGACATAACCGCTCGGAGTGGAAAGAGTTCCGATGGCTGATCCTCAGTACGAGACCTATGAGAATAGGCTGATCCAGGGCGACAATCTCGACGTCGCGCGGGGTATGCCCGAGGAGTCCGTCGATCTCTGTTACATCGATCCCCCCTTCGGCACCGGGCGCAGCCGAAAGGGGATCGAACTCGGTCTCTCCACCGGAGGGCGGTCGCGCCGGTCGGGGGAGGGCCAGGAATTCGCCTACAATGACGGCTGGACGGGCGGCATCGACGCCTACGTCGGGTGGATGCGGCCGCGTCTCGATGCCTTCCTGCGCGTCTTGAAGCCGAACGGCTCGCTGCTCGTCCACGTCGACTGGCGGGCGTCCCACTACGTCAAGGTCCTGCTCGACGAGCTCGCCGGGAGGCAGCGCTTCGTCAACGAGATCGTCTGGCACTACGCCACGGGCGGCGGCCGCACCGCGCGCCGTCTGGCGCGCAAGCACGATGTGATCCTCTGGTACAGCCGCGGCGAGAAGTACACCTGCAACCTCGACGCCGTGTCGCGTCCGCGCCATCTCTGCCGTCTCTGCGGCCGGAAGGCGCCCGACAAGAACCATATGAAGCGCACCTGCGATGAGAATGGCCGCGCGGTGCGCACGATCAAGTCGGCGGGGCGCGAATACCGTTATTACGACGATGATCCTGCGCCTCTGCCCGATGTCTGGCTCGACATCGCCCACCTGCAGCAGCGCTCTCCCGAGAGGACCGGCTACCCGACGCAGAAGCCGCTCGCCCTGCTGGAGAGGCTCGTGCTCCTCTGCTCCAACGAAGAGGATCTGGTCGCTGATTTTTTCATGGGCACGGGAACGGCGCTCGTTGCCGCCGCCCGCCTGGGGCGGCGGTGGTTCGGCTGCGATGCGTCGCCCGACGCGGTCGAACTCGCGAAAGGCAGGCTGCCATGAGACCGGCGTCCACCCTGTCGGGCCGAGGCATCGTGGCCTTTTCGATTCTCCTCTTCTGTGCCGCTCTCGCGCTCCATCTCCTCTACCTCGGAGAGATCGACGAGACGACATTTTTCACCGATCCCATGCTCGATTCGGCCAACTATCATGCCAAGGCGCTCGACATCGTCGATGGGACAAGATCGCCGGAGGGGGTCTTGACCCATAATCCGCTCTACCCCTTCATCCTCTCCGTCCTCTACAGGTTCATGGAAGAGCCGAGCTTTTATGCGGTGCGCGTGGTCCAATCGATACTCGGCGCTCTGAGCTGCGTGCTTATCCTGCTCGCCGGAATCCGTTATCTCGATTGCCGCACGGGACTGCTGGCCGGCGCCGCCGCCCTGCTCTACGCGCCCTTTGTTTTTTTCAGCGGCGAACTGATCCAGAGCGCGTGGGTGCTTTTTTTCTTCCTCCTTTCCTTCGTGATTCTGCCTCTCCGTCGCCCTGAATTCAGGGTCCGATGGCTCGTGCCCCTCTTACTGTCGGGTGGGTGCTTCGGAGTCGGTCTACTCGGCAGGCCCAACATGCTGCCCTACCTGGTCGTCTTCTGAGTGTGGCTCGTCTTTCGTCCCGTGGGGGCGGCATCCGATGGGCGGTCTACCCTGTGGGCGTGCTTGACCGATCGATCTCACCTGATCGGCGCGACCGTGACCGGTCTGGTCTTCTGGATCGGCGCTCTCGGTGTGATCGCGCCGGTGACGGCAAGGAACTACGCCGCCGGCGGGGAGTTCGTGCTCATCACCGCTCATGGGGGAATCAATTTCTACATCGGAAACAATCGAGACGCCACGGGCTGGTACCACACCCCTTCCCGATTCGAGGGAACCCAGGAAGGACTGGTGAACAGCGGCCGTGCCCTGGCCGAAGCCGACCTGGGCAGGGAATTGCGCCACGGTGAGGTCTCGTCCTACTGGTTCTCGAAAGCATGGCGATTCATTCGCGGAAACATGGGCGACGCGGCGCGCCTCTTTGCCAAGAAACTCTATCTCTTCTGGAACAGTTACGAGAAACCGCTCGAGGGCAATTACTATTACATGAAGTCGATCTCGCCTCTGCTCCGCATGGTGCCGATCGGATTTGGTCTCGTGGCGCCCTTCGCTCTTCTGGGGCTTCTTCTTCTCCTGCCGCGGTGGAGGGAGAGGTCGGGCCTGTTGACGCTTTTTGCCCTCCTCTGCATGGCGACGCTCGTTGTCTTTTTCGTGACGTCGCGGTACCGGCTCGTGGCGCTTCCCTTCATGCTCATCGCCGGCGCCCATGCTGTCTGGTGGTGCATCGATCGGGTGCGGTCGAGACGGTGGAAATCGGTGGCCGCGGCGCTCGGCCTCGTGGCGGCCGTTGCCATCGTGTCGAACAGTACGCTTTTTGGTACCGAGGGCCATGCCGAGAGCGACCTTGCCTACGCCCACTATTCCGAGGGCACCCTGCTGCTGCGCCGGGGCGAAAACGAGGCGGCAATCGACTGTTTCGAGAGAGCCGTCCGCTTTGACGACGACATTCCTTTTATCTACGGAAACTGGGGGATCGCCCTGAGTAATCTCGACCGTCATGACGACGCGATCAGGGTGCTCGATACCTTTTGCCGCCGGTGGCCGGGGAATCCGCGCGCTCTCTACAACCTGGCGCGCAGCTACTACGCTCTCGCCCGCTCGGGCCGGCCGGGGCGCGCCGAACTTCTCGCCAAGGCGCAGCGGGCGTTGCGCGCCTGCCTGAGTATCGATCCCGGCCATCAAGAGGCCCGTCGCCTACTCGCCGCTTGTGTATCCCAGTGATTCGAGCGCTTCCCTCTCGGCCGGTGTGAGCTTGAGGGGCGCCCTTCGGCCCCGCATCGGTTTCGACTTGGCCGCTTCGGTCTCGAGAATCCGCATCATCCGCTTCGCCACGTCCGGGTTTGATCGGGCCAGGTTGCTCCTCTCGGCGCCATCCTTTTCGAGATCGAAGAGGAGGGGCGACTCGGGTGTGTGCGAAGAGACGATCAGCTTCCACGAGCCGACGATCACCGATCTGAAGGTGGTGCGCGTGGCGACAAAATTCGTTTCGGAAAAGATCGGCCTCGCCGACCGGATGGAGTCGCCGTCGAAGAGATCGCGGCCGCGGTATTCGGACGGATCGAAACGGTCGCCGTCGACGAGGGCGGCGATCGTGGGGAAGATGTCGAGGTGGCAAGCCCGATCGCTGCGCCTGCCGGCTGTCTGGCCGGCGGCGACGATCAATGGGACATGGATCAGCTCATTGAATAGATCCTGCTCGTGGGAAAACCAGTATCCGTGCTCGCCCATCGACTCGCCGTGGTCGGCGGTGAAGAGGATCGCCGTGTTCCTGAGGCCGTCTTCTTTGAGCAGAGCGCGGATGAGCCTTCCGAGATGGGCGTCAAAAAAAAGGATCTCACCGTCATAGCACGCCCGGTATCGGGCCGAGTCCCTCGCACCGGGTAGAATCTGATAGCGGGGGATCCCGCCCGCACCCCAGTTGGTCTCGAGCAGGGGGAGGACGCGGCTGCCGGCCTGATAATTCTCGATGTCGGGCGCAAAACCGTCGGGTGGGGTATAGGGCCCGTGCGGATCCTGATAGTGGATCCAGAGAAAGTAGGGCTCACTTTTTTGCCGCCGCCCTTCGAGCCAATCGATCGCCGCGTCGGAGGTCTTTTCGGCGGTCCGTTCGGGCAGCCCGGAGCGATTCAATTCACGCTCGGTCATCTGGGCGTCAAACAGATCGAACCCCCTGTCGAATCCCATCCGCGGCCGGAGATTGAAATTGGACACGAAGGCCGCGCACTCGTACCCCCGCCGTTCGAGGAACGCGGCGATCGTGTCCGGCGCCTCGATCAAAGGCTGGGTGTTGTTGAAGACTCCAACCTCGGACGGGTAGCGGCTCGTCATCACGCTGGCCAGGGCGGGAGCGGTCGACGATGCCTGGGCGATGCAGGATTCGAAGAGCGCGCCCTGCGCCGCGAGCGTGTCGACGGCGGGCGACGTGCGCACCGGGCAGCCATAACAGCCCAGCCTGTCGGCGCGCAGAGTGTCCACCGTGACGAGGACGATGTTGGGCGGGCGTTCCGCCTCGGAGCAGGCGGCGATGCACAAGGAAAGCAACATTGCGAGAGCTGCGAGAGACGGGCGAAAAGATGCCATGATTCGGTTCATCTGTCACTCCCACTCGGTCCGACCGGTGCGATCGAACAGCGTACCAGGATGAGATCGCCGTCGTAACCGTTCTCTCGGCTCTCGACAGGCGCGATGCGCGCGCGCCGGGGGTGCAGGCTGGCGAAAAACTTGATCGCCTCACCGAAACCCGGCCACTGGCGTCCGAGCATCCAGAACGGTTCCCTCTGCGCGGCGAGCGTCTTGCGCCACCTCTGCTGATGGGCTTCATTGAAGGGATCGGCCGGCAGGATGTGGATGTCGAGATCCCGCTCGAGATAGAAATCAGTGAGCGGGCCGGCGAGGTACTCCTTCAAGAGCCGGTCCTCGACGAACCGGGACTGATTCGATTCGACGTAGCCGGTGAAAAGGAAAATCCTCTCCTTGTCCCGCCCATGGCGGTTGAGGTCGCCCACCGCGCTGCGCCAGTCTTCGATCGGTTCGGGGCGAAAGAGGCGCGCTCCAAAGCCCTCGTCGAGTCCCGCGGACCAGTCCCCGGCCAGGGGAGACTGGAAAGGGCCGTCGCCGGTCGCCACCGGAAGGCGGGCCAGAATCACGACGAGCAGGCCGTAGACGAGCGGCCCGAGCCACGCGCGCGATCGCCCTGCGCTGGCGAGAGCCACGACCCAGCCGACGAGCAGGCCGAAGGGGATGGATAAGAGAGCGAAATAGCGCATCCTCGAAAAGACCGACGCGCCGGTGAGTCCGAGAACGAGGAGGGGCAGACCGATAAAAACGGCGATCCAGACCGCGATCAGGAAAAGCGCCGCCGCCGCGCGGTGTTTTGATGCCTTCTTTTTGGGGCCGCTCCTTCTTTTTCCGAAGAGGCCGCAGAGAGAACAAAGAAGGAGAAGGGGCACGATCACCAGAAGCAGATCGGAATGGAGATAGGTCTCCACGATTCGGGCGACCACGGCGAAATGATCGTGGGGCTCGAGGAAACTGAAGGTGTTGCTCTGCTCGTGGAGAGCCAGAATCTCCCGCGTCAGCGGGATGAGAAGCACGCCGACGGCGCCGAGTGCGGCCACAAAAGGGAGCGCCGCCGCGCGGCGTCGTTCGACGACAAAAAAATAGACGGCGTGAACGAGCAGAAGGGGCAGTGTGAGAAGGTGGGTCCATCCCATGAGTGCACTGGCCACGACGTAGAGAGCGAGAGACTTCCGATCGCCCCTGTCGATGGAGCGAAAAAAACAGATCGTCGAGAGCAGAGCGAGGAGGACCATCATGCTGTAAGGCCTGGCCCAGACGCTGTACTCGACGAGCGGCGCCGTCACCGCAACGCAGACCGCCGCCGCCGCACCGGCGCGCGCGCCGAGGAGGCGCCGGCCGAGGAAAAAGATCGCTCCCATCGATCCGATGCCGCACAGGAGCGACGGCAGCCGCAGGGCCCACTCCGATTTACCGAAGAGGCCGACGCTGAATCGGGCGAGGAGATAGTAGAGCGGGAATTGAGTCATCTGGGCACGGCAACGCTCCAGCACCGAGGAGATCCCCTCGCCCGAAGAGAGCCACCACGTCTGGAATTCGTCGAGCCAGAGCCCGCACGACGCGGCCGTACCGATCCTCAGGATCGAGCCGACAACTAGGGCGAAGGCGAGAACCACGAGCGGCCCCCATCTGGTGGATGGGATCTCGAAATCGCCGAGGGGGACTTGAGAGACTGGGTCGTTGGCGCTCTTCGCGGACGAACCGGGGTTGCTGTTCATAGTAGGGATAGGATACGTATCCGAGGAGAGGCTGACAATACCGGGTTGCCGGAGGTTAGGCCGTCTCCACCGTTTCGGCGGTGAGCAGGTCGAGGAATTCGACTTCTTCCGTGTAGAGATCGGCGTCGCAGTTGGGGCAGATCACCGGAAAGGAGCCGTCCTCTTCTCTCGTACATTTGAGACCGCAGTGGGGGCAGGTGCACATGGCCATTCTCCTTAGTCTTCTTGCTCTCGGCAGAGGCGAAGCACGCAATGCTTCTCTATCGTCAAGAAACCCCCACGTTCTTGAGCCGCCTCTTGCTGATCTCAGATCTTGGAAGCCCGCCGCCATGTGGCCCACTTGGCGAGCGTCCGTTTTGCGAGCGCCCCGTGGAGGGCGCGCACCGCGTCTTTGCCGAGGCGCCTGGCGCGCGCATAGGAATGGAGAAATCGGACGCGGTCCGTTGCCGACAGGGATCCGCCGGGGAGGAAGGAGGCATTGAGCCGCATCAGATCGCGCGCCATGACGTCGATCGTGATGGACGCCGCCTCGGCCACGCCATCGGGATCGACGAAGAGGGGAGCGCCCTCTCTGTCGACGAGGATGTTCTGCGCCTTGAGGTCCCTGTTGGTGAGAAAAAAATTGTGCATCCGCGCGATGTTGCCGGCGAGCGCGCTCGAGGTGCGGCCCATCGCGGCGGGTGGGGCGTGGCGTGCGAAAGTGTCGAGCGTGGGCATTCCGACCGCCTCCTCGAAGACGATGAGAGAGCGCCCGCTGAAGGAGAGGGGCGGATCGGATAAAAAGAGAACCGGCCGCGGAGCGGGGAGGAGGCGGGCGCGCAGGCGATGGCCGGCGGTCCACGCGGCGCGCGCCCTGCACCGGCCGGCGAGCCGCTTGATCCAGTTGGCCACGCCCGGCCGGTCATAGACCTTGACCACGAATCGCCCCGCTCCGAAGGGCAGCGAATAGACGCTCGATCCACGATCGACCTTGATGGGAGAAGCCTCCCTGCCGAGCGTTTCGATCGGATCGGGGCCGAGAAAACGGGCCAGTTCCGATGCCTCCGGGCTCGTGTCACTCATCCCGCGCCGGCCGTGGACGCGGAGGGGGGCGAAAGCTTTGCCGCTCTTCAGCGGACGTCGATCGTATTTTTTCAGAAATTTTCTCAGTCTGCGCCAGGCGGCCGACTCGAGATCTCGAGCAGCGGCTTTCAGAGGGCGCGCAGGGGCGAGGCCCTTGCAATAGGCTTTAAAGAATCGCAGCCGGTCGGTGCGGCCGGCGCAGACGAGAAAGGCCCCCGCGAAGGGAATCAGGTCTTTCATGCGTGCGCGAAAGGAGAGAGGCTTTCGGGCGATCCGGGCGCTATGGAAATCGATGAGTTTCAGCGCCCCCTCGGGGGAGACGAGCAGGTTGGCGGCATGGAGGTCGGGGTGGCCCACGCCGGCGTCGTGCATGGCGCACACCAGAAGACCCGCGCGGCGCGCCAGATGGCGGCGCGAAACGGTCACCGAGCCCCGGCCGAGGAGCAGATCCTCGAGCGTCACCGCGCCCTCGACCGCCTCGAGCGCGATGATCCCACTCTTTGCCGGCCAAAGCCCTCCGCCGCGCAGCCCCATGCCGAGCGGCTCGGGAACGGCCACCCCCCGGCCGTGCAGAAAACGCACGATGCGCCACTCCCTCGCCGCCGGGGGGCCGAGAAAAATGGCCCGCAGAATGGCGGCCGGACCACTGGAAGTGTGTTCCTTGACAACGACCGCCCCCAAACGGTCGAGGCGGCCCGACCCGTCCCCGGGCGAATCGACGGCCACCTTGCGTACGGTGCGCAGTCTCGAAGACTTGAAGATCCGGCCTGACCGGTCCCTTTCACAGAGGGCGCGCGCGAGCCGGTCGGGAAGGCCGCCAAGGCCGGCGCCGACCGTCCAGCGCCAACCGTCCTTTTCAATGCCCACAGGGAGATCGTCGGCGACCGCCTTTGCTCCGTGCTTGACTCTCTTTGCGCTGTGGTTAGATTGGGCCATACTCGTTTCCGGTCATTGACGAGAGGATAGACTGAGACCGCCATGATATTGATACAGCGATACGTCTTTAAAGAGCTTTTCTATAACTTCCTCTTCTCCTTTGCGGTCATCTCTCTCGTTGTCCTTCTCGCCACCTTTCTGCAATCGATTTTCAAGTACCCCGAACTCGATCTCGGAATGGTGGTCACGTCGGTCCCCTTCATGCTGCTCGGAATCATGTCGATCGTCGTGCCCTCGGCATCGCTCGTGGCGGTGGTCACCACCTACGGACGGATGGCGGCCGACAACGAGATCCTGGCGCTCCGCGCTTCGGGCGTCCACTTTTTCAGAATCGTCGTGCCCGGAATTCTCTTCGGCATTCTCGTGTCGCTCCTCCTTCTCGTGGCCAACGACCGCTACGTGCCGCGGGCGTCCCAGATGATCAAGAGCCTCGGCCAGGCCCAGGAGATCACCCCCCTTCTCGACAACATCCTCAAGAAGGGCGGCAAGTCGTTTGACAGGATTCCAGACTGGATCCTCACCTGGGAGAGTTGCGAGAAGATCTTGGACGCGGGAAGCGCCGAGCGCGATAGAGGTGCGTGGCAGTTCAAGAATTTTCGCGCCCGGCGCTACGACGACGACAAGATCTTGCAGCAGGAATATCTGGCCGAGACCGCAACGGTGGAAACGGTGGGCCGTTCTGGCCGGGAGATCCAGTTCACGCTGCACAACTTTCAGGCAGTGGTGGGCAGCCTTTCCAAGGCCAGCAGTATGACGCTGCCGAAATACAAGCTCCCCACGGACGTGTCGAAGATCCGCCTCGAACACCGCACCCTGACGGCGCTCTTCGCCATGCTGAAAAAGGAGCATCGTTCCTACAAGCCCGTCAAGATTCTCACCGAGATCCACAGCCGGATCGCCCAGTCGCTCAGCCCGCTGATCATGATCTTCCTCGGACTGTCGGTGGCGGTCATTTTTCGGTACCGGAATCGTATGGTGGCCTTCTTTCTCTCCCTCATGATTGCTGTTTTCGTCTACTATCCGGTGATGCTCCTGGGAAAAACATTTGCCGAGAACAAGGTTCTCCATCCCGCTCTCTGTATCTGGGCGGGGAATGTCATCATGTTTCTCGGAGGAGTCTGGCTCCTATCAACGGTGACCAAGCGATGAGAGTCTTCTGCAAGCTCGACCGATACGTGGCTGGATATTTCATCACTTCCTACGTGGTTTGCTTTTTCTTTTTTCTCGGGATTTTTGTCGTTCTCGATCTCGTTCCGCGCGTCGACGATATCCTTGGCAGCGCCAAGGCGGTGCACGAACGGGGCGAGTCGCTCTTGTGGCTCACGATCCAGTACTATGCCTACAAGGTTCCCGAGATCTTTCTGCAGGTTGCCCCCTATCTGACCCTGATGGCGGCCATGTTCACCATCACGCGCCTGCGCAAGACCAACGAGCTGATTCCGATGATCATGGCCGGGCTGAGCGTCTTTCGGATCTTGCTGCCCATCTTTATTCTCGGCGCCGGTCTCATGGCGTCGATGATCGCGATCCAGGAATTCGCCGCGTCGAAGCTCGCTCTCAAGCGGCTCATCCTCGAATCGTTTCTCATCGAGCACGACGAGCGTCTGATCAAAGAGAACACGATCATGACCGATACCGAGGGACGGAGCATCGTGGCGAACCAGTTCGATGTCAACGCCGGGGTGATCGGCAGTATCGATATCTCCTACATCGAAATCCGTGACGGCAGGCAGGTCAACTGCCGCATCACCGGCCGCAACCTCCGCTGGCTGGGGCCCGAAGTCGGATGGAGCGTGGAAGACGGCTTGCTCGAGGAGGAGAATCTCGATACGGGGGTCGGCACCGACAGCCGGCGGGTGCCGCTGGCGAACCTGGAGAATCTCGACCTGACGCCCGAAGATATCAACCTCTTTCTCATGTCGCCCTACGACATGTCGCTCGGTCAGATCAAGCGGCTCTATGCCATGAATCCCACCGATCTGAGCAAGAAGATCCTGCTTCATCACCACATCACCTTTCCGCTGACCAATATTCTTCTCCTCCTGCTCGGACTGCCTTTTGTGTTGCGCAAGGAACAGCACTCGAACTTTCTGGGGATCACCATTGCGCTCGCCATCTGCCTCGGCTACTTCGCCCTCGATGTGATCATGCGCGATATGGGGACGCAGGGGTATCTGCCTCCGGTGATCGCCTCGTGGTTCGCCGTGGTGTTTTGCGGATCGTTGGGGATTTGCATCTTCGACAGTATACGTACCTAGAGAGAGTCGAGATTCGCGTGGGCGGCTTGCGGCGTGGGTTGAGGGGCGTTTTTTGCCTTCGCATTTCGCTCCGCCGCTTTTTGGTGCTCCTCGCTCAGATATTTGTCGCGAAAATGAAGTCGGCAAAAAACGCCCCTCAACCCACGCCGCAAGCCTCGAGCGAGATTCCACCCGTCGCGGGGCCTTTTCGTTGGAGTTGGAGTGGAGCCGGAATGGAATGGGGCGGAGCCAGGGAGGGGATTACGTTCGGAAGAGCTTTTCTCTGGAACTGTTGAAGAAATCTCTATAGAGATCGGAGGCGTAGTCGGGGAAGGTCCAGGGCCAGGGGCGGTAGGTCTTTTTTTGGTAGTAGAGGGTGATCTCGGCGTAGATTTTGTCTCGGAGGTAAATTCTGTGGCTGTGGTTCTTGGTGCTTGCCAGGACGAGTTTGGAGAGGGTCAGGTAGCCGGGGTCGAGGTTGATGGGGCGCTCCACCGGCCATGGGGAGCGCGTTGCGATCGCCTTCTCGAGCGTGTTGGTGCTGAGCTTCGTCTGGGCGAGATCTTCGCACTTGTATCCGGGCGCGAAAAGGAAGAATTGCCGGAGGAGCCCGGGGCCCATCGACTTCTCGTAGTAAGAGGTGAAATCGAAATCCCACACCGGGCTCCGAAGGACGATCTCGCCATAGGCGGCGAGTTCGGCCGGGCACGATTCGAGGAGGTGCCCGTCGGCGCAGAGCACGCCGATCACGAGGGCGGCTTCTTCTGTCTCGAGTGGCTGACCCATGGGAATTCTTCCTAACTCTATGATTTAAAAATCATTGTGCTGTTGCCCCTGTTGGGTGGGGCGTTGGGTTCGGATCGTAAACGCTCTCTGCGCCCTGAAATCAGTAGATTTTCAGGTATTCGCGCTGAAAAATGCTTGTATTCGATACCATCGCGATTATAGTTTCTGGATTCCACTCTTCATAGAGAGGAGCGTGGTTCTGGAATGGTAACACCCGGCGAGCAGCCGGCTTGGTCCGGCAAAAGGCCGGCAGGAGATCAGAATAATGAGT
>Ga0180429_10004343_pt1 | contig 11362 bp, 7 predicted proteins | sample SS_ome_FD_132428 | JGI IMG/M metagenome (GOLD analysis project Ga0180429, IMG submission 132428) | Hypersaline lake sediment archaeal communities from the Salton Sea, California, USA - SS_1_S_1 metaG | ecosystem: Environmental > Aquatic > Non-marine Saline and Alkaline > Hypersaline > Sediment ... | reverse complement strand
TTCGTACGATTGTCGAAGTGACCGACAGACGTGATATTCACATCGAGAGAAGGGAACCCTTGCAAGTAATTCTGGCTCCCGGCCAGGAGGGCTTAGGGCCTTGAGACTGGATCGCATATCGTGTAATGTGGTACTCAAAGTGTAAACGGGAGTGAAAAAGGGGGACTGGCTCCGAGCCCGAAACGGGTCAAATCCTCGCAAGAACGGCTGCCGCGAGGTGCCTGTCCCCCTTTTTCACAGATACGAAAAGGAGACATCGACATGAGACGACGCAACTTACTCAAGCGTGCCGTGCTAGGCGCCGTGGCACTGATGCTACCCCTGATGCTACCGCTGATGACAAAAGCAGCATCGACGGCCAAACCAAACATCATCTACGTGCTGGTCGACGATATGGGATACGGCGATCCAAGCTGTTTCGGACAGAAGAAACTACAAACACCGAACCTCGACAAAATGGCGGCGACCGGGCTTCTCTTCACCAACCATTACGCGGGCTCCACCGTATGCGCCCCGTCCCGATGTGTTCTGATGACGGGTCTCCATACCGGCCACTGCACGGTTCGTTCCAACGGGAACGTCAAGCTCCGCAAAGAGGACGTTACCGTGGCGCAGGTGCTGAAGAAGGCCGGATACAGCACCGGTTGTATCGGCAAATGGGGAGTGGGAAGACCGGGCCTCGACGACCCCAACGAGCACGGATTCGACTACTTCTACGGCTATGTTTGCATGAATCATGCCCATAACTGCTACCCCGAATTCATCATCAGAAACGGCGAGAGAGTCCCGCTGCGAAACGTGTTGGAAGAAAAATGGAAGACGCGCAATGTTCCCCCCGGCGCCGGGGTGGCCGCAAAGAAGGTCGACTTCGTCCCGCACCTCTGCCAGAAAGAGGTCATCCAGTTCATCGACAGGAACCGGCAGAAGCGGTTTTTCCTCTACTACGCACTGAACATACCCCACGCAAATAACGAAGGCGGCAGCCAGGGCATGGAAGTCCCGTCTTACGGCGAGTTTGTCGACCGGGACTGGCCCGACCCGGAAAAAGGTTTCGCCGCCATGATCGGCTTTATCGACGGGTACGTCAAAGAGATATTCGACAAGCTGAAAGAGACCGGCCTGGATAAGAATACGCTGGTGATGTTCACCAGCGACAACGGTCCGCACCAGGAAGGCGGGCACAATATGCAGTACTTCGATTCCAACGGGGAACTCCGCGGCATGAAAAGGGATCTCTATGAAGGCGGTATTCGAGTTCCCACAATCGCCAACTGGCCGGGCGTCATCGAGCCGGGCAGAGAAAGCGACCACGTTTCCGCCTTCCAGGACATTATGCCCACCTTCGCCGAACTGGCCGGCGTCGACTGCCCGAAAACTGATGGAATATCGATGCTACCGACGTTACTGGGCAAGGGAGAGCAGAGCAAACACGAGCACCTCTTCTGGGAATTCTACGAGGGTGGCGGCAAGAAGGCCGTGCTGAAGGGCAAGTGGAAGGGTGTCCGGCTGAACACCTTTAGAAACCCGGACGGCCCTATTGAACTCTATGATGTTTCCAGGGACATTTCCGAACAGAAGAACGTGGCCTCGGAACATCCCGACATCGTCGCCGACGTGGCGCGGATCATGAAGGAAGAGCACGAGGACCGAAAGAAGTAGGCGTATCCGTGGTATTCAGAAAGAGAATCCGCAGAAAAGAAAAGGAGAAGTGTCATGAGATGTAGCATTGCCTTGGTGGCGGCGGTGGTCGTGTTTGCGGCCGGTATGTTTGCCTCGGCGGCGGACAAGCCGGAGGGCGGCATTGACCTGTTCGACGGCAAGAGCCTCGCCGGTTGGGAGCATTATCTCGTCGAACCGGACGTGAAAATGGCCGACGTGTGGAGTGTCCGCGACGGGCTGCTCATCTGCAAGGGCAAGCCGATGGGGTACCTGGCCACGAAAAAGGAATTTACCAACTTCCGGCTCATCGTCGAGTGGCGGTGGCCGCCCGGCAAACCGGCCGGCAACAGCGGCGTGCTGATGCGAATCACCGGTGAGCCCCGAGCCTTGCCCAAGTGCGTCGAGGCGCAACTCAAGGCCGGCAGCGCCGGCGACGCCTACGGCTTCCAGGGCTTTACGGTCAAGGGCGATGCCGCACGGTCGAAATCCGCCGAGTCCCCGTTTTTTGGAAAACTCTCCGGCGTAGAGAAAATCAAGGGCAATGAGAAAGAGCCGGGCGAGTGGAACAAGTACGACATCACGATCAGCGGCGGCGATCTCACGCTCATCGTCAACGGCGAGAAGGTCAACGAGGCCACCGGTTGCGACCTCGTGGCCGGCAAGATCGGCCTGCAGTCGGAAGGCGGCGAAATCCACTTTCGCACCGTGCGGTTGATTCCGCTGGAGAACGACTAGCACGGATCATGCAAGGCGTGGGGCAGATTGCATTGCCAATCCGTCCCCGGCAACCAGGACTGTCTGATCCATGCGGGGGAGTCCCTGTCGCAACCTTGCATTATACGGTTTACGAAAACGAGCCAATCTGGTAGGCTGCTCGAACGTTACGCTTGCCACGGATCAACTTTGTGAATGTGGTCGAACACGTGACTTCGCATGAGAACGGGTGGGCAGGGGGCTTCTTAGATGACGCTGGCCGGCGCCGCTTTCTACACCAACCGCGCGATGACGTCGGGACTCACCCAGCGCGGCACGGCCGCAACCGAAGGAGGGTTCGAGACGGTCGTTGTTCGCTCCGCTAACAAAACGCTCGTTCGCGGAGCGAACAACGACTACCTTCCCCTTATGATTGAGAAAACACCATGAATCGGCCCACCGACCGAAGCCCGTTGCGACGACTGACGACTCCATCGTTGGTTTTCTTTCTCGTCGCGCTAATCGCCGGGTTGGTTGTGGGGCGATTCATTCCTCCCACCTGGTCGGTCGAGAGAACCAGCCTCGACGTACATGAGGACGACCACGGCGGTCTGTTCTACATCTACCGGGGTAAGCCCAAGGAGGTCGACCGTTTCGTGCCGATGGAAGAGGCCCTGTTGAACAAGGAGCACATTGAGGAAATCAATGCTTCCGGCGATCCACTCGCGGTCGATGAAGAGTATGCCTTCGAAACTCGCCCGGTAGACGGCCGCCCGGCGACCCTCTATTTCCGCCTCGCCGCCATGCAACACTGGGGTCTGTGGTCGCTGCTGCCGGCGGCGGTGGCCGTCGGGCTGTGCTGGATGACTCGGGAACCGTTGATCTCGTTGCTGGGTGGAATCATCGTCGGCGCGCTATTGCTGGGGCGTTATGACGTCACCCGAGACGTGCTGGTCGCAAACCTGGCCACACCCAACGCGGCGGGAGTACTGCTGTTGTATCTTTGGCTGCTGGGCGGGCTGTTGGGCGTGTGGTCTCGCACCGGGGCCGCTCAGGCTTTCGCCGACCTGATGACGCGCAAGTTCGTCCGCGGTCCGAAAACCGCCAAACTCGTCGCCTGGTGCCTCGGCGTGATCTTCTTCCAGGGCGGAACCGTCAGCACCGTGCTGGTGGGCACTACCGTCCGGCCGCTGGCCGACAAGGAACACGTCAGCCACGAGGAACTCTCCTACATCGTCGACTCGACCGCCTCGCCGATCGCGTCGCAACTGGCGTTCAACGCCTGGCCGGGATACGTCCAGGCGTTCATATTCGTCGCCGGCGTACCCTGGCTGGTTACCGAGGCCGACCGCATCGCCTTCTTCTTCCGCAGCGTGCCGTTTTGCTTCTACGCGATTTTTGCGGTCACGTTCACGTTCTTGCTGAGCATCGAGCGGTCGCCCTTCCTCGGCAAGCGGATGAGACTCGCCATCCGTCGGGCACGAGAAACCGGCCAACTGGATCACCCCGACGCTGAACCGCTCAGCGCCAAAGAACTCCAGGCCAGCCACGTACCGGAAGGCTACACGCCGCACGTGCTCGAGTTCTTTCTTCCTCTATTCGTGCTGATCGGTCTTGCCATCGGCACGTTCATCGTGCTCGGCTCACCCCAGGTGCAATGGGCGTTCGGCGCCGCGCTGGTGGTGGCGGTTGTAATGGCCCTGCTACGCGGCATGAGATTGAAGGACGTGATGGACGGCCTCGGTGACGGGCTCAAAGGCGTGGTGCTCGGCTCGGTGATACTGCTGCTGGCGGTGACCATCGGCAATATCAGCAAGGACGCCGGCGGGGGTATCTACCTGGTCGAACTCCTCGGTGACCGCGTTCCCTATTGGGCCCTGCCCGTGATGCTCCAGGTGCTTACTATTATCATCGCCTTCTCGACCGGTACCAGTTGGGGAACATACGCGGTGGCCTTCCCGCTGGCAATGCCGCTGAGTTGGGCGGTGGCCCAGTCTCAGGGGCTTCAGCATCCGATGTTCTTCATGACGATCTGTTTTGCGGCGGTGATGGACGGCAGCGTCTCGGGAGATCAGTGTTCGCCGATCTCAGACACGACGGTGCTCAGTTCAATGTGTACGGGCTGCGACTTGATGTATCACGTAAGAACCCAGATTCCCCAGGCTACCGTAGCTGCCCTGCTTGCCGGAATTTGCTGGACCACTGTCGCCGCCGTATTCTGCTAGCCAGTATTATTCAAGGTGTAGGACGAATTGCCGTGCCAATTAGGGTCCCGACCCCTTTTCTTCCATCGACCTTGGCCCAAGGGCGCAAATCTGCTACAACCTGCCCGCTATGGTCGGTTTCAAAGGGATCTGGAGCCGGACGGGAGGCCTCTTTCCATGGATGGATAGCTGATGAAGAACTTTGTGCGGGTACTGCGTCTGGCACTGCAATATCGGCTTACCCTGGGGGCCTCGGTCGCCTGTGCGTTGGGCGTGGCCGTCCTCTGGGGTACGAATATCGGCACTCTCTACCCGTTTGTCGAGGTGGCGCTGAGAGGCGAGTCGCTGCAGCATTGGGTATCCGACAAGATCGACCAGGCCGAGCAGGCCGCCGGCGAGATGACGCGAGAGATCGAGCGGCTCGAGCGTCATGTACCCGGTGCCCTGCCCGAGCAAGAGGGCGCGGTCCGCAGGGAGTTGTCCCAGGCCAAATCGCGTCTGAAGGCCGAGCAGGATGCGGCGCAAAGGTATCGCAAGCTGAAGCCGTACATCGACGCCTATCTGCCCGATACTCCCTTACGGACGCTCGGCCTGATTACCGCGGCGCTGATGTTGGGCACAATCTTGAAGGATCTGTTCCTCGTTGCCCAAAACATCCTCGTCGCACGGCTGGCGCAACTGAGCACGTTCGAATTGCGAAAGCTCTTTTATAGGCGCACGCTGCGGATGGACCTGGCCACGTTCAGCGAAGACGGCACGGCCGACCTGATGAGTCGGTTCACGCACGACATGGAGAACGTTGCCCTCGGCCTCACGGTACTGTTCGGCAAGCTGATCCGCGAGCCGTTGAAGATGGTCGCCTGCCTGGCCGGCGCGGCTTTCATCTGCTGGCGTCTGCTGCTGCTATCGATGGTGATAGCCCCGGTTGCCGCCTGGATGGTCCGCTGGCTGGGGAAGACGCTCAAACGTGCGAACCGCCGTGCGATGGAAGGCATGGCGGAAATGTACACTACGTTGGAGGAGACCTTCCACGCAGTCAAGATCGTCAAGGCCTTCACTAACGAACCGCAGGAACGCAACCGGTTCCACAATCAAAGCAAGCAGTACTACAAGAAGTCGATGCGGATCGCCCGATACGATTCTCTCTCCCGGCCGGTCGGCGAAGTGCTGGGAATCGTTGCCATCTGCCTGACAATCATGGCCGGGGCCCACCTGGTGCTGTCGAACGAGACCCACCTGCTGGGAATCAAAATGAGTCCGCGACCGCTCAGCCTGGCGCAACTGTTGCTGTTCTACGGATTCCTTGCGGGTGTGGCCGATCCGATCCGAAAGTTCGCCGATGTGTTCACGCGTATCCAACGCGCCACGGCCGCCGCCGACCGCATCTTCAGCCGGCTCGATCGCCAGCCCAAGATCCTCGATCCCAAGTGCCCGATCGCCGTCGATCGACACCACCGCGACCTGGTTCTCGACGGCGTCAGCTTCGCCTATCAGGCCGACAACCCGGTGCTGGAGGACATCGACCTGCAGATCCCCTTCGGCCAGACGGTCGCCATCGTGGGCCCCAACGGTTGCGGAAAGAGCACGCTGGCCAACCTGATCCCCCGATTCTACGATACGACCAGCGGCACGATTCGCCTCGACGGCGTGTCGCTTCGAGATATGCGAGTGCGAGAACTGCGCAAGCAGATCGGCCTGGTCACCCAGGAGACGTTGTTGTTCGACAATACGATCGCCAACAACATCCGCTACGGATCGCCGCAGGCCAGCCGAGATGATGTGATCGCCGCCGCCAAACGGGCCCACGCCCATCAGTTCATCGAAGCCGATCTGCCCAAAGGCTACGACACGATGGCCGGAGCGATGGGCGGCCGCCTCTCGGGCGGGCAACGGCAACGGATCGCCCTGGCGAGGGCCGTGCTCCGCGATCCGTCGATCATCATCCTCGACGAGGCGACCAGCCAGGTCGACCTGGAGAGCGAACAGGTGATCCAGGGAGTGCTCGAGGAGTTCCTCCGCGACCGCACGGCAATCATCATTACCCACCGACTGGCTGTCCTCGCCCTGGCCGATCAGATAGTAGTGATGCAGTCCGGGAGGATTCTCGACACCGGCAGCCACGAGGAGTTGTTATCTTGTTGTGGTCTTTACCGGCGGCTCTATCAGATCCAGTTTGAGGACTTCGACGACGGCAAGGAGCCGGCGGCGGCATAGCACGGCCCATTGGTGTAGAGTGTGTTGGGTGGGCGCGGTTTCTCGGTTTTCTCTCGAATCTCCGTTACTGGCATGCTGTTTGCTCGTATAACAAGAACCGTCAGCATGATTCGTTTGTGATCCGAGTCATGGCCGGCGAGAGTGTCTTCGGGGCCGATACAGAGAAGAGGCCCCTAACGGGGCCAGCCCGGAGACGAGGCGTGCGTGACGTTCGAGTAGTTTGTCGGGATTTTCCCGGTTCTAGTATCCCCTCAGAAACTGAGAAGTAGGCATCCCGACGGGTTCGGAAGTTGGAGCTTCCGAATTTACCAGGCGAGTGAGGAACTGTTTGCCCGAGCGGTTCCTGACTCGCCTGTTTTGTTTTGATGTGTCATTATTGAGCAGTTGTTGCATTTTGGCACACCCACCGACCTTCCCGTTTCCCCAACCGTCCCCTCTGGTTAACCGGTAATCTTGAATATCCCGGGCACAACCTCCAGCTTTCCCGCCGCAAGTATACCGCAGATTATGCCCGCGAGCGGTATAGCCACGCTCGCCAGAGCGTGGTCTTCGTGTGCAATTGCCCACGGTCTGGAGACCCGTAGCTACCGCATTCTCAATTCTCAACGGGCCGTACACAGAAGCACCAGGGCGCTGGCGACATTCAGACCGGCTGCCAGCAGGCAGACGCCGATTACCCCGATCAGCGGGATCAGCAGCGTACTGACGATCAGGGCCCCCAGGGCGGCGCCGATGTAGTCGGCCGTGTAGAGTCGGGCGGCCGTGGTGGTTACCTGCTGAAAATCGATCTTGCCGGCCAACGGAAACTCCATGCCCACCAGCACCGCCAGCAGCATAGACAACAGCGGTACCGCCACGCGCGACGCCACGGCCGCCGCCGTCCCGTCGAGCCGGCCCAGCGCGATCAGTACCAACGGCAGGCATGCGGCGTAAACGGTCACCGCCAACTCCAGTCGGATCAGGTCGCCTCGCCCGCGGCGTGGAAGCATGCGATTCATCGCCAACGAACCGATCCCCAGCCCTGCCATGAACATCGTCACGATCAGGCTGACCTGGTGATAGACGCAGCCATAGAGGATCTGAAACCCGATCAATAGGACCACTTGCAGTGCCGAAGCGGCCAGCCCGGTGGTGAAAATCGCCAGCGGCACGGGCCGGGTCTTCAGCAGATAGATCACCAACGCCGCCAGCAACACGCCTTCCAGCAATCCGAAGCGGAGCCGATACCGGCTGCTCCACCATCGCAAGTGGTAGTAGTAGAGCACCGGACTGAAGACCTTGATGATCGGGGCCTTGTTGATCGGGGTGTCGTCGCGTAACGCCCGGCGGACGTCGGCCAGACGATCGGCCGTCAGCATGGCCCGCAGATACGGCTCCGTTACCAGTTGCGTCTCGATCCCCGCGGCCTTGATACGCTCGGCGACTCCGTAGGTAAGCTCTCCGTCGGAGGCCAGAAAGAAGATCCGTCCGCTGGGAACGATCATTACGTCGCCGAACACACGTCGGGCAGTGCGGTCGGCCACAGCGCTCAAGTCGGCCAACTCCCGGCTGACGTAGTTCTCGTAACGGCCCAGGGAGAATGCCAGCACGCCGCCGGGAGCCAGCACGCGCTTGGCCTCTTCGAAGAACTCCCGGGTGTAGAAACGATTGATCTGCGAGGTGGACGGGTCGGGCACGTCGACTATCACCACGTCGTAACGATGTGGCGAGAGCTTCACGAACTGGCGGCCGTCGTTGTTGATTACGTTGATTCGCGGGTCGTCCAGATTCTCGGGCACGAACTGCCGGGCAACGCTGAGAATCAGCGGGTCCAACTCCACGTAGTCGACCGCTTCCACGCCGTACTTGAGGATCTCCAGCGCAGTGCCGCCGGCGCCGCCCGAAATCAGCAGGACGCGACGCGCGCCGGGACGCTGTGCCATGGCGTAGTGGACCGTTTGCTCGACCTGCTCGACGTTGTGCGTGGAGAACAGCGACACGCCGTTTTCAATGAAGTTGTACTGACCCGCCGAGGCGGTCACCACCAGGCTCCCGTAGGGCGAATGTCCGTGGAAGGCAACCCGTTGCGGGGCGTACTCGATCGCCAGCGAACGGCCGTCCAGGTCGCATCTGACGATCAGGGCAATCAGCACGGCGGCGACAACGGCCGCGGTTGCCGCCAGCAGCCGCCTGCCGGCCGTGGCAGCTACGACTACTGCAAACACCAGGTTCAGCAGCGCCGGGAAGTAGAGGATCTGAAAATGGTTCAACCGGTGGACGTAGATCAGGGCGAGGCTGAACAGAACTCCGCCCACCACGTCGCCGAGATTATCCAGGAAGTAGACCTGCCCGATGCTGCTGGCGTCTTCCTTCGACGCCAGAACCAGGCAGGCCAGCGTGAGCATGTATCCGGCGATCAGGCAATACGGCGCCAGCAGCACGAAACAACTGACGACCGTCTCGGTCACGCCGACCTCGGCCCCGCGAATGAAGACGACGTTCCGCAGAACGCGAAGCAGGAAGACGTCGACCACCGGCAACACGGCCACGCAGACCTGGGCCAGGACCAGGGCCCTCAGGGGCGATTTGAGCCTCAGGGAAGTCTTTCCCAACGCGGAGCCAATCCCGGTCAGCAGCAGCCAGTTACCCAGCACGATTCCGAAGACCAGTTCGTTGCCCGAGAATACGGTCAGCAGCTCGCGCATCAATGTCAGTTGCGTAGTGAACGCCGAGACGCCAAGGCAGCAAACGGCCAGGAAGAGTATCGATCGGGGCGCGCGGCTGGTGGAATTGTCGGAAAGCAATGTCGCGCGTCTCCCGTGCTACTGACAAATAGCTTCCTCGTTTAACCCTAAGCCGAAGGCGACGGTTGTTCTGCGAAGGAGTCGCGCAACCAACGGCCTTCGCCTGCGGCTACGGGTTAAACGAGATTTCGCCTTCGCTGAAAGCCTCGGCCTGGTAGACCAGCACGTTGACTCCGTCGCCTCGCCACGCCGACGCTTCCAGGCCGGCCTTCTCGGCCAGGTGGTCGAGGAACTCCACGCGGTCGGGGATTTGCTTCCAGACTTGCGGCAGATAGGTCGATTGCCGCTGTCCGATCCGCAGCACCACGCCGTCGACCTCGGGCCGCAGCTTGTCGAGCAGTTGTTCCGCCGAGGTGAACGAAAGCCGCCGCGGTATGGTCAGCACGCTCACTTCAACTTTGATCTGTTCGAGTTCCTTCGACGTTACCGGAGGGAATCGCCGATCGGCCACCGCGGCACTCTGGGCCTTTCGTATGACCGCCTGGTAGAGCGGCTCCTGCGGAAAGATGCCGCCGATGCAGCCGCGCAATTGGCCGTCGATCGTGAGCGTTACGAAACAGGCCCTCGGCCCGGTCAACGCCGCGTCTACTTCGTCGGCCGGCGGCGCCGGCAACCGGCGATGTTGAACCGCCGCCTTCACCGCGTTGCGCGCCAAACGCAGCAGGAACTCCTCCTGCTCGGCGGTAAACCGGTGCGTCGAGGAGCCGCTGGGGGCCGCATCCTCAACGGCGGTTACGCCGGATGGCTCGTAGAAAACGATCGCCGCATAGCCGACCACGCCCTGCGACTTGTCGCCCGAGGTGTCGCCGCTGTTGCAGTATTCGAGCAGCTTGGCCTTCCAGCCCTTCATTCGGGCAAGGTGGATCAGCGTAATGATAGGCCCCTTTCCACACGCCTCTTGCTGCTGCATCCACTCGGGATTCAGCGCACAGATCGCCTCGACGCACGCGGCATCCAAGCCCTTGGCCGTTTCGTAGGGGTGGTAATGACTCAAATCGGAACTGGCCACGACCAGTGTGCTCTCGTCGATCAGCGTCTGGAGGGTCTTGGCGACCGCCTCGGGATCGAGTTGTCCGAAGACGATGGGCACCAGTTCGAAGCCGCCGAGCGCCCGCTGCAAAAACGGCAACTGCACCTCGATCGAATGCTCCCACGAGTGGGGCGTGTCTTCGCCGAACGCCGGCAGTTCCTTGGGCGATTGTCGCCACCACTGTGGACGCCGCACGTCGCAGGAGGGATCCAATTGAAACGGATCGAGTCGAGCGAGTTCCGCTGCTTTCGGCGAAAGGGGTATCATCCCCAGCGGCGTCTCGTAGGCCTCCACGTCGGGCAGCGACGCACCCTCGAAGCTTGCGTAGTGGCTGGGAGCCATCACCACCACGGTGCGAAACGGCTTGGCGGCCACCGTCTTATATGCGATGGCCGCCGTCTTGCCCGAGTAGGCGTAGCCAGCGTGAGGACAGACCAGTCCGCGAACGTTTTCCAGCGGCGGCGGATCGGCCTCGGCCAGCAATTGGTCGACCTCCTTGGCCAGTTCTTCTTCGTGTTGCGGATAGAACATTCCGGCCACGGCCGGGCCGCGGATCTTCTCGAAGCTCGTTTTCGGCGGCGGCGATTCCACCGCGGGCGAAACGCGGCGAGAATCCGGCTCCTCCAGAGGCGAAGACGACCGGCCGCAGCCGCCCGAGCCGACGGCGATCCCCAACAACAGAACCACCCAATACTCCAACCTCATGATCTGGCCCTCCCCTGAGAATCAGTCTCTTTCATACTATTGTAGCCCACCGAGGCTATCGGGGAACCGAGGCG
>Ga0180429_10004342_pt1 | contig 11364 bp, 7 predicted proteins | sample SS_ome_FD_132428 | JGI IMG/M metagenome (GOLD analysis project Ga0180429, IMG submission 132428) | Hypersaline lake sediment archaeal communities from the Salton Sea, California, USA - SS_1_S_1 metaG | ecosystem: Environmental > Aquatic > Non-marine Saline and Alkaline > Hypersaline > Sediment ... | reverse complement strand
TATAAAATTTGACCTGCCCACCCGTCACGAGACTGTGACTCTAAGAATGGGCGATAAACTGGAACTACCCAGCGGTACTCGCCACAGCGCCACAGTTGGACCAGAGGGCGTTACCTGCCTGGAAGCCCACATCTATTAACCCTTAACCCAACAATTTTCCGGCCCCTATCATGACCGATGAACTATCGTCCAACTACCACCTGACCATTCACGATTATCCCGAAGGGGAACGACCGCGCGAACGGCTCAAATACTACGGGGCCAAAGCCCTGTCCACCGCAGAACTGCTGGCAATCATGTTGCGAGTAGGCACGCCCGGTGAAAACGTTGTAACCCTCAGCACCCGGATGCTGATAGAATTTAACGGCCTGCACGGGCTGGACAAGGCAGACTTTACCGAACTGGCCCGGATAAAAGGCATCGGCATGGCCAAAACCGCCCAACTCAAGGCCGCGCTGGAACTGGGCCGGCGGCTGCTGATTGCCTCGCCGGAAGCCCGGCCGCAGATCACCTCTCCCACCGACGCGGCCAATCTGCTAATGCCGGAAATGGCCCCTTTGGAACAGGAACACCTCCGCGTTCTGTTGTTGGACACCAAAAACCGGGTCATCGACAGCCCGACGGTTTACATTGGCAATGTCAACGCCTCGATCATCCGCCCGGCCGAGGTGTATCGTCCGGCCATCAAAGGCAATGCCACCGCCCTGATTGTGGCCCACAACCACCCCTCCGGCGACCCCACCCCCTCCCCGGAAGATGTGCAAGTCACCCGCACGCTGGTTGAAGCCGGCCAAATGCTGGGCATCGAACTGCTGGATCACCTTGTCATTGGGCAGCAACGGTTCGTCAGCCTAAAAGAACGAGGGTTGGGATTTTAACGGCAACATTTGAGTCTATTTTACAAAACTGTGACCGGGTGTTATACTTGGCTCATTCATCAGGGAGATTTGAGATTGAGAGATGGAGAGATTGAACAAGAAATCTCTAACCTCCTAATCTCCAATCTCTGTATTATTCAAGGAGTCACACAGCTTTATGCCCTTACCAAAAAACGGCAATAATCCGATTGCCTGGCGAATAGAAAAAATGAATGAACGGGTTCATTCGGCCAAAGAACAGGAATTATACCTGTATCTTCAGCCCGCCGAAGCCGTTGACGGGGTCCATGTGACCATTAATGGACGCAAAATGCTGCAATTTGCCTCCTACGCCTACCTTAATCTGTTGGGTCATCCCAAAATTCAGGCTGCGGCTCAGGCTGCTCTGGACGAATTTGGAGCCGGCACCCACGGCGTCCGAATTTTGGCCGGTACCACTCGCATCCATACCGAACTGGAAGAGACCATCGCCCGATTCAAAAAGGCCGAGGCCGCGATGGCCCTGTCGAGCGGCTACGTGACCAATTTGGGCGTCATTGCCGCCCTGCTGGGCCGCAATGATGTGGTCATCTCCGACAAGCTGAACCATGCCAGCATTGTTGATGGCTGCCTGCTGTCTCGCTCCAAATTTGTTCGCTTTGAACACAACGACATGGAATCGCTGGAAAAAGCCCTGGTCGAAGCGCCCAAAAAATCCGGCAAACTGGTAGTGGTTGATGCGGTGTTCAGCATGGATGGCGATGTCATCAACCTGCCGGAAATCATCCGCATGTGCCGCAAACACGAAGCCCTGCTAATGGTTGACGAAGCCCACTCCGTGGGGGTGCTGGGCGATACCGGACACGGCATTCTGGAACATTTTGGCATTGACGACCCCAGCGCCATTGATATTCACATGGGTACGCTCAGCAAAACCATCCCCAGCGTGGGTGGCTACGTCGCCGGCAATGCCGACCTGATTACCTACCTGAAGCATACCGTCCGGGCTTTTGTCTTTTCTGCGGCGCTGCCACCTGCCTCTGCGGCCGCGGCCAAAGCCTCCTTCGAAGTTATCGAAGAGGAGCCACAACGGGTGCAGGCGCTGCAACGCAACGTGGATTATTTCATCAAAGGCTTGCAGGAACGGGGATTCAATACCCTCAACACCGAAACCCCCATTGTACCCATTATTGCCGGCGATGATGAACGAGCCTGGCTGATGGCCAAGCTCTCGCAAGATCAGGATATTTTTGTGTTGCCGGTTGTTTCGCCGGCGGTCCCCACCGGCACCAGCCGCCTGCGAGCCAACGTAACCGCCGGACATACGCTGGAAGAAATTGAACATGCGATGAATGTGTTCGAAGAAACCGGCAAGGCAGTCGGCGTGTTGTCCGGCTAATCTGGCGTTATCGTATCACTAACCGGGCCGTCGGCGACAAATTGTTGACGCCGGCGGTCTTGCTGTTTTTAACGACCAGGCCCATCCGTGACCAAACAGATAAAAATTATCCTCAATACCTTTGGCGGGCGCATCAGCGGCTCAGCCAGACAAAGAATGGTGGAACAGGCTCTGCAAAAGGCCGGGCTTGATTTCGATCTGCAAGCCACCGACCATCCGGGGCATGGCATCGAGTTGGCCCGCCAGGCCACAGAGGCCGGGTGGCCCATTGTGGTGGCCGCGGGCGGCGACGGCACCATCAACGAAGTGGTCAACGGTTTGGTTCAAGCCGCGGGCGATGGCGAAGCCGGAACTCTGGGCATTTTGCCGCTGGGTACGGCCAACGACCTGGCCGACGGGTTGGGCCTGCCCCAGGAATTGAACGCCGCCTGTCAACGGCTGGCCCGCGGCCAAACCCGGCTGATTGACGTGGGGCAGGTCAACGACCGCTACTTTGCCAACAACTCGGCGGTGGGGCTGGAGCCGGTTGTCACCCACATCCACGACCAGATGCGCTGGATCAAAGGCAATGCCCGGTATATCACCGCCGCGCTCAAAGCGATTGTCACCGCCAAACCGTGGAACATGGAAATCACCTGGGATGACGGTCATTTTGCCGGTTCGGTCATCCTGGTATCGGTGGGCAATACCAACCGCACCGGCGGCGAATTTTATATGACCCCTCACGCCAAAGTTGATGATGGCCTGCTCGACTTCATTTTCGCCGCAGATTTAAGCCGCCTGCAATTGGTAAAACTTTTGCCCCAAACCTTCAGCGGCAAGCACATCCATCACCCCGGCATCACCTACACCCAAACTACCCAATTGACCATTGTTTCTGCGCCCACCCCCATCCAGGCCGATGGGGAAATCTTCGACCACAACGCGACCCACATCACCTACCGCATCATTCCCCAAAAACTACGGGTGATTCAATGATTGATTGGGGATTAGAGATTCGGAGACTGGAGATTCCGGTTAATCTCTATTCTCTTAATCTCCAATCCCCTGATCTCTATTTTCAAAGGAAACTTTGATCATTGACCTTTGGAAATTGATCATTAAATTTGGCTTCCACCTGCTGTACCACCAGCTTGCGTGGACGTACGAAGCGGTGGCCTGGCTGGTATCGCTGGGGCAATGGGCCGCTTGGCGGCGACTGACCCTGCTTCATTTGCAACCCGGTCCTACCCTGGAACTGGCCTATGGCACTGGTCGCCTGCACGCCGACCTGCATCAGGCCGGACGGCAACCCATCGGGATTGACCTGTCGCCGTATATGGCCCGGCAGGCCGGTCGGTGGCTGACTCAGCAGGGCCTAGAGCCGACCCTGTGCCGCGGCAATGTTCAGACCCTGCCCTTTCCGAGCGGTCACTTTGCCAACGTAGTCGCCACTTTCCCCACCGATTACATCATCGAGGCGGATACTCTGGCCGAAGTGCATCGCACCTTACGGCCCGGCGGCAGGCTGATTGTCGTGGCCCAGGGCATGCTGCGCGGCCCCTGGCCGCTGCGCCCCTTTATAGACTGGCTTTACAAAATCACCGGGCAACGCAACATCCCCCCGGAAAAACCGTTGAAATTGTTGTCGGCGCAGGGGTTCACCGCCCGTTGGGAAACCACCGACCACCGCCAGGCCCGCGCCCGTCTGCTCATCGCGGCCAAGCAGTCCCCATTTGAAAATTGAAAATTTATGATTGCCCCTTGATAATGGTATAATTCTATGCATTCATAAGTAAAGACAGGAGATTTGGAGACTGGAGATTCGGTCAATCCTGCTGCAATTTCGGCGTAGCCGGGTATTATAATCTCTCCATCTCCAATCCCCACAGGAGCGCAACCGCTTTTGATTGCAACCGACTATTCAAACAATCCATACCGGCCCGGTGAACCTGTTGCCGAGCCGGCAATGCTTTTTGGCCGGCAAGAAGCCGCGGACTGGCTGGAACTGCAAGTTACCGGCAAAACCAGAACCGTCATCTTTACCGGCCCGGCATTAATCGGCAAAACCTCGTTTATCCGGCACATCGGCGCCCTGCAAAATTTTGAATCCATCAATTTGCAGGTATCGCTGCCGCCGGCCCTCGACAACGAACCAGAGGGTGAAACAGACAACGCCCCACCCGACGCCATCAACACCGTTCTGCAAACCGTCCTGAGCCAACTTATCCCCCAACTCCAGCAACTCAACCTCATTGGGGACCAGACCCAAACCGTCTCTACCCAGCCGGCCAGCCGCCTGCGCCAACTGTTCAACCAGGCCGGACAACGGCTGGGCCAAACCCGACTCATCCTCTATTTTGACGACCTGCACCACCTGCTCACAACCGATAAAGCTCTCATTTCCGGTTTTCTCAGTTCCCTCGCCCCCCTGCTCGACGACTGCCCGCCCCTGCATTTCGTTTTTGTGATGAATCAGGACAAACGAAAACAGATTCAACATCCGTTGCTGGATAACATCCCTGCCTTTAATTTAGGGCCGCTGGCTACCGATGCCGCCCTGAATATGGTTTCGGTCCCGGTCAAAAACTTGCTCCGCTTCGACTACGGTATCACCAAACGTATTGTCGAGGTCAATTCCAACCATCCTTATTACCTGACCCTTTTCTGCCATGCCCTGTTCAATCGCCAAATCAATGACGGCTGGGTTAATCAACGTGACTTTGATTCCACGCTGGCTTTGGTACTGGATTCCCCCATCGAACCATTCAACCAGATTTGGAACAAAGCAGAGCCTGTCGAACAGGCCGTTCTCAGCGGCATGGCCGCTATTCAGGGAACACACGGCCCGCTGACCCATCAGGAAGTAACCCGTTTTCTGCAAACCCACCAACCGGCTGCAAATTCCGGTACGGTGCTCAACGTTTTGAATAATCTGGCCGAGTGGGGCGTCCTGGTGCCGATGGGCGCCATCAGCTACCGCTTCCACGTGGAACTACTGCGGCTCTGGCTGCGCGAACACACCCATCTGGATGACATCCTCAAAAAGGTTGACTGGAACCGCCTGGCGGCCGAGCACAAAAACAGAACCCGGCTCGACAGCGCCATTACCCCGCCCATCGCCAAGCGGACGGATCGCATCAAACGGCGCCGCTCCCGTTTTTTCTGGCTGGGCATGCTGCTGGCCCTGATGACGGCCTGTTTGCTGGGCGTGGGCGCGGTGGTCGCCGAACAATACTTTGACCTGCCGCTTTCCCAACTCGCCGGCCTGACCGAAGCTCCCACCCCCACCGCTGAACCGGTCAACTTCACCGCCGCCGAATCTGCCGCAAACCAGCCCCCCACCCCGACCGCACCGCCGCAACCGACAGCCAGTCCGACCCCCACCCCGGCCCTGGTTGTTGCCAAAACATTGCCCTCTATCACATTTATGGCCGAAGAAGGGGACGAAGGCTGGCGCATCTACGTGATGAATGCCGACGGCTCCAACGTCACCGCCCTGACCCCGCCGGGACAAAACGACACTGCACCGATTTGGTCGCCCAACGGACAGCAACTGGCCTTTGTTTCCCAGCGAGACGGCAACCGGGAAATTTACGTGATGGACGCCGACGGCCAAAATCCCGTCAACCTCACCCGCCACCCCGCCGACGACTGGACGCCGTCGTGGTCGCCCGATGGCAGCAAAATTGTATTTTCATCCATCCGCACCGGCGGCTGGGAAATTTACGTGGTTGATTTGGCCTGCCTGCCCGCGCCCGACACCTGCCCCAACCAGACCACCCAAATTACCAACGACGACAACGGCAACATTGTGCCGGTCTGGTCGCCCGACGGCAATCGGTTTGTGTTTAACAGCAAAGCCGCCGGCAACTGGGACATCTACACCATGAACATTGACGGCTCAGACATCCGCCAAATTACCACCGCCCCGGAAAATGATCTATCCGCCAGTTGGTCGCCCGATGGCACACAGTTGGCCTTTGAGAGTAATCGGGACGGCAACGTAGAAATTTATCGGGTTAACGCCGATGGCAGCAGCCCGCCCGTGAACGTGGCCAACCAGTTTCAGGCCAACGACCACGGCCCGGCCTGGACACCCGACGGGCAGCGGCTCGTATTTTACTCCAACCGGGACGGCAGTTGGGACATCTTCTCGATAACCATTGACGGCGAAACTATCACCAACCTGACCAACACCCCGGACCGGGACGAACAGACTCCGGCCTGGCGGCCCTGACCCAACCGATTTACGATTTCAGATTTCTGATTTACGATTTTCGGGTCGTAAATCGCACATCGTAAATCAAAAATCGTTATGCCAAACCCAAAAACCTTATCAAAAACATCTCCCTTTCAAAAATACCGGCTCTGGCCCGTCATCATTCTCTGGCTGGCGTTTGCCCTGAGAATCGCCGCTATCGGACAAATTCCGCCCGGCCTGTCTCACGATGAGGCCAACAATGGCCTGGCCGCCATCCAAACCCTGAACGGCCAACCGCAAATTTTTTACGACATCAACAAAGGTATCGAACCACTCATCATTTATCTGGAGGCTCTGGCCTTTGACGCCTTTGGCATTGGCCCGGTGCAACTGCGGCTGGTTAACATTTTTTGCGGCCTGCTGACCGTGGCCTTGATTTATCCGCTGACTGTGCGTCTATTTGACCGCCGGGTGGCCCTGCTGGCAATGACCGGCGCGGCCATTTTCTTTTGGCCGGTGTTTGTCAGCCGGCTGACCCTGCGGGCCGTGCTGCTGCCCCCGCTGCTGATTGTCACCCTCTACTTTTGGTATCGCTCGCTACACGAATACAACCTCCGACGCAGCCTGACCTTTGCAACTGTCAGCGGCCTGGCAGCCGGCATCGGCATGTACACCTACCTGTCGAGCCGATTTGTACCGCTGTTGGTACTGGCGCTGTTTGGCTGGCACCTCCTCCAGCGGCGCATCAAACGACAGCACTGGTGGGGGCTGCTGCTCCATTTTACCCTGTGGGCGGCGGTTGTGGCTCCGCTGGGCCACTACTACTGGCAAAACCGGGCCAGTTTCTCCGAGCGTTCCGGCCAGGTGACGACCATCCCCCATCTGCTCAACGGCGAATGGGGACCAACCGCACAGAACACCCTGCGCACGCTGGGGATGTTCACCCTGCACGGCGACGACACCGACCGCTACAATCTGGACGGGCGTCCCCTGTTCGACTGGGCCAACGGCTTGCTGTTCTATCTGGGGCTGGGTCTACTGCTGCTCCGGTTGCGGCACGGGCCGCGCCGGGCCGACCCGGCAGCCCTGCTGTGGCTCTGGCTGTTGCTGATGCTCTTGCCTGATTTCATCACCGACGACAGCCCCCACTTTTTGCGCGTCATCGGCGCGCTGCCGGCCGTCTACATCATTTGGGCGTTTGGCCTGGCCCGGACATATCAGGCAATCGAAGCCCGGCTCGGTCAACAAAACAATAAATTATTAGCTACACGAAAATTAATCCCCGTTACCCTGCTTGCTCTCCTGCTCGCCCTGACCACCCTGCACACCGTTTATGACTATTTTTTCCGTTGGGCCAACGCCGTCGAAGCCCGCCACATTTACGGCGCCGACATTGCCCAAATGGCGAACCATCTGCAAAACTCCCCGGCCGACAACCTGCCGATTATCTCTTCGGAATATTACCGCGACCTCGACCAGTTTCGGCTCGCTCTCCATTTTGGCGGAGAACCGCCGCTGGCTTTCTGGTTTGATGGCGCCGAAAGCCTGGCGTTACCGCCGCCGGAAAGCGGTCTGTCTCCCCGCTATCTGTTTTCGGCGTGGGCGCCACCGCCGGAGGCGTGGCAATCACTGTTGCAGCCGGTTGCCGCCGAGTCGGGCCGGGATTACACCCGCTATCGACTGGCGCCGGACGCGGGCGCACAACTGGCCGGCCTGTTTGATGCGGACGCCAGGCTGGCGGTCAACATTAATGATGATTTGCTGTTGGAGAATTACCGGATACTCGGCGAGGTAGTCAGCGGCGGCAAATTCCATGTACTGCTGAATTGGCAGGTGTTGCGCCCCCAGCCGCCGGATGCCGATTACACCTTTTTGCTGGAAATGCGGGACCGGCAGGGCCACGTGTGGACCGCTGCCGACAGAAACGGCTATCCGCCCCGTTACTGGCAGCCGGGGGTGCAGGCTCTGCAACGACTCACGGTGCGGCTGCCGGGGGACCTGCCGCCCCGAACCTTCACCCTGACCGTACAGGTAGTTGACCGCCAAACCGCAACCGCGCTGCCCGCGTCCGGAGGGCAAACCATCATCCCTCTGACCGACGTGACGGCCCGGCTGGATGAACAGCCCGATTCGGTAGACCTCGACCGCCTGCCGAACCCCAACGCCGCAGTCATACCGCCGGTCGGCGGCCCGCCGCTGGCGTTGCGCGGCCATCAAATGCAGCACGCCGGCGACACACTCAACGTCACCCTGCATTGGGAAACCATGCAGCCGCCCCAGAAAAATTATCAGTTACTATTTTGGCTGATGAATGAGAGCGGCGTTGTGTACCAATGGCCGCCTGTGGCGCCGGTCGGGGGGGAATGGCCGACCAGTCAATGGCCCGCCGGTTATTGGGTGCAGGATAAAATCAGCTTACCTCTGCCGCCGAACCTACCACCGGGCCGGGTTGCGCTACGGGCGGGGTGGGTTCAGTCTGAGGCCGAGCCGCCGGTCATTGAAGCGGGCTTTGAACTGGGCCGGCTCACGGTGGAGTAATCTTCTCGAATGCCCCAGCCAACAACCACCCCCAGCATGGCCACAACCGCGATAAACCAGTAAACCACCTGATAGGCTTGCAGCACCGACCACCGCTCCAGACCGTATTGCAGCACCACCCCCACCAGCGTGGTTCCCACCGCCGTCCCCAAAAAACGGACCATACTGTACACCCCGGCGGCCATGCCCATCTGTTCGGTGGGAACCGCGGCCATCGCCGTGCGATGCAGAGCCGCCAGATAACCGCCGGCAGCCAGACCATGCACAAACAGGCCGGCAGCAATCCAGCCCATCCCCACCGAGCCGGGCAGCATCGCAAAATAAATCAGGGCAACTGTCTGGCCAGTCGCCCCGACCATGACCGGATAACGACTGCCCCAGCGATCGGCCAACTGCCCGCCCAACCGCATAATGACCATCAGGGCCGCGGCATGCACCGTCAACATAGTGCCGATGGGGGTGGCGTTCAGATGGTAGACATCGGCCAGATAAAGCGGGGCCAAAAAGAACATGCTGCTCATGGTGAACATGCGGATGGACGCGCCCAGCGAGGCCCGGCTAAAGCCCGGCGTCCGCCGGATATTCAGGTTAACAAAGGGATTGTGACGCCGTTTTTCCCAAAAAATAAAGCCCCCCAGAAACAGGAGGGTCAGAGCCAGTAGTCGCCAATCGCGCAAGGCCTCGACGCCGGTGATGGGCCGGCTGGAGGTGTAAAACAGCAAAGCAGTTACCCCCGCGGCCAGCAATAGCACACCCCACCAGTCAAACATTTTGATAAACCCCGGCTGAATAAAGGCACGTCCGCCGGGGGGCACCAACGTTTTGATGGCCCACACCGCGCCCAGGCCCACCAGCAGTACCGGCCCAAAGACAGTCCGCCAGCCCAGATGGTCCACCAGAAAACCACCCAGCAGAGGCCCCACCACTGCCCCAAACGGCCCGACCGCGTTCCAGGTGCCCAACGCCAGCCCCCGTTCCTGCAGCGGAAAGCGTTCGGAAATAATGGCGATACTTAAGGGGTTAACGCAACCGGCCCCCACACCTTGCACCACCCGTCCCAGCATCAACCCGCCCAGGGTGTCGGCCAGCAAGGTGATAGTGGTTCCCATCAAAAAAATTGTGCTTCCGACGATAAACAGGCGACGCTTGCCCAGCCCATCGCCCAACCGACCATAGAGCGGCATCATCACCACAAAGGGCAACGTGTAAGCCGTGACCAGCCAGGCGGTCATATCTGCGGAAATGGCAAATTCATCCCGGACAACCGGCAGGGCCACACCAAACATAGCCACATTCAGCACAATCATAATGATGGGCGGCATCAGGCCCATCAGTAGTTTACGGGCCTGCTCAGTCAAAAGCCAGCCATTTCTGGTCGCTCTGACCGCTTTGCAGGGTTTTTTCGATGAACTTTATACCTTGCGCGCCATCATAGACGGTGGGGAAATCAAGCTCCAGCGGGGTTGGCTCCACGCCGAGCAGCCTGGCCCGGATGGTAGCCGCAACATTACGATACACGTTGGCGAACGCGGCCTGAAACCCTTCGGGGTGACCAAAGGGCAGTTGCGCCGCCCGCCGGGCAGCCTCGCTCAGATAGTCGTTGCCGCGGCTGAGGAGTTGGGTGGGGCCGTCCAGCGGCGAATAGAGCAGGTAATCCGGCGCTTCCTGATTCCACATCAAGCTGCCTTGAGTGCCGTAAATGCGGATGGTCAGTTGATTTTCTTCGCCGGCGGCCACCTGCGACACCCACAGGATGCCTTTGGCTCCGCCCTGCAGCCGTAGCAGCACGCTGACATCGTCATCCAGACGGCGGCCCGGCACAAAGGCGGTCACATCCGCGGTCAGTGCCTCAATTTTGAGGCCGGTGATGTAGCTCAGTAAGTTTTCGCAATGGGTACCGATGTCGCCCAGGGCGCCGGCGGGGCCGGAGCGGGCCGGGTCGGTGCGCCACTCGGCCTGTTTGTTCTGCCCCCCGGCCTCGACATTTTCGGCCAGCCAGCCCTGGGGGTATTCCACCACCACCCGTCGAATCTGGCCCAGTTTACCGGATTGCACCCACTGCCGGGCCTCTTTGACCATCGGATAGCCGGTATAGGTGTAGGTAACACCAAATACCGTCTGATTCTGCTCGACGGCCGCAATCAAGGCCTGGGCCTGCTCCACGGTGTGGACCATTGGCTTGTCGATGACCACGTTAAAGCCCGCGTTGGTAAAAGCCAGGGCCGGTTCAAAATGAAGATGGTTGGGGGTCACAATCGAGACGAAGTCAATACGCTCGCCGGGCGGCAGGGCAGATTCCCGTTCCAGCATTTCCGGCCATGTGCCATAGGTGCGGTCAGGCTCAAGCAGCAAATCCCGGCCCGACAGCCGGGCCTTTTCCGGCGAGC
>Ga0180429_10004341_pt1 | contig 11365 bp, 7 predicted proteins | sample SS_ome_FD_132428 | JGI IMG/M metagenome (GOLD analysis project Ga0180429, IMG submission 132428) | Hypersaline lake sediment archaeal communities from the Salton Sea, California, USA - SS_1_S_1 metaG | ecosystem: Environmental > Aquatic > Non-marine Saline and Alkaline > Hypersaline > Sediment ... | reverse complement strand
CAAGCCCTCGGGCCTCGCCCTCGTCCGGACACGGCGAACTGGACGCGATCATCCAGGACGCCATCTCTGCACTGGCCGGCAGAAGAGTCGGCAAACACCGCCCGACCTGAGGCCGGCAGCGGGTGTTACTGCCGGGTTGCCCGCGGGTGCCGGATGCAAGGGCCGGTAGGGGGCAGCCGAAGAACAACTCGCGAACCGGAAAGTTGTTTGTCGGCCGCCTCTGAACACGGGCCGACAAGCAGCCCGTACCTCCCGGCGACCATATTCGACAGTCCGGGAAGGCCGCCGCACAAGGGCTCCGAACGACTTTTCCAACAAAGCCCGGCATATCCGGAGAATCCGGCACAGCCAACAAGTTGAAAGGCGGCTACACCATCCCCCAGCGCTTTCGCAGGAACCATTCGATGCCCAGCAGGCCGACGACCAGCAACATCAACGACCATGTGTCCCAGAAGGTTCGCTGTGTTTCCTGCTCGATTTCGAGGTGTTCGGTCCGGTTGGCCAGCCGCCGGACGAGATCGTCGAGCTTTTCGGGAGGGAACGACTCGCCGCCGGTGATCGCGGCGAGGCTTTCGAGCGAGGAGACGTCGGCCGCGGCGTTGTCCAGCTCGAGGTCCTGCTCGAAGACGAGGAACCGTGCGGTCGCCAGCACCTGCCGGCTGCCCGGCGCCGTGACCTCGATCATGTAGTCGCCGGCGGAGTGAGTGTCGCGGAAAGAGCCGGCCAGGTGGTTGTCCTGCCGGACCAGCGACACGGATCGTTTTTTTCCATCGGGCAGCGTTACCTTGGCGTCGTATTTGGCGTCGGCGATCGGCTCTCCGGTGGGCGATTGCGAGGCGACGACGAACTCCACCCGCTGCGCGGGCGCAACGCGCCGCTTACCCAGCCGGACCCAGACGTTGCCTTCGCTGGTCTCGTTTTTCTTGGCCAGCCAGAGGACGAGTTGCCGCCAGAAGCGTTTATGGGCGTTGTCGTATCCGCGCATCCACCAGTGCCAGGTCGAGTCGCCGGCGAAGGCCATCACCCGGCCGTTGCCGTAGTTGCCGGCCACCAGCAGCGGCACCCGGTCGCCGGCTGCGGCCAGGACCAGCGCCCCAGGGGCGATGCCGCGGAACTTGTTGGCGCCCTCGAGCGGCGGCAGCTTCGACCAGAGGGCGAGGTTCTGCTGCCGGGAGTCGGCCAGCATCAAGACGAAGTGGAGCAGGCCGAACTGGGTGGGCCGCATCCGCAAGGGGCCGCCATGGTGCAGTTGCTCGCGGATCGGCTCGTCGAACGGCTGCCGATCGAAACGGTCCATTTCCACCGGCAGCACGTCGGCCAGCGGCGTGGTGGCGTATCCGCCGGGCCCGAAACTGTGAAACCCGCCGAGCATCAGCAACCCGGCGCCGCGGTTCACCGCCTCGGCAAGGTCCTTCAACTCGTCGCCCTCAAAGGCGGTCGAGTCCAGGTCGCCGAGGATATAGACTTCGTACTTGCCCGGTTGTAGCCGCTCGGCGAGGTCGCCGGGACGGGTTTCGCTGCGTCGGGGATCGATGCGGACGTAATCCACGTTGATGTCGGCCGAGGCGTCCAGGGCGCGGCGGATAAACTTCTGCTCCACGCGCAAGGCGCCCTCCAGGTAAAGCACGTTCAGCCCGCCGCGAAGCACGTTTACGAAGGTGCTCAGCCGGTTGTTGGTAGTGACCAGCTCACCCGGCTGCGCGATAGCCTCGAGCGTGAGCTTGAACTCGCCGGGCGCCTGCGGGGCGAAGCCCAGCTCGACCGGCAGGAGTTGGCCGTCGAGCGTTACCTCGAGCGTCTGCTCGGCGACCGGTTGCATCTTGCCGGAGGGGTCCTCGAAGAGCACGCGCAACGGAATCTGGTGGTTGACGAAGCCGTCGACGCGGACCTGCCCGGCGATGGCCAACTCGTTCTTGACGAAGACGCTCTGGTTCACCAGCAGTTGCTTGACGGCGACGTCCTGGGCCTGTCCCAGCCCGCGCGACTGCCCGATCGGAAACGTGTAGAGCGAATAGCCGAGGTGCTTGAACCTTGCGGCGGCGGTTTGGGGGGGCAGGTCGCGGGGTGGATATGCGCGTTGTGCGCCGTCGCTTAAGAGGATCACACCCAAGAGCCGCTTGCCCGCCTCGCGCCGCAGTGCGTCCTCCATCGCAAAACCGATAGCCGTTTGTTTGCCTTGCGGCTCTTCTGGCAAGTCGATGCGGCCGCGTTGGGTATCCAGGGGGTGTACCTGCGAGTCGAAGGCGTAGGCCTTCAACTCGAAGTCTTCGGCGAGCTTTTGCAGTTCGGGTTCGGCCGCGGCCAGTGAGCGGCGCAGCGCTTCCCAGCGGGTCCGGCCGCCGGCGGCATCGGGGACCGACATGCTCCGCGACCGGTCGGCCAGCAGCAGCAGCGTTGCCGATTGTTTCTTCCTTTGGGTGTAGATCAAGGTGGGCCGGAGCATGGCCAGGATCACCAGCGCGATCACAGCGAGGCGTACCGCCGCCAGCACCACCCGACCCCGACCCCCTATCCGCCCACGGCCCGGCCCCAGCAGCAGCAGTCCCAGCAGCACCAGCGCAACGACTGCCACCAACAAGTAGCTGTCGCCGACTGGATAAAAGGAGAAACGGGTCATGGGGATTGGGGCTTGATGATTGCTGATTGCTGATTGCTGATTGACGGCCCGCGATAGAACCGGTTGGCCACCAGGTGCTCGAAGGCCAGCAGCACGGCAACCAGCAGGATCAGTGGCCCGAACAGTTCGCGTCCGGTCCGGGTGGTGCTGATATCTCGCTCGATTTCGTTTTTGGTTCGGGCAATGCGGTACTTGAGCGGTCCGAACAACTCGGCCAGCTCTTTTTCGGGGAGCCGTTCGAGTTGTGTTTGTCGGGGGGCGAAGTTGACACTGAATCCGCGGTCGACGCCCGACTCCCGGCCGCCGGCCTGCACGCGATAGTTGCCCACCTGGTCGGTCGAGGTAGCCACCAGAACGTGCCGGCGGAGATCTGCCGCAAGCGAGAACTTCAGCCCACCCGGAGTGGTCAGCAGGTAGTTGCGTCGCCGCTCGGCGGTGTCCAGGCGGAGCACGGCGGTCTCTGCGGCAAAATAGTTCAACTGCTCTTCGCTGCTGCCGACCAGGTAGAGAATCATCTGGTTCGCCAGGATCAGAAACGGCCAGGATTCACCGACCGGCAGCAGGTTCCATGGGTCGCGGTTGGGGTCGTCGGAGACGGGCGTGGCCATGGTCAGCACGCGGCCGGCCCCCAGCGAAGTTTCCAGCAGCGCCGGCCGGCCGTCGGAGAAGGGCATCACGGTCCCGCTGGGAGCGTCGAACTCCCAATAGCGAAACACGGGAAATCCGAGCCAGGGAACGCCGCCGCCGGAACGAAAGGCCGAGAGCACCGGATGCTGGTAGTCGCGCGGCGCCAGATACAAGTCGCCGCCGGGGCGGCGTGCCTGTCGCAGCAGTTTTCCCGGCAGCAGTTCCTGGGCCAGAGGCAAGTTGAACGAAGCCGCGTCGCCGGCGTTGCGACCCAGAAAGACCGCCAGCCCGCCGCCGTCCGAAACCCAGTCGCCCAGCTTTTGCCACACGGCCGGTTCCAGGGGCGTGGGGTCCAGCAGGCACACGGCCGCGTAGTCTGAAAGCGTTTGCTTCGACAACTCGCCGAGTTCGATCACCCGGCAATCGAAGCGGGCCTGGCCCCGCTTGCGAAACACCGTCGGGGCCAAGGCCTCGGTGAGAAACAGGGCGTATCGCCGGGCCGGCTTGGGAGCCGCCACCAGGATCGGCCATGCCGGGCGGACCTCGACGGTTAAATACCGCACGTCGTCGGCCGCCAGGGCATCCTGACCGACGATTTGCATCTGCCCCTGGTGCGTGCCGACCCCCAACGAACCGACGCGAAACGTCACCTGTCGCGACTCGCCCGGACTCAATGTGAAACTCTCCTCGCTGCGCTTCTGCTCGTCTCCCCCGTCGTCCTCGAGGAGCAGTTCCACCGTGCAGTCGCCCTGGGGACCGCTGCGGTGGAGTTGCGTCTCGATGGCCAGCGAACTGCGGCTGGAAAGCACCTGGGCCGAAAGCCGCAACTCGCCCAAGGCATAGTTGGCCGGGTTTTCCACGCCGACGTCTAAGAGGTAGACCGTAACGCCGGGCAGATCGGTGACCATGTCTTGCAGGCCGTCGGCCGACTGGTCGGGCCATGCCGCCCGCGAAAGATCCGTAAACACGTACGCCTCTTTGTGCGGCAACTCGCTCTTGGCCAGCAACTGCATCGCCTTGGGCAGAGTCTCGGTCAAGGGCTGCGAGTTGGCGACCGTCTCGAGCCGTTCGATCCGCTCTTTCGCGGCGGAGCGATCGACCTGGAAGGCGGCGGCGCCCGGCCGCGTGTCCAATACCGCGACCTCGCTGTGTGGAGGAAGCCTGCCGAGCAGCCACTGGCCGAGTTGTTGCGCCGTCGCCAGCCGGGTGCGGTTCTCCTGGCGATATTCCATCCGCGCGGCAGTGTCGAAGACCAGGGCGGCCGCCACCGGCGCTTCCTGCGAACCGAGCACGCCGCTGAACTTTACGCTGGGCCGGGCCAGGGCCGCCGCCAGCAAGGCGATTGCCCCGGCGCGAAGCAGCAGCAGCAACAGGTGACGCAGCCGCAACCGCCGCTGGTTCACGTCGTGCCGCTTGCGGACAAACCGCAGCGCCGGAAACTCCAGCAGCTTCGGCTTGCGCCGCATGATCAAGTGCAGCACGATCGGCAGCGCAACCAGGGCAGTGCCGGCCAGCAGTGAGAAGTTGACGAAGGTCATTGGCTAGGCGTACCGATCAACACACGCGCGCAGAAGTCACAACACAATGCCCTACTTGAGCATACAATTCTCTCCGGGAAGCGAACAGGTCTCAAAACTACTTGCGGGGTCTGTCGCGGATCTGTCGGGGCGAAACTCGGCTTCTCGGTGGGCAGAACGTAAGCATAAGCGGAGTAAGGTTTTAGGGTGATTTGGGGTGGGCCGGACACCTCGCCCGCATAACCTGCCCAAAACCACGCCGCCGCGGCCGGGCCGGGCCGGATTACCGGAAGAAGGCCCGGGTTTTGCCGATAATGGGTAGACAGGCGCCACAACGGTACTGTAAACTAACATATTCTGGTGTAGACTTGGCAATTGAGCGAGTTTTGAGTTTCCGGGCGAAACAGTCCCCAGCAGCAGGAGGAATGAGTGGTCAAACTGACGTTGCGCGAACGCGAGTCGATCCAAGAGGCGGTTCGCCGCTTTCGCAAACTGGTCGAACGCAGCGGCATTAAAAAAGAGATGCGTCGCCGTGAGTACTACGAGAAGCCCAGCGAGGTCAAGCGTCGCGCCCGACTTCGGGCGGAACGCCGTGCCCGCCGAAATCGCATGTTGGCAGGTCTCTGACGCCAACCTCGGGCTGATTATCTTCCCAATTCTCCAGCGGCGCTCGTTCTGCGCGCCGCGGCCGGTCCCCGCGTGCGGGTGGCAATGCACCATGCTATTGCGATACGGCGCCAGAGGTATTTCTTGATTTTTTTATTTTTTGACGTAAGGATCGGTGCTTTGGCGGGCTATAGGGTGTTGAGAACCGGGCCTTTTGAAACAAGAGAACCCGACACATGCCCATTAGACTTTGCAGCGTCAAGGGCTGCGGCAGAGCGCACGTGGCCAAGGGTCTTTGCCGCAAACACTATCAGCAGATGACTCGCGGCCGCCCGCCCATGCGAAAGCCCAGAAGACCGCGCGTTTGCAGCGTGGAGGGCTGCAACAAGCCTCATAAGAGCCGCGGTTACTGTGCCATGCACGTAGCCCGGCTGAAGAGGTTGGGAGAGCCGGGGCCGGCCGAGAGCAAATGGCGGACCGCAAAACCGGGCGCGACCACCAAGGTCTGCGCCAGGTGCCATGTCGAGAAACCGTTCGATGAATTCTACTGCGACAAGAAACTCAGCGACGGCCGCAAGTCGTACTGCAAGAAGTGTTACCACGAGTTGTATCTGGCGTACAGGGAACCGGCAAAACTCAAAAAGCGCGACGCCGAATTGAAAAGCATGTTCGGCATCAACCTTCAAGAGTACAACCGGATTATTCAGCAGCAGGGAGGCAAGATCGTGCTGCGCAAGCAGAGTTGACGCTCCCGGCGGCGGCATGCGGAAACGAGAATGTTTCCGCATGGCAGACGAGTTTTTCAGCGATTCTGCCGCGCGTTTAGTATCAATCCAGGAATAACTGGGGGACTGCCCCGATTTTCCCGCAGGGAAAATGGGACTGTCCCCTTCCCAAACCGGCCAGCTATTTCTTGCTCGGTCCTTCGCGGCTGGCGGGTCACTTTTTGCGGGCGACAGTTTCCTTGTAGGTGTTATTGGCCGGTCGGGGGTCCTTCATTCCCGGAACCCGAACCGTGGCGGTGACGTGCTGGTTCTGCCCGACGGCGTTGATCAGCCGGCCGGTGTTGTGGGTGGCTGTCTTGCCCGGGGGCAGGTTCAGCGGCACGATGTGCGCCAGTCCTTGCCCGTTGACGACCGTTACCAACTCCGCCGTGCCCCGGAATCGGCGCGGGCCGTGGTTGGTGATGCGGACCCACAGGCGGCCGTTTTTCAGCCGGTCGGCGAATATGTCGGTCACCGCCAGGTCGGTGCCGGCGGCCGGCGACGCAGCGGGCGGAGTTGTCGGCATCGGCGGGGGAGTTGTCGGCATCGGCGCGGGAGTGGCCGGCATCGGCGGTGTAGTGGTTGGTGTCGGCGTGGGAGTGCTCGATGCCGGCGCGCCCGGCGTAAACACGGCGTTGTCATAATCTACCGACCCGCTGCCGGCAATCACGCCCAGGCCGACCAGACCCGGCGAAAGCGGCTGCGGATCTTGGGCGCTGAGCGCCTGCTTGCCGTCGACGGTCACGTTGAATTGTCCGGCGGCCGCCTTCAGCGTGAAGTTGTGCCACGTGCCCGGCCGCAGCGGAAAGGACGCCGCGGCGAGCTGCTGTTCCCGGAAACCTTGGGCCTGGGTGTGGGTGCGCCGGCAGAGGACCAACCGGTTGGGTTCCAGTCGCAGCGAGTACATTTGCGTGTTCGGCGGCGCGCCGGATACCCGAAAGACCACGTCTCCGGTGCCCTTGCCCTGCTGAAAACGATAGCGAAACGAGAGCGTGAAGTCCTTGGCCTGGACCAGCCACAGGGCGTGGCCGGCGCCCGAGGCGCGGAGCGCCCTGCCAGTTCCGTCGGAGATCAACTCCTTCTGGCAGGAGAAGTGCCATTGCCCGAGCGGGTCGCTGTCGAAGTTTTCGGCAAGCGGCATCGGCGCCTGTGCCGAAGCGGTGGCGCCTGCCCAAAGGGAGGCGATCAACAAACAGCCGAGCGCGTGCTTGGCTCGAATCATGGTATCTGCTCCTAATAAAAATGGACCTGCTGCGGCGAACTGCCGAAGCCTGGGGTGGGGACGGCGGGTGTCCCGACAATCATAGCGGGCAATTTGCGCCGGTGCCGGTAATTTGGCCCGGTCCCGAGTCCCGCGGCGTAACGACCGGCGCAAACCGCACAACCGCGACACGGTCTGCCCCTGTGTCGAGGCTGTAGGGCGGGCTTCCAAGCCCGTCCGTCTCCGTGTGAAGCGTCTCCAGAAGTCTGTCGCACGGTCTTGTGCTGGAAGGGACGGGCTTGGAAGCCCATCCTACGGAGAATGTTTGCAACTACCACGTTGGCGCAAGGATCGGCCGTGCCACCCGGCCACCCACTGCCCGCTGCCATGCCTCCCGGCTACAATGAGCGGCATGAGCGCTGCCGAACAATCACCTGGCGAAACAGGACCTGCCGAACCGACACCGGCCGAGATGCTGGCCCTGCCGGTGCAGTTTATCAAGGGCGTGGGTCCGCAGCGGGTGGAACTGTTCCAGCGGCTGGGGCTCCATACGGCCGCCGACGTGTTGTTCTTCTTCCCGCGAGACTACCAGGACCTGACCGATCGCCGCGAGGTGCCCGAGTTGGAAGAAGATATGCTGCAAACGGTCGTCGGAACGGTCGAGGAAATCGAGCTGCGCTCGACCGCCTCCGGCGGATGCGTGCTCGGAGTGCTGGTTCACTGCGGCAGCGGCCACCTGCGGGCGTTGTGGTTCAATCAGCCCTTTATGCGGGAGAGGTTCACGCGCGGGCAGCGGGTGATGCTTTCGGGCAAACCGAAGTACGAGGGGCTCGTCTGGCGGATGACGCATCCGCGCGTCGAGACGCTGGCCGACGACGAACAGGAGCCGCCCGGAAAAATCCTCCCCGTCTACCACTTGACCGAGGGACTTCAGCAGTGGCAAATGCGGCGGATCGTCCGCGGAGTAGTCGAGCAGTGCAGCGACTTGCTCGAAGAGGTGTTCCCCCCGGAGTACCTCCAGGAGCACGAGCTTTGGCCGCTGCGTCGGGCCTTGCCCGAGGTGCATTTTCCCGGCGGTCACGAAGGCCTTCAACACGCCCGCCGCAGGTTCGTCTATCAGGAATTGTTCGTCTTGCAGCTTGCCTTGGCGATCAAGCGCCGGCTGCAGCACGAGCAGCGCGAGGCCCCGGCACTGGCGGCGACCGCCAAGATCGACGCCAGGATTCGGCGGTTGTTTCCCTTCGAACTGACGGCCGGGCAGGAGCAGGCAATCGCCGAGATCTCGGCCGACATGGCCGGCCCCGTGCCGATGAACCGGCTGCTGCAAGGCGACGTCGGCAGCGGCAAGACCGTGGTGGCCGTCTACGCTATGTTGCTGGCCGTGGCCCACCAGTACCAGGCCGCTATGATGGCGCCCACCGAAGTCCTCGCCCGGCAACACGCACTGACGCTCGAAAAACTGCTTGCCGGCAGCCGGGTGCGCCGCGCGCAGCTAACCGGAGGGTTGACGCCGAAGCAGCGCGCCGCCGTACTGGAGCAGATCGCCGCCGGCGAAATCGAACTGGTCGTCGGCACCCAGGCGATCATCCAGCAAGACGTGGCCTTCAGCAAGCTGGGGCTGGTGGTGATCGACGAGCAGCACAAGTTTGGTGTGCGTCAGCGGGCGGCGTTGAAACAGGCCGGGCTCGACCCGCATTACCTGGTAATGACCGCCACGCCCATTCCGCGGACCGTGACCATGACGCTCTTCGGCGACCTGGACGTCTCGACGCTCCGCGACTGCCCGCCGGGAAGGCAGAAGGTCAATACGTACTGCGTGGGCCAGCAGAAGCGCGCCGGCTGGTGGGACTTCTTCCGCAAGAAGCTGCTGGAGGGCCGGCAGGGTTACGTGGTTACGCCGCTGGTCGACGAATCGGACCAGACACCCGCCGCCAGCGTGGAAGAGACCTACGAGTCGCTGGCCAACGGCGAGTTGGAGGCGTTCCGGGTGGGTTTGATCCACGGGCGGCTCAGTGCGGCCGAAAAGGACGCCGTGATGGACGACTTCCGCCGCGGCGAACTGCAGGTGCTCGTGTGCACGTCGGTGGTCGAGGTGGGCGTGGACGTACCCAACGCCACGGTGATGGCGATCGAGAGCGGGGAGCGGTTCGGGCTGGCGCAGTTGCACCAGCTTCGCGGGCGGATCAGCCGCGGCCGCTTTCCGGGTTTCTGCTGCGTGTTCGCCGAGCCGCAGACCGCAGAGGCCGCCGAGCGGCTCAAGGCGTTCGCCTCCAGCAGCGACGGTTTCAAGCTGGCCGAGACGGATTTTCGGCTGCGCGGCCCCGGCGAGCTGTTCGGCACCCGCCAGCACGGCCTGCCGCCGTTTCGCATTGCCGATTTGCTCCGCGACACCGAGATCTTGGAGGAGTCCCGACGCGACGCCCATACACTAGTCGCCGCCGACCCCGGTCTCGCCCGGGCTGAACACGCCAGGCTCCGCCACCAGATGCTCGGCCGCTACGGCAAGGCGTTGGAGTTGGGCGACGTGGGGTAAGAAAACGGCCGATCGGTGAAGCCGCTAGAGCAGTTCCCAGTTCACCCCGTCGCGGCGGACGCGGCGGTAGAGGGTATCGCGCTCGACCGGCTGGCGGCCGGCTTCGGCGATCAGCGCGCGAATCTCGTCGACCGAGAGACCCCGGGGCGATTTTGCGCCCGCCTCGTGATGGATCAGCTCGTAGTGTACGGTCCCGTCGAGGTCGTCGGCGCCGTAGCCCAGCGCCGCCTGCGCCGTGGGGACACCCAGCGAGACCCAAAACGCCTTGATGTGCTCGAAATTGTCGAGCATCAACCGGCTGACGGCCATAGTTCGCAAGGTCAGCAGTTCGCTGGGCTTGGGCAGGTGGGCCAGGCGCGTGTTCTGCGGATGAAACGCCAGGGGGATGAACGCCTGGAAACCACCGGTCACGTCCTGCAACTGCCGCAAGGCGACCAGGTGGTCGATGCGGTGTTCGACCTGTTCGAGGTGCCCGTAGAGCATGGTGGCGTTGGTGCGGAGTCTCAACTGGTGGGCCGCCCGATGTGTGTTCAGCCAGGCCTGGCCGCTGGCCTTGCGGGGACAGATTTGTTGCCGGATCTCCGGGGCGAAGATTTCGGCGCCTCCGCCGGGCAGGCTTCCCAGCCCGGCCCGTATCAACTCCGTGATGATCGTCCGCGCAGAGCGGGCCGCAATTTCGGCGAAGCGGGTGATCTCCACGGCCGTCCACGCCTTCAGGTGCAAGCGCGGATAGGCCTCGTGCAGTTGGGCTATAATGTTCAGGTACCAGTCGAACGGCATCTCCGGATGCACCCCGCCGACAATGTGCAACTCGGTGCAGCCGGCGTCGACCGCTTTTTGGCCCCGGGCGAGTATCTCCTTGTCGCTCATCGTGTAAGCACGGCGATCATCCGCGTCGCAACTGAATGCGCAGAGCGTGCACCGGTACATGCAGATATTGGTGGGGTTCAGGTGCATGTTGAGGTTGTAATAGACCACATCGGCGTTCTTGCGCTGCCGGACCAGGTCGGCCAGTTCGCCGACTGCGTGCAGATCCACGTCTTCGCGGTAGAGAAACTCTCCGTCGGCGGCCGATAGCCGCAGCCCGGCCTCCACCTTCTTGCGGATCCGCTCGAGCCTGTCTTCTATCGCCGCTGTGTTCATCGGTTGACTGGGGGCCGGGTGTCAGGTTTCATATCATAATGGCCTATACCGGGCTATAACGGGGTCAGGCTTTAAATATTTCTACAACAAGGTTTTGAAAACTCCCGATTCGTAGTGGATTGCCGGAGTGACTCATTAGTCGCGCCGGCGCGCACGCTCTTCACTCGGGGCCTCGCTCCTTTGCGTAGATTGTCCAATCTGGGAACGGCCAGTTCCGAACAACCGACAATCTTCGCTTATTGAGGCCATTCGAGTACAGATCAATACGTGACTCCAGAAACCTTGTTGTAGAAATATTTCAAACCTAACCCCGATGGTGTAACGGCAGAGTGAAGCCGGTCGGTCACTTCTTTGGCT
>Ga0180429_10004340_pt1 | contig 11366 bp, 6 predicted proteins | sample SS_ome_FD_132428 | JGI IMG/M metagenome (GOLD analysis project Ga0180429, IMG submission 132428) | Hypersaline lake sediment archaeal communities from the Salton Sea, California, USA - SS_1_S_1 metaG | ecosystem: Environmental > Aquatic > Non-marine Saline and Alkaline > Hypersaline > Sediment ... | reverse complement strand
TCCACCAGCGACGCAGCCGAACCGGTAGGGGGGGCTTGAACGTTGTGGTTGCCTGGCTGGGGTGCATCGCGTTCGCCGCCACCAACGTCATCATCGGTTGTTCGTCGTTGTGGATTGCGTTAGTCACGCGATGGCCGATCCGCCGGATACTCGTATTGGCCATGAGCGTACTCGCCATACTGTTCGGCCCGGTCTCATTTTCCGGCGGCTTCGACGAGTCCTCAATAAGCCTCAGTTCAGTTCTCGGCCTGGAACTGCTCCTGATGCTCGCATCGCTCTGGGTAATCCGCGCAGCGGGATATCGAGTGAAGCGGTCATCAGGGGCGCGTTAGAGCCTGATGAAGCAACATCCGCGCACGGTGCGCATGCTTCCGTAGGACGGGTCTCCATGCCTCGTTGTTATACACAAATCCCGCCGGCTTGCCCGGCGGGATTTGTGTATAATAACGAGGTCTCCAGACGCGTCCAGAACAACCGAGAAAACGTGGTTCATCCGAAAAACGCGTACCTCCCCTCTCGAAATTCCAGTCGTGGAGGATACCGCGGCGCGAAGTCCTTCGCTGGGGTTGAACTGACGGTGCTTTGTGGGAGAATGATCTATGGGGCCTTGGCAGTAATGATTGGTTTTGCAAATATGTCTCGAACCGACCCCAAATCAAAACAATTCTCTCGAAACTCAACTCGTGCGGTTCGCATCGGGTCGATTGCGATCGGCGGCGGCCATTCGATCATGGTGCAGAGCATGTGTGCCACGAAAACGACCAATGTGGAGGCGACCGCCGCCCAGGTAAACCAATTGGCCGCGGCCGGAGCCGGATTGGTGCGAATTGCCGTCGACACGCCTCGGGACTGCGAGGCGTTGGCCGAGATCCGCGCACGGACCGAGGCCAACCTGTCGGTTGACCTCCAGGAAAACTATCGGTTGGCAGCCACGGTGGCCCCTCTGGTCGACAAGATCCGCTACAACCCGGGCCATCTCTTCCACCACCAGCGGCAGAAGCCTTGGCAGGACAAAGTCCGCTTCATTGCCGATGTGGCCGCCGAACACGACTGCGCGATTCGCGTGGGCGTCAATTGCGGCTCGGTCGATCCGGCCAAGCAGGAAATGTACGCCGACGATGATCCGTTGCGGCCAATGCTCGAAAGCGCCGGGGAGCACTGCGAACTGCTGGATCGGATCGGATTCACGCGCTATTGCGTATCGCTGAAGGACTCCGACCCAAGAGCGGTGATCGAGGTCAATCGCCGTTTCGCCGGCCGGCGGCCCGACGTGCCGTTGCATCTCGGCGTTACCGAGGCCGGCATGCCTCCGGAAGGGATCATTAAGACGCGGTTCGCGTTGGAGGAACTGATTCGCCGGGGGATCGGCGACACGATTCGCGTTTCGCTGACGCTTCCGGCCGGACAAAAGCACGAAGAGATCGAGGCCGGACGACAGATCCTTGCAGACGTGGCCGCCGGACGATTTCACGATTCAAAACAGCCACAGCAGCCGCGGCTGAACATCATTAGCTGCCCGAGTTGTTCTCGGGTCGAGAACGAGGTGTTCGTCGAGTTGGCCGCGCAGGTTCGCGAGGCCACTCGATATGCAGCCGAAAAACCCGTCACGATCGCCGTCATGGGCTGCCGGGTCAACGGTCCGGGAGAGACCGACGACGCCGATCTGGGCCTGTGGTGCGGTCCGAACTTCGTCAATCTCAAGCGGCGCGGCGAGCCGCTGGGTGCATTCTCTTACGAAGAGATCCTGCCGCGATTGAAAGAAGAACTCGACGCGCTGATCGCCCGCATGTGACCGTCACTACCCTAGAATACCAGGTGTTTCATGGAACACATGAAGGCGTTGATTCTGACTGAATACAACAACCTCCAATACTGCGACGTGGCTGCCCCGGATGTCGGTCCACGCGAGGTATTGCTCAAGGTGAAGGCCTGCGGCATTTGCGGCAGCGACGTACACGGGCTCGACGGGAGCACGGGTCGACGCCGGCCGCCGGTGATAATGGGGCACGAGGCCGCCGGCGTAATCGTCGATCTGGGGGCCGAGGTCCGCGAGTGGAACAAGGGCCAGCGGGTTACGTTCGACTCGACAATCTACTGCGGCCGTTGCGGTTTCTGTCGGGCCGGGCAAATCAACCTCTGCGATAACCGTCGCGTGCTGGGCGTGTCTTGCGAGGAGTATCGCCGCGACGGGGCCTTCGCCCAATACGTGGCCTTGCCGCAACGGATTCTCTATCGCCTGCCCGATGAGTTGAGCTTCGAGCACGCCTCAATGGTCGAGCCGCTGTCGGGCGCCGTGCATGCGGTGAACATTACTGATAGCTCGTGGGGTGACGGGGCCGTGGTGATCGGCACGGGGATGGTCGGGCTGCTGGTTGTACAAGTGCTTCGGGCGGCCGGGTGCGGAAGGATCATCGCCGTGGATCTCGACCGGCGGCGGCTCGATCTGGCCCAACGGCTGGGCGCCGACGTTGGATTGCCGGCCGGCGAAGTCGACGTGCCAAGCGAAGTTCTGCAGCTTACCGGCGGCCGCGGGGCCGATGTCGCGGTGGAAGTCGCCGGTTTGACCGCGACGGTGAAAATGGCCGTGGACGCTCTTCGCAAGGGTGGGCAACTTACGCTGGTGGGCAACTTGTCGCCGCAGGTCGAGTTGCCGCTGCAGGCCGTTGTTACCCGAGAGTTGACGTTGCGGGGATCGTGTGCCTCGCGCGGCGATTATCCGGTCTGTCTCGACATGCTCGGCCGGGGCGCGATCGACGTGGCCCCGTTGATAAGCGCCGTCGCTCCGTTGGCCGACGGCGCGGCGTGGTTCAAGCGATTGTACGAAGGAAATGAAGGGCTGATGAAGGTCGTCTTGCAGCCGTGAACCGAAGAGCGTTTCACGGGGTACACGAAACACACAGCAACGTCTTCTAGCGAAGACCCCGCTGGGATAGCCGGCCTTCGTCCGTACTACTTCTCCAACGGCACGATGGGCGACTCCCAGCCGGACATGTCTTCCGGCTTCAAGCCCGCCTTTCGGCGGCCGCGTTCTTTGCGCCATGTGGCGTTGTAAGGGCCGACGAAGCTCACGTCGGCATCCGCGCGAATGGCATCTTCCAGTCCCACCGCCCAGAAACACGCGTTGACCAGCATTCGGCGAAAGCCTTCGTTTTCCAGGTCGTTGGAAGCTCCGTAGGTGCTCGTGAACACGCGGCCCGACTTGCCCGACTCGGCGCGGTAACTTCGTGTCCAGGCCCCGGGGACGGGCCGTCGCTTCGGATCGTTTTCCGAATCGGGCTCCATACCCAGCAGCGGTTGGGCCATCGCGAGCACGGTGCTCGGTTTCAGCGGATCGGCATTGTAGCCTCCGCACTGTGCCCAGATGTCTTTAACGCCGCGCAAGATCGGGTGATCGGCCATCTCCGGCACGATATCCAGCCGCGTGCTTTGCCGGTGGTTTCCGCCGTAGTGGCCGGCCCATTTTTCGCCGAGGACCTGTCGTCCGAAGCCGTCCTTATAGTCTTCGCCCGGATATCCGTTGGAGTATTTTGCGAAACGACTGCCGGCGGGGATCTTGAAACCGTGCGTTGCGGTGCGCAGTCCCACGATCGGCCCGCCGCGTTTCAGGTAGTTCACGAAGAGTTGCATCTGATCCTCCGGCCAATTCTGAAACCGCGTATACACCACCATCAAGTCGGCCGATTCGAGCGCTTCCATTCCCGGCACGTTGTTATAGCCGGGCTGGATCACCCCGTCTTCATCCACGCCGAACAGCACCGTGCATTTGAATCCGTGGTGTTTTGCGAGAATTCGCGCCAGCGCGGGCAGCGCCTCTTCGCTGCGGTATTCGTGATCGCTGGCGATCAGTACCAGGTGTTTTCCTTTACCCGGTCCGGCGTCTCCTTCGTAAACCAACGGCTTGGCCAACGCGATCGTCGGCGGCAAACAGACAAACAACGCCCAGACTAGAGATGATCTGACGCACATGGTATTCCTCCAGGTAGAAAGTGGTGTGAGCGGGATAGTCATAACTACTTCACGCTTCTCGTGAACATCATCAACCGGAAATCGATAACCCGGGAGCCGGGCTTCTTCAACGCTCGCAGCATCAATTCGCCGCGGCCTTTCTCGAGACGGATCGTCCCTAGCTTCAACGGCTTGAAATCCTTGACGTACGATTCGCCGCGGCCCACCCGGTCGTTCTCGGCGCCGCGCAGGGGCGGATCGTGGGCTTCGACGATCTGGCCTTGCAGCCGGCTGTCGCCGAAACTCAGTTCAATCGCCGAGCCCGTGTCGGCCGCCGGACACGTGTAGTATATCTCCACGTCATACGTACCGCCGGCCACCACTTCCGCGTCCCAGGTGATCTTGTCGTCGAGGCTCGTCCAGTTGCTGAAGAACGAACAATTCGGAAAGCGGTTCGAGCGTTTGATATTGCCGTGTGCCACGCCGTCGCGGGCGGGAATCTGCGTGTACTTGTAATCGGGATGACCGATTAAGAACGGCCGCTTGCCTTGGTTCAGACCCGGCAACACCTCCTGCTTCCAGGCATCGGCGGCCCTTTGCAGACGTTCCGTTTCCTCCGGCCGCTGCCTCGCGATGTTCTCGTATTGGCCGGGGTCCGCGGTCATGTCGTAGAGATTGCCCTGGTGGTCGAGCCGATGCTGCTGCGTGCGAACGCTCACGCGGCCGCGCCAATGCGAGAAGATCATGCGGTCCGGCCAGTCGTCGGGCCTGCCCTGCAATAGCGGTTTGAGGCTGACGCCGTCGAGCGGCTTTCTGGTTGCCACCTCGACGCCGGCCAGGTCGGCCAGCGTGGGCAGTAGATCGATGGCGGCCGAGATCTGCGGGATCTTTCGGCCGGCCTCGATCTTGCCCGGCCAACGGATCAGCATCGGTGAGCGGACCCCGCCCTCGTCGGTCGATCCCTTGCGGCCTTTCATCCCGCCGTTGAAGCGATAGCCGTTCGGGCCGTTGTCGCAGAAGTAAACGACGATCGTGTCGTCTGCAATTTCAAGTTCGTCGAGTTTCCGCAAGATGCGTCCCACGTTCCAGTCGATGTTCTCGCACATCGCCAGTGCCGCGCGGACGTGAGGGGTGTTCTCCCGCTGCGGGTCGCGGTTGTGCATCGGAAGCCGTTTGTCTTTGAACTTGTTCCACCAGCGATCCGGCACCTGCATCGGCGAGTGGGGCGTGTTCAACGGCAGATACGCGAAGAACGGGCCGGCCTTGTGTTTTTCGATGAAGGCCATCGCCCGGTTGGTGAAATCATCGATCACGAACCCCTCGCCGCGAACGATGCGTCCGTTGTGATCGAGCGCCGGGCTGAAGTAGTCGCCCCAGTGGCCGGAACAGAACCCGTAGTACTCGTCGAACCCTCGCCCGTTGGGATGATAAGGATACTGCATTCCGTTGTGCCACTTGCCGAAGGCGGCCGTGGCGTAACCGGCCGCTTTGAACACCTCGGCAATCGTCGTCTCGTCCAGATTCATTCGTTCGCCGCCCGCCGAAGTGCTGTAGACGCCGCTTCGCGGATGGTATCGCCCACTGAGAAACTCCGCCCGGGTGGGCGAGCAGACGGGACACACGTAGAACCGATCGAAGGCGGCCCCGTCTCTGGCCAGCGAATCGACGTGCGGCGTGCTCAGGTTGCGGTTTCCGTTGAGACTCAAGTCGCCCCAGCCTTGATCGTCGCTGAGGATGACGACGACGTTCGGCCGCGTGGCCGCTTGCAGGGCGATCGCCGGCACCGCGGCGGCAATTACGGCAACCAAACGAACGAGCAAGTTGAACGGGATGGTGGCGTTCTTCATTTTGTGCTCCTTTGGGGGTGTGGTCCGTATACTATTCAACTCGAACATCGTAAAAACTCTACAAAGATCCATGCGTCAGCGAACCTGAGTGCTTGCTGCACGGGAGATTGCAACTGGTTCCCCCCAAGCGTCTTTGGTTGCGGCTCCGCTGCGCTGGGTGGAGTGGTCGTATCTTGTAGTAGTCATTCCGCTCCGCGAGATGTCATTGCGTTTTGTTGCGCGGAGTAATTCCTGCGAGCATTACCGTGCGGTGCGAATACCGCTCCAGCGACATCTCGCGAAGCAATATGACTACTATAATATGACTACTATAAGAATGGAACCTCCTGCCCCAGCCTGAGACGTTTGGCGTTTTCCAGTGCCGTCTGCACGGCCAGGGCGTCTTGCACGGCGATGCCGACGGACTTGAAAAACGTTAGCTGCTCGTCGTGTTCGCGGCCCGGCTTCAGTCCGAGCACCAACTCGCCCAGGTCGGCGTGGATGTGATCGGGGCCGATCAGCCCGGCGCGGATCGGTTTTAACAGGTCGCCCGGCTCTTCGAGCACCGTCTCGCGGTCGTCGACCACCAGAAGCGACCGGACCACCGTCTCGGGCGGAACCTCCTGCACGTGCGGCTGATAGGAGCCGATTGCGTTGAGGTGTACGCCCGGCTTCAAATCCGCGTCGTCGAAGGCGGGCGTGTGAGAAACGGTGGCGGCACAGACCACGTCGGCCTCGGCCAGGGCTTCCCGTGTGCTCCGCGCCGCGCGGACGTCGCCGGGGACGGGGCCCGCGCCCGCCATCTCGGCGATCATCGCTTCGGTGGCGGCGGACACCGGGTCGAAGATCCATACGGTCTCGATCCGCCGCACCGTGCAGACGGCCTCGAGCTGGGTTCTGGCCTGCACGCCGGCGCCGAGAATGGCGGCAACGCGGCTGTCGCTCCGCGCGAGCAAGTCGGTGGCCAGGCCCGAAGCGGCCCCGGTGCGAATTGCCGTGAGCGTGGTCCCTTCGACCAAAGCCGTCGGCTGGCCGGTATCGGCTTCGACTGCAAGGACCGCCGCCTGGATGCGCGGCAGCCCCCGACTCGAATTGCGATCGAACAGCGAGACGACCTTGACCGCCATGGTGGCTTCCCGCGGATCGTCGACAAGCGCCGGCATGACCAGCGTAACGCCTTCGTGCGACTCGACCGGCAAATGAATTCGATGGGGAACGTTTGCCCGGCCGCTCGAAAGCGCGGCGAAAGCCCGTCTCATCGCATCGATAGCGGCGTCCATCGGCAACGCCTTGCGAACGTCCGCGGCACTGAGAACCTGCATTGAGTGTTTGCTCCTTGGGTGCTTTCGTTCTTACATCACATATTCTCGCACACCACGCGAAACCCTACGTTGTGCACTCGCTGCCACGCCGGATAGCTGAGCCGGAAGGCCGAGCGGCAACGATGAGGTCGGTCGTGGAACGAGCCGCCGCGAACCACTTTGCGGCCGGCGTCGCTCGGCGAGTTGCGACCGTCGTCCTCGCGGTAGGGATACGCGTGGTAGGTCGAACGTGTCCATTCGGCGGCGTTGCCGTGCATGTCGTAAAGGCCCCAGGCGTTGGGGCGATAGCGGCCGACGGCGGCCGTGGCTACTGAGCGGTCGTCGTAGGCCTCCATGCAGGGGATATCGCCGCCATAGACCGACGCCCGCATGATGCCGGTGATGCGCGACGCCGTGATGCTGGAGGTCAGCCCGCCGGTCACCGACGGCGCCACGCCGAGCGAGCGGTCGGCCATGTTGGCGTGGGCGGAGAAATCGTCCGTGGCCGAGCCGAACGACAGCGGCCCGGCCGACCCGGCGCGGCACGCGTATTCCCATTGCGCCTCGCTGGGCAACGTGAATGAAATACCGCAACTCTCCGACGCCCAGCGGCAAAACGCCATCGCCCGCTGCCACGAGACGCGAACGGCCGGCTGCCGCGGATCGCTGAGCGGCATGCCCGGCCCGTCGATCCCCGGATAGCGCTTCATGAAGTAGCCCGGGTCGTGTTGCGCGTCGAAGCGGCGAAACTGGGCGTTGGTGATCTCGAACGCACCGATCCAGAAATCGCTTTCAATGGCGACCACGCAGGGCGGCCGTTCGTCGGGCAGGTCGTCGGCCTCGCCCATCACGAACCGGCCGGCGGGAATGCGCACCAGGCGGATCGACACGCCGTCACCGAGGTCGACGGTCTTCTGCCACGGAACCGCCGCCTGCAATCGCCGGGCAGCGTCGACCCCCAGCGGCCAATCGGCCAGTTTCGGCGCGGCTGGCTTCTGCTTCAATCTCAATCGGCGACAGAAGTCGCCCCTTGCGGAACCGCCCGAATCGGGGGAGTTACTTGTCGGCCGGGGCGGCTCGACCGTAACCTCCATGTCGTTGCCGCGCCCGCCGTAGAGACGCGCCAACTCGCGGCGTCGGCCGTCGGGCTTGCCGGGGATCGGGGCCACGTCGTTCCAGGTGCCGTGGCACGGGCCGTTCAGGTCGATCCAGGTGACCAGGCGGTCCCACGACTCGTCGTCGAGCGCGACGCCGTGGTGCCCCTTGCGAAGCATCTGAATCAGTTCGCTGGTGTCGGCATGATACTCGCCGGGCACCAGCAGATGTACGTCGTCTTCGATGCCCACGCGACGCACGTAAGGCACCAACGCCTCGTAGGCGGGCGTGTATCGCACGCGGCGGCCGCCGAAATGCTCGACCAACTCGCTGTGCAACCGCGCGGCGCCGAGCCTGGTCAGAGGCCGCCCTTCGTAGTTCGGAAAGAACCGCTCGGCGCGAAGATCGGCAATCCTGCTCCCATCGGCCCCAGGCCCGCCATCGTGACACGCCGTGCAATGTCGATCCAACACCGGCTGCACGTCTCGCTCGAAATCAAACCCCCGCGCCGGGCCGTACCACGGCTCGATCTCCGATGTCTCTCGGGTGGCGGCCATCTCGCGGCGCGTGAGCGGCGCGTCGTTGGGCTGCTCGTGACAGCCCACGCAGGAGGCCACCTCGCCCGGCATCGCCGTGTACCAACTTCGCATCAACTGCAACGCCTTACCCTCGGCGTCGAGCGGCTGGATGGTGATCGGCGTGTTGGCGGGCACGCGAAACTTCGCGGAACCGTCTTCATAGACGGACACGGTGCCGAGGATCCGCATAACCTCCCAGGGTCCGCCGCAACCGATCTTGTCGGGGCCGGCCAGCCCCGGAAAGCCGAACTGATAGGCCGCGATCCGCAATCGCTTGACGGCCCCGCGCGGAACGCCCGTCAACCCCGGTCCCGCGTAGACGTTGTGCAAATAGAGGATCGCGTCATCACGTTTCAAGTCGACCCGGTCGGGGACGACCGGCGGCCGGGGCGTTTGCTTCAGCGGAATCGGCTCGAAGAAGTCGAACTCGCGGTCGACGCAAAGCGGCACCACGTTATCGAACGCGTCGACCAGGTAGATCCCCCAAGCGGCCTTGGCGTGAAGTTGCGCCGCGGTGACGAAGTACTTCTCGCTCAAGGGATAGGGATGCAGGAACTTCGGCCAGGACTGGTCGACGAGCCGATCGCGGATGATCGGCACCGGGGGCTCGCCGCGATGTGCGATCCGCCGCACGATGCCGTCGGCCTCGTGCCATCCCTTGGTCGGATCGAGAACAACCAGTTCGCCCATACGATTGACGCCATGATAGCCGGAAAGCACGGCGGCGATCTTGTTGGGGCTGCCGGGTATGGCGCGTGGAAAATACAGTGCGTTGGGGTAATACGAGTTGCTGCCGTACACGGCCCGTTGTCCGGAGCCGTCGGGGTTCATCGCCATCAGTGGGCGCAGGTACATGTGCATCGGCCCCGTGTAGTCCCAGCGGCTGTAGATCACCTGGCCGCTGGGCAGCACCGACGGGTGCAGGTCGAGGTCCTGGTCGAAGCACAACTGCCGCATGGCGGAGCCGTCGCCGTTCATTAGATACAGACTGCAGGCCAGTTCCTTCCCGTGCCAGCAGGGCACCGCGGTCAGCGAGGCGGTGGACGCGAACACGATCCGCCCGTCGGGCAAGTAGCAGGCGTCGAAGTTGTCGACGCCCTCCCGCTCGCGCGATACCTGTCGCAGTCCGCTGCCGTCGGTGCGAATCTCGTTGATCTGCCAACTCCGTCCGTTGGGCATCGTGAACAGCAGCCGTCGGCCATCGAAGCCGAGGTCGATTTCGCCCACGTAAAAACCATCCGGCGGCCGGAAGAGTGTTTGCAACTCGTTTGCGTCGCAGCGCGGCAAGCCAAGCAGCGAGATCTCGTTGTCGTAGCCGTTCTGTTTCAGGCACGAGTTGCACTGGTGGTTGGTGGGCAACCCGAGTTGGCCGCGGCGGCGTTTCAGCAGGATCAGCTTGTCGAAATCCACGAGCGGGTTGTCCAGCAGGGCCTCTTTCCGAAGCCGGGCAAGTTGCGACGCCGCGGGACTATCGCCCGAACGCACGGCCGCCTCGATCGCATCGAGCCGGGCAACGTACTCGTGCCCCCGAGGATACTTCGAGCCAAACGTCTCGATCAGATCGACTACCGCCAGTCGCAACGCCGCCGGGTCGGGGCCGTCGGCCGGAGAGTAACCGGCCGGCAGACCCGCGGTCACGACAATTGCCGCAAGCACTTGTGCGATTGTCCGTCTGGCTTTCATGGCAATTGTCTATTCTCTCTTCTGCAAGTCGACGTCTGTTATTATACAGTAGATTCGCAGTATGTAGAACGTAGGGTGGGTGCAGAGCACCAACGCTACGTTAGCGGCTGGCGTGCAAAGAATCTTGCCTTCTCTGGTTTCGTCGGGTGCATCGCGGAAGATGGTTGTCGGCAGGTGATGCTTCAACAGCGACTCCAATTCCCGGCGAAGCTCCGGATCGTAGGCGCATGTCTAATCGACGGCAATTTCCATTAAGTTCCCCTGGACCGTTGGCGGGGGTGGCCGCCCGGCGAAAAGGCTCTAACGAGGGGACGCTTCAGGCCATGAGAGGGTTCAGCCGTGGCGGAATTCGCAAGAACTCCGTGGTAAGGACCATCGCAGTATCAAGTGTCGCATCTCAGGGCCAGGTTTCATCCTGTCCAAACAGATTGGAAACCTGTCCTACAAAAACTACTAATGCTTTGGTCCTAAGCGTCAAACCCAGGGTTGCGAACCCTGAACCCTGAACTCAGTACCTGGAACCCCCCACCCTGCGAACTTGACTCATCTGCAACAACTCCTGAAGAATTATCTTGGCGGACTTTGCAACGACCTGCCGCGTATGTAGCTGAGATCACTTGGAAGTTACAGGGCTCGACTCGATAAGGAGGCAAGTTATGGCGAGCGCAAAATGCAGTCCCGGACTATTGGGAAACGAAGCCGCATGGCAATTGTCACACGCCGATGCGGACGCTTCGGCGTTGCATCGATTAGGCAAGGTCCGCCGCCAGGAGGGTATTTCGCGAGGCACCGTGGCACGCAGACTGGGTATCGACGTGGCCGCCGTGAAGCTGCAGGAGCAGCGGACGAGCGATGTCCCGTTGAGCGTACTCTACGAGTGGCAGAAGGTACTGGAGGTGCCGCTGACCGAGCTTCTCGCGGAGCCGAACGAATCGCTG
>Ga0180429_10004339_pt1 | contig 11366 bp, 8 predicted proteins | sample SS_ome_FD_132428 | JGI IMG/M metagenome (GOLD analysis project Ga0180429, IMG submission 132428) | Hypersaline lake sediment archaeal communities from the Salton Sea, California, USA - SS_1_S_1 metaG | ecosystem: Environmental > Aquatic > Non-marine Saline and Alkaline > Hypersaline > Sediment ... | reverse complement strand
TCAGATCAATATGCAGAATCTTGCCATGATAGCCAAACATAAGCGCTGCCTCCTGTGGGCTATGGCGCGGCTCGGGCGATTGGCGGTCGCAGCCCGGAGCCGGCCTTCACGTCGCTCGTGACACAACACAAGGAGCTTTCACAACAGACGTTAAGCGCCGCCTTTGGGGAAGTGCCGCGTCTGCTGTAGGTCACGGAAGGTGAATCGGTGATCATCCACCAGCCAGGATCGACATCAGAATCAGGCGATCGCCGTGACTTGGCCCCTGATCCATCTGTGAGGGCTGGATCATGTGCTTGCCGTTGAGGTTTAGCATATTGGATGATTGCAGCGTGTCAAAGCTGGGCAAGATCACGTCCCCAACCAGCTGAGGATGGCGCTCGCAGAGCATTCGGAGGATCTGTCGATACGACGTCCCCTCTGCCAGCTGCAGGGTGAACCGAGGAACGTGCGTGAGCACGCGTGCCAGGCCGGCATATTCGACCGTTAGCTCCATGAACCCTCCGACGATATTAGTGGGGCCCCAGGGCCGGATGATGCGTCCGGAATCAGTGTAGCACCTCGATTATACCTGTTTCCGTCGTGTTGGGGAGGGATCGCGAGTGCTGGCCCTTGGGCCGGCACCCCCCAGCACGCCGCTGCCGTCGGGTACACACTCTCCGTGCCTAGTCTCCCCCAGGTCGGCGACTCTGTCAACCGACAACCCTCACTCGCTGCCCCGCAGACCCACACCTGCGCCCCCAGCCTCGACGCCCAACAGCCTTGACACTCCGGGCCGAACGACACAGGCCCGCGAGCGCGTGCTCGCGGGCCTGTCAGCGACGTGATCTCGGCGCCTATTTCTTCGCCTCGACGTCCACCACGGTGCCGGCATCGGCGCCGCCCTTATCCGTCACCGCCGGGATTGTCTCGAACTTCGGCGGCTCCAGTTGCGGGGGCTTCAGGTCCTGCGGCATATACGTCTGGCCGCGGAAATACGCACCCTCATTGACCAGCAGTGACTTCACCGTCAGATCACCCCACACACGCCCCGTGTCCAGGATCTCGACCCGCGTCGCGGTCACATTGCCCTGCATCGCGCCGGCCACGGAGATGTTGCTCGCCTTGACCTCGGCCCGAATCTTCGCGCTCTCGGTGACCACCAGGTTGCCGGTCAGCTCGATCGTGCCCTCCACAATACCGTCCACCCGAAGGCCGCCATCCCCCTGAATGTCACCCTTGATGTGCGTGTTGGCGCCGATCGTGGACTCAATGGCGGAACCCGCCCCGCGCCCGCTGGAACGGACAGGCGCCGGGGACTCACTCGCGGTCCGCGACTTGTTCTTGCTACCCAGAAATGACATCGCTCTCCTCCTTGACTGATGACTGTGATGCCGACTGGCGACGTGCGGCCTCTGCATCCATCTCGTGGAACACAGAGAGCCCGCTGAGAAGACTCTATCGGGTTTGCGCGCCAATGCGACCGATCATAGGGCACTCCGCGCGAGTGTCAAACACCCCTCTAACGTGCAGCACCAACGCCTCTATCCTACCTCAAACACAGCGCTAACGCAAATCAGACCCGCGCGCAGCAGATCTCTACGGTTTTCTAACCTCAGGGAGATAGCAGCAGAGCCCGTGGCAGAGACTGCCGCTCTGGGAGGGGCACAGACTGCCTGAAGGGGGGGCCTGACGTCTGCGGCCCAGAGGAAAGCTGGGACTGGCCCTGGTCGCGCGTGAACTGTGCGACCAGGGCTAGGACCACTATGCTGGTTGGGCTGCGTCCGCCTCCGATTTCTTCTGCGTCAGAAGGGACACGACCACCAGAGTGATGAAGCTGATGGGGATGGAGACGATCCCGGGATTGCTGAAGGGAACCAGAGAGGTATGCGGATCAAGCCCGTAGCGTGTGTACATATCCGGAGAGAGCAAGATCAGGCCGAGGGCCGTGACAATGCCCACGACGATCGAGGCCGTGATGCCCTTGGCTGTCGTCCGCTTCCAGAACAGCATCATGATAATGGCCGGCAGGTTGGCCGATGCCGCCACAGCAAACGCCCACCCCACCAGGAAGGAGACGTTCATGCCATCAAAAAGGATACCCAGCACGATGGCGATGATCCCAACCGCTACTGCGGCGATCTTGGCGGCCCGCACCTTCTGGGCATCTGTCATCTCAACTTGGGCGTAGCGGTCCAGTAGGTCGTGCGCCACCGCCCCCGATGCCGCGATGATCAGACCACTGACCGTGCCCAGCACCGTGGCGAAGGCGATCGCCGAGATGATGGCGAAGAGGAACTCGCCGAAAGAACGTGCCAACAGCGGCGCCGACATATTATTGTCGACAGGGTTGATGACACCACTGGTCATCGCGCCCAGTCCCATGACCAGGGTCAGGATGTAGAACAGACCGATGGCCGCGATGGCGACCACGGTCGACTTGCGTGCCGCTGCGGGGCTCGGCACTGTATAGTACCGGATGAGGATGTGGGGCAGGGCGGCGGTGCCACAGAAGAGGGCCAGCATCAGCGAGACAAAGTCGAGCCGCTGGAACAGCGTGCCCTCAACCTTGAACTTCAGGCCAGGTCGCATGACCCGATTGCCGGACGTGGGCGAGGCGTGGTGGACGGTGACCGCGTTACCCTCGCCATCGACCAACTTGGTGGCGGTCCATCGCTGCACCACCGTCTCCTTGCTGCCGATGAGAGACAAGAACCGGAACGGACCCAGAGGGCCCGTATCCGCGGCATCCCCCGTCTTCCCGTCGATTGCCTCTAGATTCCCCACCTGCCGCAACTGGTTTTCGGCTGAGGCAGGTGCGCCGTTGATCCACTTCGTGCCGTCCGCAGCAACGGTTTCCCACTGAGTTTCGGTCAGCGTGACCGTGCCAGCACCGTCTGCCTCGCCCTGCAGCCACCAGGATGTCATCCCATCTGTGGCGAGGGCGACAAACGAGGTACCGCGCACCTCAACAGTCTCCAGATAGGTGTAGGCTGTGTCCTCCACAACCACGTCACTCCCATCGACGCTCGCCGCAAGCGTGGTCAGCGGCTCGAAGGGCACCCGCCCACCCTGGTCCGGTGTCGTGGTGAGACCACGTCCTAGCACAGCGACGACCAGGACAATTGAGAAGATGATCAGCAGGGACCCCTTGAGGAACTGGACATAGGTTGTCGAGGCCATGCCGGCGGTGGCAACGATGGTGATCACAATCGCCCCGACGATGATGACGCCGGCGTAGTGGGGTAACCCCAGCAGCGGCTCGACCAACACCCCCGCCCCTACCATCTGGGGTATCAGGTAGAAGATGGACACGATCAGCGTGCTGACCGCGGCAGCCAGCTTGATGCCACGCGAATCGAACTTCTGATCCAGCGCATCACAGAACGTATACTTGCCCAGCCGCTTCATCGGCTCGGCCACGATGAAGAGCGCCACGATCCAGCCCGCCAGGTAGCCGATGGAGTAGAGGAAGCCATCGTAGCCTGCCGTGGCGATCATGCCGCAGATGCCCAGAAACGACGCCGCCGAGAGGTAATCACCGGCGAAGGCAATGCCGTTGACGGCCCAGTGGATCGCACCGCCTGCAGCATAGTAGCCGCTCGACGACTTCGCGCGCGCCGCCAGGTAGAAGCTCAGGAAGAGAACAATGGCGACGAAGAAGAGGAAGATCGCGATAGCCATCTCAGCACGCCCTTTCCTTGGTCGCGCAGAGGAGCGTGTAGACCGCCGCCAGCACAAACGCGAGCAGGATCAGCCCCATACCGTAGATCACGGCGAGGTTGAGGCCCAGCAAGACAGCGCTCTCCATCGCTGCGGGATTGACGACATTGACGATGACGAAGCCAGCATAGACCACTGCATAGAACAGAAACAGCCGGACACCGGTGCGCATCTTGTAGTCGGATGCGGTTTCTAGTTCCGAGGAGACGGCAGCAGGCTCATGAAGCATGGCGATACCTCCCTAAACGGCAAAGGATGAACAGTGTGTCACCTGCACACGCGGCCACAGAGAGGGGCTTCGACACTGCGACCCATGGCTGGGTCGTCGGGATGGGGAGGTCCCTACAGATCAGGTCATCAGGTGATGCTCCGTAGTATAGGGCCATTCAGGAGGTGATGCAACACCCAGTCCGTACGGCGCGCGGCCAGGTACCCCAACACGCCGGGTCGCCCACCAAGCAGGAGCTTGGTGGGCGACCCGAGTCCAGACATCACGTCAGGCTGGTTTGCGGCGCGACGAACGCACGGTAGTACTGCCAGCTACTCTCCTCGCGTGGTCCGCTCCCGCGCCACCGCCAGCGCCGCCTGCTCGTTCTCGCTCAGACTGTGCGACGACTTCCAGTTCTCGAAAGGCTTGGCATAGACGCGCACCACATCGCCGCTGTGCAGACCGGAGAGCACCACACCGTGCCCTTCTGCATACGCCAGGGCCACCGAGAAGCTCTGATCGCCCCCCACCCCCTCAAACGCATTGTAGCGAAGTGCGCCCAGCCCCTGCACCACGTGGGGCATCGTCCTGCGAATCGCGCCGATCGCTGATTCGGTCGCGTCCAGACGACCGCCGTGCTGGTCAAGCCGCTGCAACAGGGGCACAAAAGCCGGTTGGTCGGGCGCCTTCTCCAATGCCGCCGGTATCTCCAGCAGGGTCTCGTAGCGCTCGCCCAGCGTCGCCAGTCGCTTCTCCAGCGTATAGATCCAATACGCGGCCACGAACAGCAGGATCGTGCACGCAATCACCCAGGGAATCACTATGCCGTCCATCTCACCTTCCTCTCATCCGATCCGCCCCCCTTGTTCTGGGACTCGCCTCATCCGGCCAGTTTCGGCCGGCCCGACCCCCTACTCCCGCACCTCCACCGACCCGAGCACCAACCGGTCACCCACCAACGTCCCGTCCACACCATAGTGCGGCACGCGCCGGATCGACCCCATCTCGTACATCCCCACCTCGAGCGTGTACCGCCCCGGCGCCAAGGTCTCCGGCAACCGTAGCGTGTATGGATCCACCACGGACTGCCCCGGCAGCCACTTGGGGAACCACAGATACGACGGAAACGCCCCACCCAGCGGCGTGTAGTCGTGACCAAACGCCGGCCGGCCCTGCGCATCGATCAAGTGGATGAACACCGTGTAGCTCGTCGTCGGCCGCGCCAGCGCCTGCCACCTGAGCCGCAAGTGCATCACCGACCCAGCCCGCACCGGCAACGGCAACACATCGTCGGCCCACACACCCGATCGCAGATTCGGCCCAGCCCACGCCCACGACGAGACGAGGGCCACCTCGTTGCCCAGATTGGTCAAGCTGCGTGCGACCGCGCCTGCGCGTCGGGTCGCATCCGGTGCGGCGACCACGCGGAGTGTCCCCAACGTGATGGTCTCCGCGCCGCCGCTGAAGCTCAGCGTCCGGCGCCCGCCGCTCACCTGCTCATACCCCAGCCGCAGTGGAATCTCGCCCGGTGCCACGTCAAAGGGCACACCCACCTCGTACCGCTCCACGATCACCTCGCCCGGTTGCCACTCGGGCGTCAGGCGCCTGCTGTCGGTGGTCCAGCGCTGCTCGATCTCGCCCAGCCAGGCCACGGGCATCAGTATCTCAGGCTCGGGCGCTAGGACACGCGCGTAGACCGTCCCGGGCACACGGGCACCCTGGGCCACCTCCCCCATCGGCACGTCGAACCCTACCAGCTCCAGCCTTTCATCCACCACGAAACCCTCAAGCTCTACCATTGGCGTCACGGGCGTCGGATCGCCGGGCTCCAACACCTGCCACAGGTCGCCCGCAGGGCGCAGCCTGAATCCGGCCTCGCGCACATCTCGGCGGTAGTTCGACAGATACACGGGGCCCTTGGGGAGGCTCCCGAACACACTCTCCACCCACGGCGTCTCGCCCGTGACATAGACGTGTGTCAAATCCCCCACATCGAAGCGCATCTCCTCGACCATCGTGTGGTAGAAGTAGGGCGTCAGGTGCTCCCAATCGGAGACAAAGACCGAGCCCTCGCCCGTCCCATCGAACCGCTCGTGCAGCGCGGCCACCGACGCATCGGCTTCGTCCCAATCGCGCATCGAGATCACCGGCAGCGCCAGGACTGTCCGGCCCACCACGATCGCCAACCCCAACAGCGGAATCGCCAGGCCCCGGCGCGAGAGCGCAAAGGCCCGGGGGATGCGCACGCCACGCGCCACCGCCAGCACCCCCAGCCCCACCGGTACGCCCATCGCCACAAAGGCGTGCATCAGATAGGCCATCACGTCCTGGACCGAATTCATGGTGAAGACCAGATGACACGCGAGGAAACCAACCCAGAGCACGCCCACCCGCGGTCGCGTCGCCAGCAGCCAGACCAGGCCCACCAGGGCCGCCGCGAGCAACACCCATCCGTACTGCAGGTTCGCCAGCGACGTGAAGACCTGCAGCCGGTCCGGCTGGTCCAACCAACCGAAGTGGAAGAGGTTCACCCGCAGTCCCTGCGCCGTTGCGTGCCGCAGGAACCCGTCCCACGTGGCCATATCCGTCGGACCAAAGGGCACCCTGGGGCTTCTGAGCGGGAAATACAACCAGGGCGCCAGGCCCACGAGCCCACTCGCCACCCCCAACAGCACCGTCCGCCATTCGAGGACGATCCGCGGTCGGCAAAGCACGATGAAGACCACGTACGCCGGCACACCAAACACTGTGATCGGGTGGTGCGTCACCCCCACCCCCACCAGCAGCGCCAGCACATACAATCGCCAATCATGCCGCCGCCTCGCCGAGCCATCCCTGGCACCGCCACGCGCCGACCAACGCCCCGCATTGCCCCTGCTTCCGGGATTCCTCTCAGCTCGCCACCACCCCACCAAGAGCCACAGATGCGTTACCGTCAGCGCCGCGCTCACAATGTGCGCGTTGGCGTGGATACTGTGCTGCCACACATCCGCCGCCAGCCCGGCCGCCAGGCCCGCCACTACAGCAACGACCGCCACGCCCTGCAGGCCAGGCTGCGCCCCGTGTAGCCGCCGTCGTGCCCGGCCCTCCCCGCTGCCCTCGCTCGCCGAATCCGCCCCGGCCAACCACACGATCGCCGTCACCCGGCTCGCGGCCCACGCCCCGGTCACAGCCGCCAACAGATTCGTCCGCCAAGCTACCGTCCCCAGCCGCACCACCCGCTGCCACACGCCCGCCAGCAGCGTCCAGAAAGCATAGCCTGGCGGATGCGCGATGCCCCACAGCGCAGGGATGAACTGATACTCCGAGGGATCACCAAAGAGCGTGCCGGGGGCCAACGTAGTGACGTAGGCGGTCAGACAGACAACGAACACGGCTAGTGACAACAGCCCTGGGCCCACGCGAAGTCGCCGTCCGAACAACGAGGTCTCCATACCCAACGATTATAGCACCCCTCCGGCTCAAAGCCTTTCCCCTACTCTCCGAGCTTTGGGCCGGACAGCTCACATCTGCTACAATCCGCCCATGCCCAACCCGACACGCACGCTCTCCGCACTCGCCGTCACCCTAGCGCTGCTCCTCGCCACGGCTGCCGCACCCGCCCCCGCCCCCATCGCCGCCCAGCTCTACGCCGCCCCCACGGCTCCATCCATCATCCTCCTCATCGGCGACGGCATGGGCACGGCACAGCGCCAGGCCGCTACCTGGGCCTCCCAGGGCCTCACCGGCACCCTTCACATGGACACCCTGCCCGTCCACGGCGCCACCCACACCGGATCCGCTGACAGCGCCATCACCGACTCAGCCGCCGCGGCCACTGCGATCGCCACGGGCGTCAAGACCGACAACGGCGTCGTCGGTCGGACCCCCGACGGCCACGACCTCACCAGCATCCTGGACCTGGCCCGCCTCCAGGGAATGGCCGTGGGCCTGGTCTCCAACACGCAACTTGCCCACGCCACTCCGGCGGGCTTCATCGCCAACGTCGCCAGTCGCAGCCAAGTCACCGAGATCGCTCGCCAGATGGCCGCGTCTGGCGCCGAGGTCCTCCTCGCCGGCGGCGAGAACCACTTTCTGCCCATCGGCACCACCGGCTGCCACCCAGACTCCGGAGAACGCACCGATGGCCGGGACCTCGTGGCCGAGATGGCCGGCGAGGGCTACACCACCATCTGCGAGCCCGCCCAGCTCGCCACGCTCCCGCTCACGACCACCCACGTGCTGGGCCTCTTCGCCGACGAGGGCATGCCCCGGCCCCACGCCCCAGCCCTGGCCGACCTCACCCAGACCGCCCTGACGCTCCTCAGCCAGGACCCAGACGGCTTCTTCCTGATGGTCGAGGGCGGCCAGATAGACTGGGCCGGCCACGGCAACGACGCCGCCAACGTCATCGGCGATACCCTCGCCTTTGACGACGCCGTCGCCGTCGCGCTGGCACACGCGCACGCTGCCCCCGCCTCGCCGCTCGTCATCGTCACCGCCGACCACGAGACCGGCGGTATGAGCCTGGCACTCGCCCCCACCGGCGCGCCCGGCGAGGATGGACCCTTTGCCACGCCCGACGGCACCCCCTTCTGGGTCAACTGGTCATCCACCTACCACACCGCCGTCGACGTCCCCCTCACCGCCACCGGCCCCCTCTCCGACCGTCTCGCCGGTCCTCACGAGAACACCCACACCTTCGTCGTGATGCGGAACCTGCTCTACCCATTCCGAACAGCCCTGCCCCTGGTGGCAAACGATTGACCAGTGATGAGTGACGCGTTACACATCATCTCCCCTTGTTCCACCCCCTCCCAACAGCTATAATCTAGTCGATCCGACAGCGCCCTAGGAGAAGCCAATGTCCGCACGCACAAGCACCATCGTCGCCGTTGTGGTGATCGTATTCCTCATACTCTGTACGGTCTGCATCTGCGCCTCCGCCGGCCTCATCTACATCGCCGGGCGGAGCCAGGGCGGTCCCGGCGGTGACCCCCTCGTCTCGTCCTGGGGCGACCCTGACGAGCCCGAGGAGACCGTGACCCCGCCGACCGTCGATGCGCCACCCGACGAGGCTGCCGAGACGCTGCGCGCGCTCGAGGAGGCCATCGTCCCGGACTCGGACCTGCACGAGCTGGGCGTCCGTTTCCTTGGGGTGAACCCGTCAACTCCGCGCCTCGCGGCCACCACAAGCCCCGACTACGAGGTCGGCACCGTACGCACCTTCCAGGCATCCAACCTGGACAAGAATGAATCCTTCGAGCTCGAGGCGGAGCTGATCTACAAGACCGAACACGTCTACATGTGGGTCGAGGAAGGCCTGAACCTTGACTACGATGAGGTGGTGGAAGCCGCCGACCTCTTCGAGGAACACACCTTCCCCATCAATCGCGAGTTCTTCGGCACCGAGTGGTCACCGGGCGTCGACGGCGACCCGCACCTCAGCATCCTTCACGCGTCCAACCTTGGTCGCACCGTCGCCGGCTACTTCTCGAGCGCCGATTCCTACGTCACCGAGGTCCGCGACGACTCCAATGAGATGGAGATGTTCTACATCAACGTCAGCCGCGGCGAGAAGGTGGGCGATCCCTTCTACAACGGCGTCCTCGCCCACGAGTACCAGCACATGATCCACTGGTACAACGACCGCAACGAGACCACGTGGCTCAACGAGGGAATGTCCGAGCTGGCGATGGAGTTGAACAACCAGTCCTATCCCGGCGGCGCCGGCACCTACGATGTCGGTGGCAGCGAGTACGCCTACCTCGATAGGCCGGACACCCAACTCACCACCTGGCCCGAGGTCGACATGACCGGCTCCGCCAGTCCCCACTACGGCGCCTCGTACCTGTTCACCAGCTACTTCCTCGACCGCTTCGGCGAGGACGCCACCCAGGCGCTGGTGGCCGACGAGGCCAACGGGATGGAGAGCGTGGACCTGGTCCTCGGTGAGAACCTGGGCCTGGACATCAGCCACGAGGACGTCTTCGCCGACTGGGTCGCCGCCAATCTATTGGACGACCCCACCCTCGCGGGTGGCCAGTACGGCTATGACCGAATCGATGTCTACGATCCCGAAATCGACCAGTCCTACGGCCGCAGCACAGATTATCCGCAGGAGCGCCGCTCTACCGTCAGCCAGTACGGTGTCGACTATGTCGAGATCGAGAGCCGCGAGCCCCTGGAGTTCACCTTCACCGGCAGCACGCAGTCGCAGCTGCTGGACACCGACGCCTACAGTGGCAAGTACCTGTGGTGGTCGAACCGCGGCGATGAGTCCAATCCCAAACTCACGCGAGTCCTGGATCTCTCAGAGGCCGACAGCGCAGAGCTCGCGTTCCAGGCCTGGTACCACATCGAGGAAGACTGGGACTATGCCTACGTCACCGTCGGCACCACCGCCGGCGGCACCATTCCTGCCGACCTGGACGACTCTAGCATCACGTGGGACATCCTCTCCGACCGCGACCTCGCCTGCACCACATCCAACCCCAACAACGGAAACCTGGGGTGCGGCATCACCGGCGAGTCCAGCGGGTGGCAGTCCCTCACCGCGGATCTCTCAGACTACGCCGGGCAGGAGATCGCCCTGCGCTTCGAGTACGTCACCGACGCCGCCGTCAACCAGTCGGGCCTGGCCATCGACGACATCCAGATCACCGTCGACGGCGACCTCATCGTGGACGATGACGCCGAAGGCCTGGATGACGGCTGGATCGCCCAGGGCTTCGTCCGCCACGCTAACGTCATCCCGCAGGCCTGGATCGTCCAGGCCATCAGCTACGGCGACGGCGACCCCACTGTGGAGCGCCTGCTCTTCGCCGAGGGCTCGGGCGTCTCTGCCGACACGTCCGGCACCTGGACCCTTCCGTTTGGCGACGGCGTAGACAAGATCGTCCTCACCATCTCCGCCCTGGCCCCCGTCACCACCGAGCTCGCCACGTATGAGTACACGCTCACGCAGGCGCCGTAAGGGCAATCTAGCGACCAACGAGCCAAGAGGGGCGACCGGCTGGTCGCCCCTCTTGCGTGTCGTGAAACTTTCGAAGTCTGGACCGCGCCCTCTCACAAGCGGCAGCGGGACGGGTGCTCCCCGAACTGCCGCCTAGTCGAACTTGACGCGGCTCGTCTCGTGCTTCTCGATCCAATCCCAATCGAACTCGACGCCCAGGCCAGGCCCCTCGGGCGCATAGACGTTGCCCGACGCGTCGATGGCCTCCAGGCTATCCTGATAGTTGGTGTACAGCTGTGTGGTGAAGGTGCCCTTGTTGCACGGATGCACCAGGCCCATCTCGTAGTAGTTGGTGTTGCGAATCGACGTCATGCAGTGGCGCTGGGCTGGGCCCGGACCGTGCATCTCGATGTCGATCCCCAATCCCTCACAGGCGTGGGCCAGTTTCATCACCCCGGTGATGCCGTCATAGCCCACGTCCCCGCGGATGAAATCGGTAGCCTCCGCCAGGGCGAAGTCGAC
>Ga0180429_10004338_pt1 | contig 11370 bp, 9 predicted proteins | sample SS_ome_FD_132428 | JGI IMG/M metagenome (GOLD analysis project Ga0180429, IMG submission 132428) | Hypersaline lake sediment archaeal communities from the Salton Sea, California, USA - SS_1_S_1 metaG | ecosystem: Environmental > Aquatic > Non-marine Saline and Alkaline > Hypersaline > Sediment ... | reverse complement strand
TAGTCGGCATGTTGCAGCACGAGGGTAAGCTCCCCCACAGTCATCTGAACGGCCTAAAAGAGAAATATACGTGGGAAATTGCACGTTCCGCGTGACATCGCGCCGGATTCCGAGGTCGCGGCCTGGCTCAGCCTGAACCTGGTCCCCGAGGTGGGGCCGGTTCATTTCCGCCGCCTGGTGGAGCGCCTGGGCTCGGTCCGGGAGGTCCTGGCGGCACCCTACAGCCGGCTGATGCAGATTCGGGGAATCGGCGAGGTCCGTGCCGCGAACCTCGTCGCCGCCCGCACCGAGGCGCACCAAGAGCGCCTGGAGCGCGAGCTCGACGCGATTAAAAAAATCCCCGACCTGTCGCTTTTCCTCCTCGCCGACCCCGATTACCCCGCCCCGCTCAAGGACCTGCCCGACCCGCCGCCGGTGCTGTACGTGCGGGGGAGCTACCTCCCCGAGGACCGGCTGGCGGTGTCCCTGGTGGGTACCCGGAACCCGAGTCCCTACGGGCGGGAGCTGGCGCGCAAGCTGGGCGGCGGGCTGGCGCGGGTGGGGGTGACCGTGGTCTCGGGCTGCGCCGCCGGAATCGACCTCGCCTCGCAGATGGGGGCCGTCGCCGCCGGGGGGCGGTCCATCGGCGTGCTGGGCTGCGGGGTGGACCGGGTCTTCCCGGCGAACGAGGGTGCGTCCTACGATAAAATACGGGCCTCCGGCGCCCTGGTGAGCGAGTTTCCCCTGGGCACGGAGCCGCTGGCGCGGAACTTCCCCCGGCGCAACCGGCTCATCGCCGCCCTGGGGCTGGGCGTGGTGGTGGTGGAGGCGCCGCGGAAGTCCGGGGCGCTCATCACCGCCGACTACGCCATGGAGTTGGGCCGCGAGGTGATGAGTTGCCCCGGCAACGCCATAGGCGCCGGCGCCCGCGGCTCGCACGCCCTCTTAAAAGACGGGGCCGCCCTGGTGGAGACGGTCGAGGACATCCTGCGCGCCGTGGGCCGCGCCGCCGACCCCCGCCTCTTCGCCGACCGCGTGACCGCCCCCGAGGCGCCCGCCCTCACCGACCCCGAGGCCGCCCTCCTCGAAAGCCTCACCGCCGAGCCGGTCCACCTGGACGAGCTGACCAACCGCCTGGGGACCCCCCGGTCGGAGGTCATCCAGCTTCTGCTGTCCCTGGAGCTCAAGGGCGTCGTGGAGCCGCTCCCCGGCATGTACTACCGCCGCCCGTTTTAAACCGCGCTTGCCAAGCCCGCCGATTTCTGCTATAAACCCCAGAAAACGACCCCGCCCGAAAAACCCCTCCCCACCGGGCCGTACAACATGCCTAAAAGCGCGTCCCGAAGCCGCCCCGCCGGAAGGCCCCTGGTCATCGTCGAGAGCCCCACCAAGGTGAGGACGCTCAAGCGTTACCTGGGCGAGGGCTACGACGTGGCCTCCAGCCGGGGTCACGTCCGCGACCTGCCGAAGAGGAACCTCTGCGTGGACGTGGAGCACGGCTTCGAGCCCACCTACGAGGTCATCCCGGACAAGGAGCGTGTCGTCGCCGAGCTCCGCCGGGCGGCGAAGAGCGCGGGGGCCGTCTACCTCGCCTGCGACCCCGACCGCGAGGGGGAGGCCATCTGCTGGCACCTGGCCGCCCTCATCGACGGCGGGCCCATCCACCGCATCACCTTCAACGAGATAACCAAGACGGCGGTGACGCGCGCCCTGGAACATCCGGGCGACATCGACCTGAACCTGGTGGACGCCCAGCAGGCCCGGCGGGTGTTGGACCGGCTGGTGGGGTACCAGGTGTCTCCGATTCTGTGGAAGACGGTCCGGGGCGGCCTCTCGGCGGGGCGGGTCCAGTCGGTGGCGCTCCGCCTCGTCGTCGAGCGGGAACAGGAGCGCGAGGCCTTCGGCCCCGAGGAGTACTGGCCCGTCGTCGCCGGGCTGACGACCGCCTCCGGCGAGCCGCTCGAAGCGGAATTGATGAGGCTGGACGGCAAGAAGGCCGAGCTCGGCGACTGGCCCACCGTCCGGGAGCTGCTGTATGAAATCCAGGACGGCCCCTGGACCGTCCGTTCCTACACGAAGCGCGAGTACAAGCGCCCGCCCCCGTCGCCCTACATCACCAGCACCCTCCAGCAGGACGCCTCCACGCGCCTGGGCTTCGACCCCAAAAGAACCATGCGCACGGCCCAGCAGCTCTACGAGGGGGTGGAGCTGGGCGGGCTGGGACAGGTGGGCCTCATCACCTACATGCGCACCGACTCGGTGAGAATCTCCGACGAGGGGCTGGACCTGGCGCGCAAGTGGATTGGACAAAACCACCCGCAGTGGCTCCCCGAGGCGCCGAATGTCTACACGAAAGGCAAGGGCGCCCAGGACGCCCACGAGGCCGTCCGCCCCACGGACCCCTTCCTCGAACCGGGAGATTTCAAACAGTATCTCAAGCCGGAGCAGTTCCGCCTGTACGACCTCATTTGGCGGCGTTTCCTCGGCGGCCAGATGACCCCGGCGGTTTACGACAAGGAAGACGCCCGAATAGAGTCCGGTCGGGCCGAGTTCTCCGCCAAGGGCTCGCGTCTGCGCGACCCCGGCTTCCTCGCCCTCTACCCGGACCAGGGCGAGGCGAAGGACGTCGTCCTGCCGGAGCTCGCCGAGGGCGACGCGCTGGAGTCCGCCTGGCTCGACGGTCGGCAGAAATTCACCCAGCCGCCGCCGCGCTACAAGCCGGCCTCACTGGTCAAGGAACTGGAGAAGCGGGGCATCGGCCGCCCCTCCACCTACGCCGCCATCATCTCCACCCTCCAGCAGCGCGACTACGTCCAGCGCGACGACAACCGTTCCTTTTTCCCCACCGAGTTGGGGCGCCTGGTGACCAAGCTCCTGGTGGCCGGTTTCCCCCGGGTGCTCAAGGTGGAGTTCACCGCGGAGCTGGAGGAGGAGCTGGACGAAATCGCGCGGGGGGAGAAGAAGTGGCGCGAGGTCCTGGCCGAGTTTTACGAGACCTTCGCCCTGGAGCTTCACCGGGCGGAGGAGGAGCTGCCTAAGCACCGGGGCGCGAATACGGTCCTGGCCGAGCCGGTCTGCCCCAAGTGCGGCGCGGGGCTGACCATCAAGTTCGGGCGGGCGGGGGCCTTCGCCGGCTGCTCGCGGTACCCCGAGTGCGACTTCACCTCGGACTTCCGCCGGGACGCGGACGGCCGCGTGGTGCTGGTGGACCGGGAGGAGGAGGCCGCCGAGACCGGGGAGGTCTGCGAGCTGTGCGGCCGACCGATGGTCGTGAAGCGGAGCCGCTTCGGGCCGTTCCTGGGCTGCTCCGGCTACCCGGAGTGCAAGAACATCCGGAAGCTGGGCGGGGGTGACCGGGCGCCGAGGCCCCCGGCGGAGAAAACGGATATTCCCTGCCCCGAGTGCGGCGAGCCGATGGTGGTCCGCCACGGGCGGAAGGGTGAGTTCCTCGGCTGTTCCAAATACCCCAAATGCCGGGGGACGCTGAACTTCGAGCGCGACGAAGGCGGCTTAATAGTCCCGTCGGCCCCGAAGGAGAAGGCCCCGGCGAAGAAAAAGGCCGTGACGAAGAAAAAGGCCCCGCCCAAGCGCGGGAAGAAATAGCGCGCCGGGGTGAGGGTCGGGAATCGTCCTCGTAGGGGCCGACCTTCAGGTCGGCCCGCGGGCGGGGACGGAGCCCCGCCCCTACGTCGTCGCAATTCGCGGCGGCCCGTAGAAGGGCCGCCCTACGTCATCGCAACCGTGGTGAGCGACCCCGCCTCCCCTACGCGGTGAAGAAAAAATCCCCCCCCTCGACCAGCCCCAGCCGCTCGATCTCCCCCCGCATCCGCTCCCGCGCCCCGGCCTGCCCCACCGCCCCCAGGTGGACGAACCGGGAAACCGAGCGCGGCGAGCTATGCCCCCGGCAAAACTCCGCGGCCCGCTCCACCGGAATCACCGGCGCGCCGAAAATCTTTGCCCCGATGCGGCCCGGGTGCACCTCCACAATCGCCTCCGGCCTCCAGCCGAAATTTTCCAGCCCCCGCGCCAGGGCCTTGCCCACCGGCCCGCAGCCCCAGAGAACATAGCCGCCGCGCGGCTCGACCGCGTACTTCGCCAGGTAGCGGCACTTCAATTCCAGAAACGCCGCCGGGCGGTAGCGCGGGTCGGTGCGCGTCAGCCGGTCCGGCCGGTCGCGCCAGACGTGCAGGACCTCCGGCACCTTCGCCAGCTTAAACCCGTGGTCGAAGACGAGGCGCAGCCACAGGTCGTAATCTTCGGGTCCATCAAACCAGCGCCAAGCGCTGGACCTTTGCCTCGCGTCGTCAACACTTTTTTTTCGGTCGGTTAGCGCCGCGTGCGACCACTCCCGTTGGTCGCTTCCAGAAATTTGTTCCGGGGTTGTTAAAATCGTTTTCCTTAGCACCACCGACGGGTGGACCAGCGGGCTCTCGATGAAAATCTCCCTCCGGATGTCCGCGGCCGTCACCAGCGAATTGCTCCAGTCGAGGTAGCGCCGCGCCCCGGCGGTCATTTCCCCCTCCGGCTCCACCCGGACCCGGCAGCCGACCCCGGCGAGCTCGGCACGCCCCGTTAAATAATCCACTTGCTTTTGTAGACGCCCGGGGAGCATGGCGTCGTCGGCGTCCATGCGCGCGATGAACTCCCCCCGGCATTCGGCCAGCCCCGCGTTGAGCGCGGCGACCAGCCCCCGGTGCGGCCCGCGGATGACCTTTATCCGCCCGTCCCGCCGGGCCGACCCCTCCAGAAAATCCCCGCTCCCGTCCGCCGAGCCGTCGTCCACGCAGACCAGCTCCAGCTCCACGCCCCGCTGCTCCAGGCACGACGCGACCGCCCCCGCGAGCGTGGCCCGCGCGTCGTAAACCGGCAACAGGACGGAAACCGCTGGACACCCGGACGGTGAAATAGTATCCTCGGATGCGATGCAGGACGCCATAGATTCTACCAGAGACTCATCGCTAGCGGTGGAGCTGCGCGGGGCGACCAGGCGCTACGGCGGGCTGGCCGCCGTGGACGGGGTGGACCTCGCCGTCCGCCCCGGCGAGCTTTTCGGCCTGCTCGGTCCCAACGGCGCCGGGAAAACCACCACCATAAATCTCATCGCGGGCTACATCGCCCCGGACGCGGGGGAGGTGCGGCTGGGCGGTCTGCCGCCCACGCGGCCCGAGGCGCGGCGCAGGCTGGGCCTCGCCCCCCAGGAGGTCGCCCTGTACGAGGGGCTCACCGCCCGCGAAAACCTGGCCTTCTTCGGCTCCCTCTACGGCCTGGGCGGGAGGGAGCTTTCGCGGCGGGTGGACTGGGCCCTCGATGTCGCGGGGCTCAAGGACCGGGCGCGCGAGCCGGTGAAGCGCTTCTCCGGCGGGATGGCCCGGCGGCTGAACCTCGTGTGCGCCCTGGTCCACCGCCCCGAGATTCTCCTCGCCGACGAGCCCACCGCCGGGGTGGACCCCCAGTCGCGGGCCCACATCTTCGACACCATCCGCTCCCTCGCCGCCGAAGGCGCCACCGTCGTCTACACCACGCACTACATGGAGGAGGCCTCGGCGCTCTGCGAGCGCATCGCCATCCTGGACCACGGGAAGCTCCTGGCACTGGGCACCGAGGAGGAATTACTAAAACTTTCCGGGGAGCGGACGCGGCTGGACTTAGAGCTGACGGGCGGGGAGATTTCGGACGACCTCGATAAGGCGCTGCGGGGGCTGGCGGGGGTGGTCGAGCTCTCCGCCTCCGACGGGCGGCTGACGTTCTTCACCGACCCCGCGGCGCGGGTGCTGGCGCCGGCGGTGGTGCTGTTGAACGACGCGGGCTTTAGCGTGGGCGGGGTGGACATCGTCCGGGCCGACCTGGAGACGGTGTTTCTGTCCCTGACCGGCCGCGCCCTGCGGGACGGGAGTTGAAGTTGCGGAGGCTCTGGGCCGTATTCAAAAATGACTGGCTGGCGTTTCTGCGGGACCCCAAGGCGGTGCTCCTGTGCAGTCTGTTGCCCATCGGGATGATGCTGGTGGTGGGCCTGGTTTTCACCGACGGTGGCGAGTGGGAGATCGAGCTGGCCGTGGTGGACCTCGACGGGGGGGAATCAGCGAAGACCCTGCTCGACGCCCTCCGCGACGCCGAGGTCTGCGTGCTGGTGCCGCTGCCGGACGAGGCGGCGGCGCGGGCGGCCCTGGAGGAGAATGACTACGCCGCGGCGCTCATCATCCCCGCCGGCTTCACCGGGGCGATCGAGGCCAACGCCGACGCCGGGCTCACGCTGTTGACGAACCCCCGGCGGGACCAGGAGCTGCGCGTCCTCGAAAATCTGATCCAGGGAGCCGCCTTCGCCCCGGCTGGGGGGAACTTTGCCCTGCGCATGGCCGACCGGTTCATCGACGAGGTGGACTTCGTTTCCGAGGACGACCGGGAGGAGGTCCGCGGGAACATCCACGATTTCATCTCCGGGGAAAAGGGGAGCGCCTTAGGTGGATTGGGGCTGGAGTGGGAGGACATGCCCGAGATCGAGGCTCCGGTAGCGGTTACCACCGAGGAGGTGCGGGCCACGACGGCGGAGTGGAACGCCGTGCTGCACTACGTCCCGGGCTACGCCGTGATGTTCGTCCTCTTCGGGGCCAACGCCGCGGCGGCGAGCGTTCTGGCCGAGCGGGAGAAGGGCCTCGCCCGGCGCATCCTCACCTCGCCGCTCTCGCTCAAGGGCTACCTGTTGGGTAAGTCGGGCTTCCTGGTGACGCTGCCCGTCACGCAGATGGGCATCATGTTCGGTTTCGGGGCGCTGGCCTTCGGCGCCGTCTACCCCGGCTCGCCGCTGGCCATCGTCCTGGTGAGCGTGTGCGTGGTCATTGCCTCGGTGGGGCTCAGCCTGGCCCTCCTGGCCCTGTGCCGCACGCCGAAGCAGATAGAGCAGCTCGGCCTCCTGGTCATCCTGGTTATGAGCGCCCTGGGCGGGAGCTGGTGGCCGCTTTTCATCATGCCGGAGTGGATGCAATCGGTGGCCCACGTCACCATCAACGCCTGGGCCATGGACGCCTACGCGGAGCTCTTCATGTTCGGCGGCGGCCTGGGCGAGGTTCTGGTCCCCTGTCTGGTGCTCCTGGGGTACGGGGTGGTCGGGTTCGGCCTGGCCCTGTGGCGCTACCGGCCCCAGGAGGCCCGGTGAGTCTCGAGGGAGGTACAATATGATGCGGGTGCTGCCGCTCGTGGTGGTTTTATCGCTGGCGCTCCTGGCGCTGGCCGGGTGTAACGGAGAGAAGGAGGAGCCGGCCGCCGAGGCCGGGATGGGTCCCCAGCAGGGGCCGTCGGAGAACGTCGCCGGCGACGAGGGCATGCCCGACGCCTACTCCGGGCACTTCGTCTACGTCACCGAGCACGGCGAGCGTTACCACGCCCCGTACTGCCCGCACGTGCGCGGCAAGGACAACCTGCGCCGGATGACCCGGGAGGACGCCGTCGGAGAGGGCTACGACCCGTGCAAGGATTGCAATCCCGGCCCGCCGCGCTAGGAAGTGCTATAATGGGCCCGTCGGCCGACGCGGGGGGCTGAACCGGTGAGCGACATCCTGGGGCTGGGCATAGACGTGGTCTCGCTGGCGCGTTTCAGCAAGCTCCTGCGCTCGGGGCGGGAGGAGCGGCTGCGGCGGCACGTCTTCAGCGAGCGGGAGTGGCCCCGGTGCTGGGGCGCCGAGCTCTCGCCGGGACTTCTGGCCAAGCTCTCGGCCCGCTTCGCCGTCAAGGAGGCGGCGATGAAGGCCCTGGGCTGCGGCTGGGGACAGGGCTCCTTCTTCCACGAGTTCGAGGTGGTGCCCGACCCCGCCGGCGGCGTCCACCTCGAGCTTCACGGCAACGCCCGGGACCTGGCCCGCGTCCGGGGGATAAACCGCTGGTTCATCTCCATCGCCCACGAGCGGTACTACTCCGTGGCCACGGCCCTGGCCCTGCGGGATTGAGCTGGGCGTGGTATTAGGGGCTGATGTGGTCGCGTCGGAACCACTCTTCGGCGGTGGAATGCGATGACGTAGGGGCCGACCGACGGCGCGCCGTTTAGGTCGGCCGTTTTTTATAAGGTAGCCCTCACCCCCGCCCCTCTCCCACGGGGAGAGGGGGTTTCGTTTGACCCCCGCTCACCGCCGCGCTATCATCTCGCCATGACCCGTCCCTACCAGCTCCTAATCTCCGCCGGGGAGGCCTCGGGCGACCTGCACGCCGCGGGGCTTCTGCGCGCCCTGAAGGACAGGCTGCCCGGCCCGACGGCCCGGGGGCTGGGCGGGCCGCTGCTCAAGGAGGCCGGGGCCGAGCTGGACCTCGTCTACGGCGACCTGGCGCTCATCGGAATCACCGGGGTCCTGTCGAAGCTGGGGCGGGTGCGGCGGGCGCTCTCCACCCTGGACCGGGCGCTCGAAGGCTGCGACGCCCTGGTTTGCGTGGACTTCGCCGGGTTCAACAAATTACTGGCGCGGCGGGCCCGGCGCCGCGGGGTCCCCGTCGTGTACTACATCTGCCCCAAGGTGTGGGCCTGGTGGCCGTGGCGGGCGGCGGGTCTGGCGAGGCTCTGCGACCTGATGCTGGTCATCTTCGATTTCGAGCGGGAGCTCTGGCGTTCGCACGGGGCGCGGGCCGTGTTCGTGGGCAACCCGGTGCTGGACTACCTCCCCGCCCCGGGGCCCCCCGGCGATATTTCCCGCGTCGCCCTCCTGCCGGGGAGCCGGCCCGGGGAGCTGGATAGGATCCTGCCGGTGATGCTCGGCGCGGCGGAAATTTTGAAAAAGCGTGACCCCGCGCTGCGTTTCGTCCTCCCCGGCGCCACGGACGAAATCCGGGAGCTGACGGCGGAGCGGCTCGATACGCTGGACGTGGACCACCTCGTCGAACCCGTCGGCGAAAATTTCCACGCCGAGCTGGCCCGCTGCGGCCTGGCGCTCGCGGCCTCGGGGACCGCCAGCCTCGAGGTCGCCTGCCTGGGCCTGCCCCAGGTGCTGGTCTACAAAACCGCTCTGCCGACGTACCTCTTAGGTCGGGCCGTGGTCCGCTGCCGGTGGATCGGCCTGCCCAACCTGGTCGCCGGGAGGGAAATCGTGCCCGAGCTCCTGCAGTCGCGGCTGACGCCGACGGGTCTGGCCGGGGCGGCGTGGGGGCTCCTTACCGACGCGGGCCTGCGCCGGCGCCAGCGTGAGGCCGGCCTGGAGCTGCGGAGTCGATTGGGCGGCGGCGCGGCGGTGCGTGCGGCGGAGGAGATTTCCCTTCTCCTGGAGGGGCGCCGTGGCTGAGAAATACGGCCCCTCGCTGCGGCGCTTCTTCCGGGAGATGCTCACCCAGTGGCCGCTCATCGCCCTGGGCTGGGTGCTCAACCTGGTGGCCTCGGCCGCCGAGGGAGGGCTGCCCTGGCTGGCCGGGATGTTCATAGACCGCCTCGCCGCCCCGAACCCCGGACTGGACCGGTTCCTCTCCGGACTGGGCCTCGGTCCCGCGGCGGCGGACTGGCTCCTCCCCCTGGGCATGGCGGTTTCCCTGGCGCTCAACGCCCTGCTGGTCTTCGGCGGGAGCTACGCGATTCAGTACGCCGGGCAGCGGCTGACCTACGACCTACGCCGTCGCTTCTACGACCACCTCCTGGCGCTGGACGCGGGCTTCCACTCCGCCGCCGGTACAGGCGACCCGCTGACGCGCCTGGTCCACGACGTAAACACCCTCTCGAGCTCGGTCTACGCGGTGAAGGAGTTCGTCACCGCCGCGGCCACATCCCTGGTGCTCATCGGGCTTATCCTGGCGCGGCACTGGCAGTTGGCCCTGGTCACGCTCATCATCATCCCGCCGGTCGTCATCGCGCTGAACCTCCTGGGGCGGCTGGTGCGCCGGCACACCCACACAGTGCGCCGGGCGGAGAGCTCGCTCCTGGCCCGGTTGCGTCAGAGCCTGGAGTCCATGCGGGTGGTGCGGGCCTTCGGGGCCGAGGGGTACGAGCGGGAGGCGCTGGACCGCCGGGTGGAGGACACGAGAAAAAAGACCCTCCGCCGGGAGCTCACCGCCGCCGTCACCGGCCCCATCATCCAGGCCCTCGGGGTCTCCGGCGTCGTCGCCGTCATCGCCTACGGCGTCGGCCTGGTGGACTCGGGGGCGCTGAGCACCGGGATGCTGGTGGAGTTCGTGGGGCTTGTGGCGCTGGTGTTGAAGCCGCTGCGCACCCTGGGGCAGGCCAACGCCAACCTGCAGAAGATAGGCGCGTCGGCGGACCGGCTGTACGAGGTGCTCGATAGGGCGCCCGCCGTGTCCGACCCTCAGGAGCCGGCGACGCCGCCCCCGCCGCGGGGCGAGGTCGTCTACGAGGGGGTGGGCTTCGCCTACGCCGAGCGGCCCGTCCTCGTCGACGTGTCCTTCCGCGCCGAGCCGGGCGAGACGGTGGCCCTGGTCGGGCCTTCCGGGGCGGGGAAGAGCACCCTGGTCAAGCTCCTGCCGCGGCTGTTCGACCCGGACGCGGGGAGCGTCCGTCTGGACGGCCTGGACCTGAAGCTCTGGCCGCTGGCGGAGCTGCGTTCCCGTCTGGCGGTGGTCCCGCAGCAGCCGCTGGTTTTTTCCGCCAGCGTGGCGGAGAACCTGCGCTACGGCGCCCCGGGGGCCACCGACGACGACCTGCGGGCGGCGCTGGAGGCGGTGGGCCTGGCCGACCGGGTGGAGCGGCTGGCCGGGGGTTTAGACGGCGGCGTGGGGCGCGACGGGGCCGCCCTCTCCGGCGGGGAACTCCAGCGGCTGGCCATCGCCCGGGCCCTGCTGGCCGACCCCCGGGTGCTCATCCTCGACGAGGCCACCAGCTCCCTGGACGCCGAGAGCGAGCTGGCCGTGCAGCGGGCGCTGGGCCGGTTGATGGCGGGACGCACGACGCTGGTCATCGCCCACCGCCTGTCCACGGTACGCGGCGCCGACCGCATCCTGGTCCTCGACGGGGGGCGGGTCGTCGAGCGGGGCGACCACGCGAGCCTGATGGCCGCCGGAGGCCTGTACAAAAACCTCGTCGAGCGCCAGGAGGGCCTCGGGGGCGCCTGAAACGCCGTCTTGTGCTATACTCCTCCCCCCTGCTATGGAGGGCAAGGGGTTTAAACCACTTGTCTCCCCCCGGAGGTTGGTTTGCCCGAGCGCGACTGTCCCATCTGCGGCGGGGAAGGCTGGGTCGTCATCCCCGACGGGGCCGGCGGCGAGGCGGTGCGCCCCTGCGAGTGCGCCGCGGCCGTTCACCGGCGGGACGTGCTGGGCGCCATCCAGGTTCCCGAGCGCTACGCGCACTGCACCCTGGACAACTTCGCCGGCTCCCTCACCCGCAGCCAGAAGAAGGCCCTCGAGGTCGGCCGCCGGTACGCCGAGGAGTTCCCCGAGGTGAAGGGCGGCCTCATCTTCTCCGGGGGCTGGGGGGTG
>Ga0180429_10004337_pt1 | contig 11371 bp, 4 predicted proteins | sample SS_ome_FD_132428 | JGI IMG/M metagenome (GOLD analysis project Ga0180429, IMG submission 132428) | Hypersaline lake sediment archaeal communities from the Salton Sea, California, USA - SS_1_S_1 metaG | ecosystem: Environmental > Aquatic > Non-marine Saline and Alkaline > Hypersaline > Sediment ... | reverse complement strand
GAGGTTGATCAGGATTTGCCGGAGCCGCACCGGATCGGTTTGAATTGTTTTGGGGATTGTGCCCTGATATTCGATTTCCAGGGGCAGTCCCTTGGCGTTCGCCCGCACCCGCATTAGCGAGGCCACTTCGGTGACAATCTGGCAAGGCGAGCAGGAGGCGCGATGGACTTCCATCTTGCCGGCCTCGATTTTTGACAGATCGAGGATATCGTTGATGATTTCCAGCAGGTACTCGCCGTTGCGCTTGATGATCTTGACGGCTTCGAGATCGCCTTCTCTTTCCAGGCTGACTCCGAGCACGTCGGTGAAGCCGAGGATGGCGGTCATGGGTGTGCGGATCTCGTGGCTCATGCTGGCCAGGAACTCGCCCTTGCTGCGGTCGGCTGCTTCGGCGGCTTCTTTAGCGCGGGCAAGCTCGGCTTCCACCTGCTTCTGTTTGGTAATGTCTTCGACAACTTCGACGAATCCGGTCACCTGTTCGTCATCCCCGAAGACCGGGAATGCCCGAATCCTGACCGGAATCTTGGTTCCGTCGTCCCTGATTCCTTCCGATTCGGCTTCGGCGGGCAGGCTGGTCGCAATCGCTCGCATTCCAGGACAGTGCGGGCAAACGTCCTGCCGCTTCTCGAATTCCCAATAGCATTTCCCGCCGACAAACTCTTCGGCGGGTTTGTGCAGCATCTTGGCGTGGGCCCCGTTGGCCATAACGATATTGTGATCCCGATCGATCAGCGTGATCCCGAGGTCGATATTGTCGATGAGAGTCCGATAGCGTTTCCGGCTTTGGCGCAGGGCTGTCTCCGTCTCTTTGCGATTGATAATTTCCTCTTGCAGCCTCGCGTTGGTTTGCTCGAATTCTTCGTTGACGGCCGTCAGTTGTGCGGTGCGGTCCTGTACCAGTTCTTCCAGGTGTTCCTTGTAGCAGTTCAGTTCCTTTTCCATCCATCGCCGGTCGGTCAGGAAGGTGGCCAGTTGGCGGACCTCAAGATTCTCGAACGGTTTTTTCAACAGGAGAAAGCGGCCGGTATCGCCGAGGCCCCCGGCCAATTCGCCCCAGGAGTAGTCGCAGAAGGCGGTGCAGAAGACGACTATGATCTCGGGATCGACACGCCAAAGACGCCGGGCCGTCTCCAGTCCGTCCCAACCCGGCGGCATCCGAACATCGACAAACGCCATTGCGTAGGGCCGGCCGTCTTGCACGGCCTGCTCGACCAGGGCCAGGCCGTCTTGCCCCTGATAGGCCGAATCGACCTCGAAGTTCTCCTCGCTCACACCCCCGCCGGCAGCCTCACCCAGCAATGCTTTGCCAGTCTCTTTCAACGGCGCAGAGATTCGGCGCGGATCAAGGATCTTCTTGAAATCTTCGTGAATCGCGCGGCTGTCGTCGATTACCAGCACGCGACGATTCTTCTGGCCCGTCATGGTATCTATTCTCCGGCTGCCCCAAGTCGGAACGCCACATCCCGCATGTCAATGCCCGATCGGGTAACCGGGAACCGCCGTAGGTGGTCGATTGATCGAATCACTACGAGGCACCGGGGACAATCCGGGCTGCAAAAAAGTAGGTTACAGCCCGGCCCGGAGAAGGGGAAATCCTACTATTTCGGACCGGTATCCCCAGAATTTGTGGGTAATCATCCCGACAAACGGAATACCCGCCGTTTTCGCGTCAACCGGTTCCTTGCGATCAGGCCAACCACCGGGCCACTTCCTTGGCCCAGTACGTGAGAATTATCCCCGCACCGGCGCGCCGAATTGCGGTAAGGCTTTCCAGGACAATTGCTCTTTCGTCGATCCAGCCGCGCTGGGCGGCTGCCTTGATCATGCTGTACTCGCCGGAGACGCTGTAGGCCGCCAGGGGAACGCCGGGAAACCGCTGCCGGGCGTCGCGGATGATGTCCAGGTACGCCAATGCCGGCTTGACCATCACGATGTCGGCCCCTTCGGCCAGGTCGAGTTCGATTTCGCGCATCGCCTGGCCGGCCGCCGCCGCGGGGTCCATCTGATAACCGCGGCGGTCGCCGAATTGCGGGGCGCTCTCGGCCGCTTCGCGGAACGGGCCGTAGAACGCACTAGCGTACTTCGCCGCGTAGCTGATGATCGGCACGTGCGAGAAACCGGCGCCGTCCAGCCCCCGACGAATCGCTCCCACCATGCCGTCCATCATGCCGCTGGGGGCGACTACGTCGGCCCCGGCGCGGGCGTGAACCACCGCCTGCTCGGCCAGCAGTTTCAGCGTGGCATCGTTGTCCACGTCCGTCCGCCCGGTGGCCTCGCCGATCGGTCCGCAATGGCCGTGACTGGTGTACTCGCAGAAACACAGATCGGTGATCAGCAGCGTATCGGGGGCGGCGCGCTTGGCCGCGCGGATCGCCTCGGCGAGGATCCCCGTGTCGCTGATGGCGTCGCTGCCGGTCTCGTCCTTTTCGGCCGGGATGCCGAACAGAATCACGCCGCCCAGCCCCAGTTCACCCGCCCGGCCGACTTCCTCGGCCAGCAGATCGGGTGAGAACTGGTAATTACCCGGCATGGCGGAAATCTCCGCACGCACCCGCTCGCCCGGCCGCACGAACAGCGGCTGAATCAGGTTCGCCGGCGAGAGCCGTGTCTCGCCGACCAGTTCTCGGACTGCCGGATGGTAGCGGAGCCGCCTTAGCCGGGTGGTGGGGAATCCGGGACGAGGGGCCTGTTGCGAAGACATCTTTTTCTCTCGCATAGTTGTTGTTTCTTGCCGGACATGACCGATATTCTACTCCGGCGTCACACGGGCTGACAAGCAGCCCGTGCCACCCGGGGGCTAAACGGTGTTATTGGCCGGCAGGGCTAAACGGGGCGGTCGTCTGCCCGTATAATCGCCAGTATGGCGGATTGCGGATTTCTGAATCTGAACAAACCTTCCGGCACGACCTCGCGGCGTGTGGTGGATCGGGTGCAGCGGTTGGTGCGTCCGGGCAAGGCGGGACACGCCGGAACGCTCGATCCGCTGGCCTGCGGTGTGCTGGTAATCGGCGTAGGGGGCGCCACGCGGCTGATCGAATACATTCAGCAGATGCCCAAGTGCTACACGGGTACCTTCCTTCTCGGTCGGCAGAGTCCTACCGAAGACATCGAGGGCGACGTAAGCGAATTGCCGAACGCACCCGTGCCCAGCCATCAGCAGATTACCGCCGCGAAGGGGAAGCTGATCGGGCGGATCGAGCAGCGGCCGCCGGCCTTTTCCGCGCTGAAAGTGGGCGGACAACGCGCGTATAAGCTCGCCCGCAAAGGAAAGCCCGTCGAGTTGGCGCCCCGGCCGGTGACCGTTTACCGGATAGACGTCAAGGTGTACGAGTATCCGGAGCTTACCTTGAAAATCGAATGCGGCAGCGGGACTTACATCCGTTCGCTGGGGCGCGATCTGGCCGAATCGTTGGGTACGGCGGCCGTAATGTCGGCCTTGGTGCGGACGGCAATCGGCCGGTTTCGGCTGGACGATGCGGTCACCCCGGAGCGGCTCACCGGCGCCAACTGGCGAGATCATCTCCAGCCGCCGTTGCTGGCCGTGGAGTTTCTGCCCCGGATCGCATTGTCGGCCGAGGAAGTCGTCGAGCTGGGGCATGGCCGGACGATTCTACGATCCGAATCATCCTCCGATGCCGCACAATTCGCCGGCGTGGATGCCTCCGGCCGCCTGGTGGCGATTCTGGTCCCGCGTGGCAGAGGACGGCTCGGCCCGCTGCGGAATTTCCCGGTCTAATCGTTTCATCCGATACGAGCGGAGCACGACTGCGCCGCCGGAGCCCGTGGTGCCGATTATCCGCACCAAAGCGGTCCCGCGCGTGGCGTTTGACAGGCAAGCGACAAGGCCCCGCTGCCGGAAACTTATCGCGAACTGCCGAGCCGGCCGATACTTATGTCGAAAGGGCATGGACGCGCCCACCACCGCTACCCTCCGGCCGCTCCGTCCGCGCGGCGATGCCCGGCGGGGATTTGAAACCACCGCAACAACACGCGTCGATGCTTAAACAACGCAATCTTAAACGCGATCTGCTCGCACTGGGACTGCTTGCAACTACGATCTTTCTGGCCGCGTCGCTGTTGAGCTACGATCCGGCCGATCCGCCCAGCAAGCTCGTCTTTCCGGAACGCGCCGAAACGTTCAACCTTTGCGGGCGTTGCGGGGCACTGCTGGGCAGGATGCTCTTCGGTGCCTTGGGGCTGGGTGCATACTACCTGTTGTTCTCTCTCGGCACGCTCGACGCGGTGCTGCTCTCGCGGCGCAAGATCGACCAGCCGGAGTTGCGGGCCGTCGGATGGCTGCTTTCGCTGGTCGGCCTCAGCACGCTGGCCGCCATGGCCGCGCCGCAGCTTTCACCCGGTCCGGTGATCGGCGCCGGCGGGTATCTCGGCGCCGCCGGCCGCGGCCTGATGGAAGCGAACTTCGCCTCCGTGGGAGCCTACATTTTCACGATCAGCCTGGTTTTCGGCGGGCTGCTGCTGTGTACCGACTACTTGTTGATTCGGATTCTTACCTGGACCATCGGCAAGCCGGCCCAAGGGCTCGGCCAGGGGATGATGCGGGTCTCGGCCGCCTACGCTCAGAAGGCCGCCGGCCGGCGTTCCGACCTGGACACCTGGGACGAGGACCAACCTGAAGGCGAAGTCGCCGTCCGCATATCCGGCCGGCCGGTCGAAGAGGACCACTCCGACGAAGGCGATCAAGCCGATGAAAATAAAGTCGAGGCCGAAGAAGAGGAAGTGACCGAGAAGCCCAAACCACGAAAATCCTTCGCCTCGATGTTGCGAATTGCCAAGCCGAACAGGACGCAGCGCGAGAAGATCATCGAGGAACTCGAGGCCGCCGACACGAGCGAAGATCCGGGCAATTACGAACTGCCCGGCACCGAGTTGCTACTGCCCGGCGAAACCTTCTCCTTCGAGGAGCACGAGAAGGAGGTCCGCCGCAAGGCGAAGATCCTGGAGAAAACGTTCCTGGAGTTCGGTTTCAGCGTGCGGGTGGTGGAGATTCAGACCGGCCCGGTGATTGCCCAGTTCGAGATTGAACTGGAGGCCGGCCTGCGGCTGAGCAAGATTACCTCGCTGGCCGACGACCTGGCGATTGCATTGCGGGTACCCAACGTAAGGATCGTTGCCCCCATTCCCGGCAAAAACACCGTCGGCATCGAGGTCCCCAACGTCGAGCGGCAGATCGTGCGGCTCCGCGAGGTCATCGAGGAGGCCAACGGCAAGGCCGAGAAGATGCGGGTCCCCTTGTTCCTCGGCAAGGACGTGGCGGGCAACCCGATGCTCGTCGACCTGGCCACGTTGCCGCACCTGCTGATCGCCGGTCGGACGGGCACGGGCAAGAGCGTCTGCCTGAACTCGATTATCGTTTCGATGCTTATGACCCGTCGCCCCGACGAGGTCCGACTGCTGCTGATCGATCCGAAGATGGTCGAGTTGAGTCCCTACAAACGCCTGCCCCACCTGATGCACCCGGTGGTCACCGACATGCCCAAGGCCGAGGCGATCCTGGCCTGGGCGGTCGAGAAAATGGAGGAGCGTTACGCACTGCTGGCCCGGGCGGGTGTGCGACACATCGGTGTGTACAACCAGTTGGGCGAAGAAGAGCTGCTGGAGCGGCTACAGCCGGCCGATGTCGAGGAGCGCCGCCGAATTCCCACCCACCTGCCATACATCGTGATGGTCGCCGACGAACTGGCCGACCTGATGATGACCGCCGCCAAGGAGGTCGAGGGCCATATTATCCGCCTCGCCCAGAAAAGCCGCGCCGTCGGCATCCACCTGGTCCTGGCCACGCAAAAACCCACCGTCGATATCATCACCGGGTTGATTAAATCCAACCTGCCCGCCCGGATCGCCTTCCAGGTGGCCAGCCGCACCGACAGCCGCGTCGTGCTCGACGAGATGGGCGCCGAACGCCTGTTGGGAAACGGCGACCTGTTGTTCCTTTGGCCGGGCACCAGCACCTTGATTCGCGGGCAAGGGACGTTTTTGAGCGACGACGAGATATCGCGGGTGATCTCGGCGGTGGCCACCAGCGAGCCGCAGTTCGTCAAGGAACTGGTCCAGTTAAAGGCCGCTGCCGCCGAGCCCGACGACGGCCCCCAGCTTAGCAACCGAGATGAACTCTACGAGACGGCCATCGACGTGGTGATCCGCGAGGGACGCGGCAGCGTGTCGCTGTTGCAGCGGGCGTTGGGGATCGGCTACGGCCGCGCCGCCCGGCTGATCGACTACATGGCCGAGGACGGCATCGTCGGCCCCTACAACGGCTCGCAGGCGCGAGAGATACTCGTCGGCCTGGAAGAGTGGGAGCAGCGCAACGGCAAGGCCCCGGCCGAGATACCCAGGCAGGCCAAGAAACCCCGCCGCCGCAACAAGATTCTGCTGGCCCCGCCCCAAGAGGACGAAGACCGGGAGTTGGCCGACGAGCCGGAAACCGAAGCACTCGATGCCCCGTTCGAGGAGCAGGACGAAGACGAGGAGCAGCTTGACGATCAGTACGAGGAGGAAGAATACGACCAAGACGACTACGACGAAAAAGCATCAGACGAAGATGACGAGGACTACGAAGAGGACGACGAAGGAGACTACGAGGAAGAAGAACTGGAACACGAAGATGACGACGCTGAAGAACGCTGGGCGGCGGAAAGCGCGTAGCCGGCAGCATTGTTGTTGCCTCTTGCAGGCCATTGTGGTAGGGTCTTTCTGGTAGTCTTGCAGACAGTCTGCCGGGAAGGGGTGACGTTGTATGAGCGAAAAGCTTGAGCACGTGCAACGGCTCTTGGCGTGCTTGACACCCGGCTTGCCGTGCTGTAAACTTTGGTAAGTAGGGTTTATTTCCGGAGCCAGACCATGCCAACCGCCCCCGCCAGCACGATACGCGACAAGGCCGCCGACACGGCCCTCGGCGTTCGCGTGGATATTATTATTCGGGAGGTGCGGCCGCAAGGGCTTTGATCCGGCAGATGACCGAAAAATCCAAGCCCGGAGGCCGAGAGGCCTCGGGGCTTTTTTTATTGGAAAATAACTGTAAATTGCAGGTTGAAGATTGCAGATTGAGGATTGACGATTGAGAGTCGGCCCCACCCCGCCGAGCGCAGTCGGCGGGCGTTTGAGCCCTGAACCCTGATTCCTAGCCCCTGACCCCTGACCCCTGACCCCTGACCCCTGACCCCTGACCCCTGATCCCCAGCCATGCGTCGCATCGAAATCTACGACACGACCCTTCGCGACGGCGCCCAGGCCGAAGGGATCGACTTCTCGCTGCAAGACAAGCTGGCGCTGACCGTGCGGCTCGACCGCATGGGATTCGACTACGTCGAGGGCGGCTACCCGGCCAGCAACGAGAAGGATGCCGAGTATTTCCGGCGAGCGGCCGAAATGGACCTCTCTCACGCCAAGGTCTGCGCGTTCGGCATGACCCGACGCAGGAACACGAGCGCCGAGCAGGACCTCGGGCTGAAGGCCCTGCTGGAATCCGGCGCGCCGGTAATCACGCTGGTCGGCAAGGCGTCGGTGTTCCAGGCGACCGAGATCCTGCGAACCACGGCGGACGAAAACCTCTCGATGATCGGCCAGAGCGTCCGCTTCCTGGTCGAGGCCGGCCGCGAGGTGATCTTCGATGCGGAGCACTTCTTCGACGGTTATCGGCAGGACCCGCAGTACGCGATGCGGGCCGTGCAGGCCGCCGCGGAGTCCGGCGCCCGATTGATTGTGTTGTGCGATACCAACGGCGGAGCCATGCCGGAGCAGATCGCCCTGGTTACCAAGGAAGCTGCGGACCGGCTGTCCGTCCCCGTGGGGATCCATACGCACAACGACTGCGAGTTGGCGGTGGCCAACGCGCTGGCCGCGGTCGATGCCGGGGCATCGCAAGTACACGGCACGATCAACGGCTTCGGCGAGCGGTGCGGCAATGCCGATCTGATTTCGGTAGTCGCCAACCTGGCCGTCAAGAAGACCGGGTACGAAGTGCTCCAACCCGATGCGCCCGCGCACCTGACCGACTTGTCGCGGTACGTCTATGAAATGGTGAACATGAACTTCCGCACGCACCAGCCATTCGTGGGCAAGAGTGCGTTCGCCCACAAGGGCGGCATGCACGTCAGCGCGGTCAATCGCAACACCTCCAGCTACGAGCACATCGACCCGCAGGTCGTCGGCAACGAACGCCGCGTGCTGCTGAGCGAGCTATCGGGCCGGGCGAATATTGCGGCGCTGACCAAACGGCTGGACATCGCTCGCGATTCGGCGTTGATGGAGAAAATCCTTGCCGAGGTGGTTGCCAAAGAAGCGGAGGGCTACCAGTTCGAGGCGGCCGACGCGACGTTCAACCTGCTGGTTCGCAAGTGCCGGGGAATGTTCCGCCGCCACTTCGAGCGGTTGAAGTTTCACGTGGACGTAGAGGCCGCCGACGACGGGCGGATCATCACCGAGGCGACCGTCAAGATTCGCATCGGCAACACCGTACGCCACGAGGTGGCCGAAGGCGACGGCCCGGTCAACGCCCTGGACGCCGCCATGCGCAAGGCCCTGAACGGCTCATTTCCGGCCTTGAACAAGCTGCACCTGGTGGACTATAAAGTCCGCGTGATCAACTCCGAGGCGGCCACCGCCGCCGCCGTCCGCGTGGTCATCGAAAGCCAGGACGAGGACGACGTCTGGGGCACCGTCGGAGTAAGCGAAAATATCATCGAAGCAAGCTGGATTGCCCTGGTCGATAGCTACGAGTACAAGCTCTACAAGGACGAGGAGCAGTAGTAGTGGATAGTGGATAGTGGATAGTGGTTGGTGGTTGGTGGTTGGGAAACGCCCCCGGACTGCGTTCCGGGGGGGATTCGCCCGCCAAGCGTAACCGTTGTAATACCCAGCGCGGCCTTCGACCGCAACCAAACAAAATCCAAATCCTCGTCGTAAATCTCTTGACGGTCGCAAGTTACGGCGAAGGGCTGGAAATCTTTGTGAAGTTTTTAACGATGTTTGAGGTTAGTAGTACAGTCACCAGTAAGGCGCCACGCGATGCCAAATATGCCGTCAGTAGACAATCTCCCCAAGCAATACGATCACGCCGCGGCCCAGGGCCGCTGGTACACGTTCTGGCAGCAGCGGGGTTACTTTCACAGCGAACCGGACGCCGAGCGAAAACCCTACACCATCGTCATCCCGCCGCCCAACGTCACCGGGGCGCTGCACCTGGGCCACGCCCTGAACAACACGCTGCAAGATATCGTCATCCGGCAGAAGCGGATGCAGGGTTTCGCCACGCTCTGGCTGCCCGGCACCGACCACGCCGGCATCGCCACGCAGGCGGTCGTCGAGCGGCGGCTGCTCGAAGAAGAGCACACCACCCGACACGACATCGGACGCAAAGGCCTCGTCGATCGTATCTGGCAATGGAAGGAATCCTACGAGGGGCGAATCCTGGGCCAACTCAAGGAGATGGGCTGTAGCTGCGACTGGCAGCGGACCCGCTTCACGCTCGATCCGGTCTGCGCCCGGGCGGTCCGGCACACGTTCTTCAGCCTCTTCAAGGAGCGGTTGATCTATCGCGGCAAGCGGCTGGTCAACTGGGATACCATGCTGCGGACGGCCGTCAGCGACGACGAGGTCTTCCACGAGACGGTCTCCGGCCATTTCTGGTACTTTCATTACCCGGTGATCGATCCGAAGCCGGGCGAGCCACAGCACGTGACCATCGCCACCACGCGGCCGGAAACGATGCTCGGCGACACGGCCGTTGCGGTGCACGGCGATCCGGCCGCCGCGCTGGATAGGGTCGAGGCCGAGTTGAACGACCGGCTCCGCGCGGCCCCGGCCAGGGAGAAACCCGATATCCAGGCGCAAATCGACGATGTGCGGCAGCGGCGCAAGACGATGCTCCGGGAGCTTCTCGTTCTGCGCGACATGGCCCTCGACGGCCGCCGCGTGATGCTGCCGCTGGTCAACCGGGAGATCCCACTGGTGGCCGACGAGTGGGCCAAGCCCGAGTTGGGCACCGGCTGCGTGAAGATCACTCCCGCCCACGACGCCAACGACTACGAGGTCGGCCTGCGGCAAAACCTGCCGATGGTCAACATCCTCAACCCCGACGGCACGCTCAGCGCCGAGGCCGGTCCGTACCAAGGGCAAACCGTCCTGGAGAGCCGCGAAAACGTGGTCGCCGATCTCGAGCGGCTCGGCCTGCTGGGAGAGATCGAGGACCGCGAAATCGACCTGGCGCACTCCGACCGCTCCAAAACGCCCATCGAGCCGTTCCTGACCGACCAGTGGTTCGTCAAGATGGAGCACCTCTCGCAGATCGCCATGGATGCGGTCAGCGACGGCCGCGTAAAGATCATCCCCGAGCGATACACCAAGGGCTACCACGACTGGCTCGGCGAGAAACGCGACTGGCCCATCAGCCGGCAACTCTGGTGGGGGCACCAGATTCCCATCTGGTACTGCAAAACCGCAACCGAAGACGACTTGAAGAAGGCCTTCGCCGGCCGCGACGACGTCGTCTACCAGCGCGACGAGGAATACGGCCAGTGGCTGATCTGCGCGGAGGAAGAAGAGCTTGCCGAAGACGCCATACCGGGCCACAAGCTAACGCGCGAGCAGGACGTGCTCGACACCTGGTTCAGTTCCGCGCTGTGGCCGCACTCCACGCTCGGCTGGCCCGAGCAGACCGAAGACCTGAAATACTTCTATCCCACCAGTACGCTGATAACCAGCCGCGATATCATCACGCTCTGGGTGGCGCGGATGGTCCTGGCCGGGCTGCACAACGTGGGCGAAGTCCCCTTCCGCGAGGTCTACATTCACCCGAAGATCCTCGACGGATACGGCGAGGGAATGTCAAAGTCGAAGGGCAACGGCGTCGACCCGGTCGACGTGATGAACAAGTTCGGGGCCGACTCGCTGCGGTTCGGCCTGGCGTACCTGACGACCGAAACGCAGGACATCCGAATGCCGGTTGATTTCGAGTGTCCGCACTGCGGCAAGCTGATCGGCCAGACAAAGACCAACCGCGTGCTGCCGCGGGTGAAGTGCAAGGACTGCGGCGGCGAGTTCAGTACCCAATGGGCCGAAAAGCCCGAAGACACCGCCCTGCCCAAGGGCGCGGTGGTCAGCGACCGTTTCGAGCTGGCGCGAAACTTCTGCAACAAGCTCTGGAACGCCTCGCGGTTTGCGCTGATGAACCTCGAAGGGTTCACGCCGGGCCCGGTTTCCGACGCGGAACTGGCCGTCGAGGACCGTTGGATCCTCAGCCGGCTCTCTACCGTCACCCGCCGGGTGACCGGCTATCTGGACGAGTACAAGTACGCCGACGCCGCCCGCACGCTGTACGACTTTGCCTGGGACGAATTCTGTAGTTTCTTTGTGG
>Ga0180429_10004336_pt1 | contig 11372 bp, 4 predicted proteins | sample SS_ome_FD_132428 | JGI IMG/M metagenome (GOLD analysis project Ga0180429, IMG submission 132428) | Hypersaline lake sediment archaeal communities from the Salton Sea, California, USA - SS_1_S_1 metaG | ecosystem: Environmental > Aquatic > Non-marine Saline and Alkaline > Hypersaline > Sediment ... | reverse complement strand
CCGCTCGAAGAATTTCACCGAACGGCGGGCGAGAAAGTCGTAGGCCGGTCCCTCGTAGAGCGGCTCGTCTCTGCCGTCGAGATAGACGCGCCACGTCCCCCCCATGCCGGCCGACCAGCCGCGCACGATCGCGCCGGGCTGGTTCACGTCGCAGACGAGGTAGAGGCCGATCTTGTCCTCGCCCGGCTCGCGCAGGACGCTCTCGAATCCGGGGATCGGCTCGCGGCCGAAACCGTCGGCGTTGGAGAACCAGCCCTCGGCGTCGGGCGAAATGCTGCGGCGGTCGTAGCTCGAATACTGGATCGTCTCGAAGCGCGCCGCGTCGAGACGGGCGAGAACCTTCATGTCGACCATCTCTTCGAGGAGCGAGCCGAAGGTGATCTCGTCGGCCTGAAGGGTTTGCACTGCGGCGAGTGGAAGGACCATTAAAATCGCGACGAGGATCGTCATGCGCTGAGAATGGGAAAGGTAGCTTCTGTTCATCATCGCTAAACCTCAAAAGGAAAGTGCCTGCCCAAAAAACAGCACGCTATCATAACGGGGTCTGTTCGGCGATGCTTGTGAAAAAGTCCACCCCGCCTGGGTTGGCGGGGCGGACTTTTTTCCTGTATGTTCAGTAGGTTACTCTGCCGTGATCGCGTCGATGGCGGCCTTGGCGGCCTCTCGTTCCTCGAGTGTTCCGTCGGCCATCATCTGGACGAGAACGGGGAGAACGTTCGGATCGGCCAGTTTGCCGAGCGATTTTATCGCCGCGATGCGAATTTCGACGTCGTCGTGGCGGAGCATCTCGACGAGCGCCGTCGCCGGATTAGACGGAAGTCCACTGCGGGCGCCGTCGCCCATCATCGCCTCCCACGCTTCGCGCTGCTCCTCGTGGCGGCGCATCCGCTCGAGAATCTGGAGCGCCGGCCCGCTGACCTGCTTGGTGTCGGGATCCTTGAGGCATTCGAGCAGATAGGGAACGGCCTCCGTCCTGCCATAAGCCGCCAAACAGGCCACGGCTCTACCCCTCATGTAGACATCGGGATTATTGATCGCGATCTGCCCCACGTGGCCCAGAAGGTTGGCGGGGCTGAAACGTTTGATGAGATCGAGAGCCTTTCGAGAGGTGCTGCTGTTCTGCGCATCGAATTCACCGTTCAGCGCCGCAATGAGAATCGACTCGGCTCTCTCTTGAAGGGCCGCTTTGCTCGAATCGTCTCTCTTCGAATCTTCCTGAGCTTTTCCGAGCATGTACTCAACGGACCGCTCGAAGAGATAGTAACAATCTCCAAACTTCAGGGCAGCGGCCATCGCCTCGAGATCATCGTCATCGTTGATCGCGATCTCCTGGGAGGCCCGGGAGCGCAACCGCGGATGGATCACCGACAGGTTCAGGATGCCGCGACAGAGACGTTGCCGATCTCGAGGGGCGAAATTTCCGAATTTTGCTCCCGCTTCCTTTTCCGGAATCCCGCGCGATCTATCGAATAAGAATTCGAAATTCGATTTGCTCTGAGTCTTGAAATCCATCTCGATTTTGGTGACCACGTCCATTGGTCCGTCGCCCGCGCCCGGTTCAAGACCGGCCAGGTAGGCCAAGACTGGATCAACGACGTCGGCGCCGCCCCCGAGAAGCAGAGCGGGTAGAGCCATGTGGCGCACGGCGAGATCGGCCGACTCATCGGACAGAAGGGAGATCAGAAAATCCGCCGCCGCCTCGGTGCCGTTCATGCTGGTGGTCAGGTAGTACACCAGGAGCGCACGCGTGTCGTGATCGACGTCGGGCCAGACCGCTCTGAGCTCGTCTTCCAGACCGAGATCTTTCAAGGCCGCAGCGTCGACGCTGACGATTCCCTCGAGCACGTTGTACTTGAGGCTCACCGACTCCTCTTCGACGAGCCAACGCAGGGCGCGGGTGAGATTTTCCCGCGATTCTCTCACGATCGACTCCATGCTCGGCGCGTACCGGTTGCTCATCGAGCCTATCTTGGTGTACCACATGGGAATCAGGGACATGACCTTTTCAGATTTCGGAGCGGTGGCTTCGAGAAGATCACCGAAGAGCTCCAACCTGTCCTTGAATTGACTATACCGTTCAGGATTTTTGAACACGATCCGGCCGATCTCGGCGGCGAGATCGGGCATGCTCGATTCGCGCCATCGGCCCAGGTACTTCAAAATGTACTCCACGTTGTTATCCTGCCAGCCGTCGAGACTCTCGATCTGGGATAGAAGCTCGATCAGCCAATCCGGTTTCGAATTGCGGTAGGAATCGGAGACGAGGACCCAAATCTTCTCAAACATCGCTTCCTGGCCTCTGATACTCAGATGGGGCCAGAGGCGCAGGGCGAATTCACGGTCGAGACTCAATAGCGCCACCATGGTCTTCCTCGTCCTGCCATTCACGAGCAGGTAGTCGTGAAGGCCAGGGTGTCTCTGTTCGAGTATCCACTGCCGTACCTCGCCCGGGACACCGAATCCCTGGCAGACGTCAAGGATACCCAGAGCCTCGTCTTGGCCTCCCGTCGGCGAATATGTAAAGGCCCCCCCCTGGTATCTCCAGATACGCATGGGCTCCTCGATCGCACTCAAGGCGTTTTCCAAAATGCGGAGTGCGCCCTCTCGGCCAGGATCCATGTCGCCCCTCTTGATCAGCATCTCGATCAAGCGCCACGGTTTCGTGATCCGACCGTCCGCCGAACGCGCCGCCCAGGCGCAGAGCGCATCGATACAGGCGGGATCGGACGGATCGGGGCAGTCGGCGATCCCGCCAAGAAGCTTGCTCACCACCTCGGCGCTCTCGTTTTGCAGAACGGACGAAACAAAGGTCGCCCAGAGCGGGGGCGGTGCGTGGACGATCGCCCGGGAGATCGTGTTCGACTTGCCTCCCGCGGCGTCGTTGGCGTTGCGCGCCCACTTCTTGATGAAACCGATCTGCGTTTCCGCCGACAAAGGGCTGAACGCCGTGTAGGGACAGTTCGCGGCAAAATAATCGCTCACCGCGGCCGAATGGTCTTCGATGATGGTTCGCACGATCTTTTCAAACCTATCGATCGGCAGGCGATCGGCCGAGGCGATAAAAAACGCTCGCGGCCCGGAGCCGAGGTTCTGGAGAATTACAGGATCGACGAACCAGAAAAGAGCGAGTTGTTCAAGTAGTTCCACATGGCCGAATTCGGTGCCCAAGAGGAAGGCCATATGCATGGCCGACTTGAGACGATCATAGGACCGGGAATCCAGATCGCGGAGCGGATAGTTTTCACTCAGCGCCTTGAGCGCGATGACCGCAATCTCGTCGAGTGGAAATTCGTCCACGGGGTAACGGCTGAGGCTGTGGGCGATTGCGCCGGCTGCTTCGAAAGCCGCGTCGCGCAGGCGCTCGCTGTCGCTCGTGTAGAATTCGAGAAGCGTGCCGGTGACCTCGTCGATCTGCCCGCCGATCTTGCCGTGAAATCTACTGTAGTCGCGGCTGAAGCAGGAGAGCGCGCCGACCTGAAGCGATTCCTCGGCGTCATCGAGGAGGATCATCAGGGCGGGGACGAGTTCGGCGCACACCCTGCCTTCGGTGAGCCCATCGAGACACCGCTTGCGCAGGGCGAGGTCGGGATCCTTGACGCAGGCGTTGATAAAACCGGGCACACCCTCGCTGACGGACTCGACGAGAAGCCTGAAGGCGAGCACCGACCGGACATAGTCCCGATCGAGGGCGGCCTCTTTCAAGATCGGCACGGCGAGCACACCCATCTTGACGATCTCGTCGCAGGCGTGAATGGCCTTCTCCTCATCGTTGCCTGCGCCCATGTCGAGAAGCTGCCAGACGAGGTTGTCGACCGACGAGGCCGACTCGGGACGCTCTCGGGTGTTGAGGCGCGCGATGCTGGCGAGGAGATCATCGACGGTCTTGATCATCTCGACGGACAGACTGCGCTGTTGCATGGCGTGAAGTATTTTCTCGGCCTCATCGTAGCGACCGAGCTTCATGAGGCACTGGGTGGCTCCGAGCTCGGCCTTTTCGAGGATCTCGGGTGCCGGTTTGCTGTCGACCAACTCACGATAGACATGCAGCGCCTCCTCGTAGTCGCGGTCGACGCGCTCGAGGATCCGCGCCCGTTCGAGAACGACGCCCGCGCTTTCCTGCGCCTCCTCCTGGGGCTGGGCGGCAACGGTTGGTTCCACGTCGGCGGTGGCTTCGCTCGCCCAGTGGAAATAAACAAAAACCGCGATGATCAGAATGACGATCTTGATGAGCAGCTTCATGACTCGAACCTCCATAAGGGATTTTCGCTTTTCTGTTGTGTCACCGGTCGGCGCGACCAGCCCCTTTGACACAAACAGTGTGGGCGATCCTTCCCGAAAGGTTGTCAAATAGGCGTCAAAGCTTTGTCAACGAAATGTAAATTTGGTGAGCTTGGTGAGAGCCTGTGCACCAGACAGACCTCGCCGAGGTCTGCAGGTGACAGGCGGTGCTGTTGGGGAAGAGAGATCTCTCGCAAAGCACGCAAAGGGCGCGGAGAAGAATTTTTTGGGATTAAAGGCAGGTCTTCTCTTAAACCCAAAAATATTTCTTCTTTGCGCCCTTTGCGTGCTTGGCGAGAAAAAAAGGGGGAAGCACCCCCATTCACGGAAAAAACTTGTACCCCACACCATGAATGGTCACAAAGTGCCGGGGATTTTCCGGATCGGGTTCGATCTTCTGGCGGAGCTTGAGCACGTGCATGTCGACGGTGCGCGTCGTCGGATAGGAGTGATATCCCCAGACGCTCTCGAGAAAACGCTGTCGCGAGATCACTTCGCCCGGGTTCTCCACGAAGAGGCGGAGCATCTCGGCCTCCTTGCGCGAGAGGCCGATCTTCTTCTTGCCGCGCCGGATCTGATACCCCTTGAAATCGACGACCGCGTCGCCCACGGTGATCTCGCCCTTGAGCGGCCCGCTCTCGGCCGCGCGCCGCAGCACCGCCTTGACGCGCAGGAGCAGTTCGCGCACGCTGAAGGGCTTGACCACATAGTCGTCGGCGCCGCACTCGAAGCCGGCGATCCGGTCCTCTTCCTCGCCGCGGGCGGTGAGGACGATCACCGGCGTCTCGAGCCTGTCGGCCCGGATCCGCCTCAAGATCTCGAAGCCGTCGATCTTGGGAAGCATCAGATCGAGAACGATCAGGTCGGCACCGCCGGTGAGCGCCCGGCGCAGGCCTTCCTCGCCGTCGGCGGCACTTTCCACGGCATGACCCTCGGAGAGAAAACCCTGCTCGAGGCCGAGACGGAGCGAGGCGTCGTCTTCTACGATGAGAATTCGTGTTTTTTCACTCGTCATGAATTTCATCCACCACAGGTAGATCGATGAGAAAGGTTGAGCCCTCGCTCCCCGTACTCTCGACGCTGAGCGTCCCGCCGCACGCTTCGATCGCCTCGCGCGCAAGGCTCAGCCCAAGGCCCACGCCCGATGGCGCCGTCATGCCCCCCTGGCCGCGCTGGAATCTATCGAAGATTCTTTTCCTCTCGGCCAGAGAAATTCCCGGGCCGCGGTCGCTGATCGCAATACGCACGCGCGCACCGTCGGCGACGGCGCCGATCATAATGGTTTTCCTCTCGCCTCCGTACTTGCGGGCATTGTCGCAGAGGTTGTAGATGGCGCGGGCGAGCGCCATCGCGTCGGCGCGCACCGGGGGCAGTTCGGGCGCGATGTCGACGGTCATCGTGAATCCGTCCTCCTCGGCGACTGCGCCGATGTCGCGGAAGAGATCGGTCAGCAAAGCGTTCAGGTCGACCTCGTCGATCGCATAGCGCAAACCGCCCTCCTCGGAGCGCCGCAGATCGAGAACATTCTCGATCATCGCCGACAGACGGCGGCAGTTGCTCACAATGAGCCGCGTGAAGCGGTGGCGCGTCGCGTCGTCGCTCACGCGATTTTCCTCGAGCAGTTCGGCAAAGGTGCGGATCGACGCCAGCGGCGTGCGCAGCTCGTGGGAGACGGACGCCATGAACTCGGACCGCGCCCGCGCGGCGGCCACCTCGCGCCGCACGGCGCGGAAGGTGGCGAAGCCGAGGACGAGCAGCGCCAGCAAGAGGCTCCCCCCCACGCCGAAGACATAGACGCGCCGCGTGTCGACGCTCTGCTCGAAGGGCGTGCGGTCGACGAGCAGCACCCTGAGTCTTGCGCCCTCGATGCCGGCCGGCGCGGTCTGAGTGCGCAGCGTTTCGCTGGTGGCGCGATCGGTCCGCTCAGCCGACTCCGGTTCGAGAACCACACTGAGCCCGTCGATCTCGTCTTCGAGAGCCTTTCGATCGATGAGCCGCGCCAGTCCCCCCTCGGCGTCGATGGCAAAACCGCGAACATCCGATCCGGTGCAAGCGCCCATCCACAACAGGCCGTCGGACGCAAAGGCAAATCGCCCCAGGCGTCTCATGGTCCGCAGGAGCTGAAAATTTCCCTCGATTATTCCGGCCAGTTCCACGGCGCCCGCTCTCTTCAGGAGACTTTGACGAAGCGTCGGCGGCAGGGACACAAGCCGCGCGGCCACGGCGCGCAGCTCCGAGCTCGAAAGGGGCAGCGCGCCCTTCTCCATTGCGGGAAGAATCCGCGCGCGCACCGCGTCGAGAGCGGGATCTCCCTCGCCCTTCGCCTCGATCATCAGATAGGCCTGGAGTACGAAGGGGAGGTCATCGTCGCTTGGGGCGTCGGCCAGATCGCTGTTCAGCGCCACATCGACGAGTTGGGATCGGATCTCGCCGAAACGGCCGTGCCGCTTGAGAAACGCCGCGCGCGCCAGCATCGTGCGCAGCGCGAAAGGCGGGGCGCTGAATCGCTCCGCCCCCATGCTGTCGAGCACCTGTTCGGCGCCGGCCCCATCCTTCTCGATGAACTCCCGCCGCTCGAAGTCGTCGCGCAGGGCGTTGTAGAGATCGCGCTCCGCCTGGCTTCCCACAAAGTCGAGAACGCGGCGCTCCACCGCCGGCACGGGTCGATGGAACAAGACCTCGATCGCGTCGTTGGTATCGGTGTGAACGTCAAACCCGAAGGGCCGCCCCCCGGGGATCGGACGCTCCGGCGCGATCGAAGAGTCATCGGACACCGGCGACTTGTCGAACCAGCGCTCGATCGCGGCGATCGTGCCGTCCTTTTTGAGGCGCAGCTCTTCGTGGGCGCGCTGCTCCATGAGAATAGCGGCCCGATTGATCTCGGTGCGCGGCGAGAGCCGCTCCCCCACCAGCGCCCAGAGAAAGAGATAGACGAGCGCGCCCGCGGGCAGGAGAAACCCGGCCAGGGTCCAGATCGTCAGGGTTCTTCTATTTCTCTTCACTGGATGTTGGACCTTTGACGAGCGATCGTATTCCCTCGTTTCAGATCACATCATAGACGAAATGGCAACGAGCGCAACCGCCGCTCACGGAGTGAGCGAAATCGCCGGCCCTTGATCATTTTGGCTGCATCACGATTTGAAGCTCGCAAGGGAAACCGCGGGCGAGAGAGACTCTTCTCTGCGCGGTCTGGTGTCCGGGTGCGGTCACGTCGATGACGACCTCGCCCAGTGGAAGGCCGATGTATCTGTACCGGCCGTCGTCGAGGGTCGAACTCCGGCCCTGATACGATCGGTTACAATAGACCCTGACTCCCTCTATCCTCGATCCTGTCTGGTCGAGGACTTCGAGAAAGAGCACACCGCCCGTATCCATGGCGATCGTACCGAGATCGAGTTTCCGGCCCTCGTCGAGGCGGAAGGGATCGGACTTGTACTCCACATATCCATCGGCGCGCACGACGACAAAATACTCGCCGGCCCGAATACCGACGAGCTGGAAGTGCGGTCCGTAGTGGCCGCCGTTGAGTTCCCCGGCGTCGTCGTCGGTCCGGGCATCGCGGAGATACACCCACCACGTGGGACCATCCCTGCCGAAGGGCTCTCCCGTTGCGCGGTCGACGAGCCGCGCGCTGATCGTGCCGTCTGGAAGAACGAGATGGCACGGATAGGGATCGCTCGCGCCCGGGGGAATGACGAGGTCGGGGAAGGAGGGTTCCCCGCCGCCGGCGAGCCGGCCGTTGACGGTCCACCGGCCCGGCTGGAAACCGCGTTTCTCGAAGGAACCGTCAGATTCCGTCACCACGTAGAAGAACTTGAGATTTTCGTCCGCGGCGGGCACGTCGTGGCCGTAGAAATGGATCCGCGCCTCGGCCACCGGTTCTCCCGAGGGCCTCTTCACGGTGCCGCGCACGGTGATGGTCTCCGTTGTTGGGGCGGCCAGTTCTCCCCGCTCGATCTCGATCGTGCTCGTCTGGCCGGCAAAGACCTCACACCTCCGTTTCACGCACACACCGTCGGTGAAGGTGCATTGGACGGTCCACGCACCGATCTCGAGGACACGCGTAGTCGTCCACGCGCCATTCTCGATCGTGATCGTTCCGCAGGTATATCCCGGCCCTCCGTCCCTCTCCATGTCGAGTTTAAACTCGACCATGTCGGGACCGTCGAACCCTGTAAGCTCGACGCGCAAGTTGCCCCACGGTTCGAGCTCGAAGCGCACGCCGTCCGTCGTTTCTCCCTTCTTGACGGTGATGTTGTGAATGAACTTGGGCGGCGCATCCCTGCCGTGCAGCGACAGGTAGTAGATCGCCGCGGGGAGACCTCTGATGTGAAAGCGCCCCATCGCGTCGACCCTGGACGAATAGGATCCTTCGAGCGAGTGGCTGTAGGCGTAGACCGAAACACTCTCCGGCGAGAGTGGTGCGCCGGTGTGGCGGTCGACGAGTTGTCCTCGGATCGCTCCCGTGGCCGAGGATTGCTCGCCGCCGAAAGCGATGTCCAACTCCACGAGGCCGGGCTCGTCGAAGTCAATCGTCTTCCACGTCATCTTCGATCGATCGCCGAACCAGACGTCGACCCGATAACGGCCCAAGGCGAGCTTTTGAAATTCGAACCGCCCCTCGTCATCGACGGATCCCGTTTCTCTCGATCCCGCTCGCATGGAGCCGCTCTCTTCGAGCTCCACGATATGGAGCATCACTCTCCCTCTGAGCGCTTGTTTGCCGTCCAGATCGAAGAGTGTTCCGCGCCAGGTGACATGCTCGGGCTTGGGACCGAAGTTCACTTCCAGATCGCGATCGACGAGCTCTGCAACGATCGTCTCCGGGTAGAAGTGTCTCATCGAGTTTTGTTCGTTCCCGATCAGTCTGGCCTTCAGGGTCAGCCATCCGCTCAGAGCGGGCGCCATGCGGTAGTTTCCGCCATCATCGGTGGTGGCGAAACGATGGAGCGGAATCTCGGGTGAAGTCATCGTGATCTCGACCCCGGGGCAGGGTTCGCCCTGGTCGTCGAGCGCTTTACCGTAGATGGAAAATCCCTTTTTCAGGCGAAGGGCGACAGGTTCTGTGCCATCGCCGGGCGTCACTCTCAACCATGCCTCGGCGTACTCGGGGTGGAGGGCGGCGATCTTCTGCTCCATCGTCAGAAGGCCGCGCAGACGGAACCGTCCCGCGTCATCGGTGATTGTGTGCGGCAGGTGCACTTGGCCCTCGTCGAGTCGCCTCATCAACATCGGTCCCGCCCCTGCGGCGCTTCCCAGAACCACCCCCGAAATCGGACGGCCCGTGACATCGTCGATCACCACGCCTGTCACGCTCGCGCCCGGATCGAGCAAAAACTCCACGTCGTGAAGACCGCCCCCGGCCGTCACCTCGACATCGTTCAGATATGAGATCAGATACTGGGCCGAAGACGCGGTCAGATCGTAGCGCCCCTCTTTTTCGATGCCTATTCGAAAGCGCCCTTCGTCGTTGGAGAAAGACTCGGCCTTGATCGGGCTCCCTCCGATGGCGTAATTGCCCATCCTCTCGGCCGCAGGGGAGAGAGCGATCTCGAAGCTTTCCACCGGCTCGCGTGTCTCCTTGTCCAGAACGCGCCCCGAGATGTAGAGCCCCGAAGGCGCGATCACCTCGCGCTCCGTGGTCTCGGCCGCTGCGTCGGCCGGCCGTTCCTCGCTGAACGCGTCGACATTGTCGCTCTCCACGATCGCGCTGCCGGAGACTGAACCGTCCTCGGCGCTGCGCGATGATTCGAGAGCGTCGATCGGACTCGGCTCGTCGGGCCAGAGAAAAACGACTGCCACGACGAGACCGAGGAAGGCGAGGCAGACAAAGACGAAAAAGGTGCGGTTCTGCTTGTCGTTCATGGGATCCTCATTCGTGACGCTCTTGTTCGGGTTCGAGGGTGACCGTCACTTCTTCCACGCGATCGAGGGTGGTTGTCACCTTGGTCTGAGCCGGAATGTAACCGTCGGCGTGCACCTCGATCTCCACCTCGCCCAGGGGGAGCTTGTCGTAACGGATCCGGCCGTTGGGAAGATCGGACCTTTCCCACTGCATACGATTGTTGCCATTAAAAAGGACTCGATACTCACCGATCTTTTCGCCGAGATTGTCTGTGACGGCGAGATCGACGATGCCGCTCGGTTCGAGTCCCAATCGTCCCAAGTCGACATCGCCCCTTCCGTCGTGCTCGATCGTCTCGGAGTCGAAGATCTTGTAGCCGCGCGCGTTGACGGTGATCACATACTCGCCCGGCGGCAGTCCGACGAGCTGGAATCGCGGTCCTCTGTGCCCGTTCTGGATCTGGCTCACCACCCGTTTCAATTCCTTGTTCTCTGCAAACACCCACCACTCGGGTCCTGTCTCATCGAATTTGCGCCCCGTGAGGGAGTCGACAAGGATGCCGCTCATCGTTCCCCCTTCGAGGACAAGATCGTGTGTGATCAGCGCGGGCGGATCGCGCGGAATGGACAGGGTGGGATAACTGATCATGTGGCCATCACCAAGATTGACGTGAACCATCCACTGACCCGGTCCCAGACCCTCCACGGTATATCGCCCTTTCGAATCGGTGACACCGCTCTTCGAACGCCCCGCGCGGTCGATTCCGGGCACGTCGACTCCGTAGAAAGCGACCGTGACCCCCTCGGCAGATTGCCCATCCCTGTAGGTAACCCGGCCGGTGACCGTGACCGTCTCGTCGACGAGGAGAGTCTCAAACTCGGCACGTGTGGCGAGGAGCTCCACCAGTTCGCCGCGCACCACGGTGCAGCTCTTTTCCACGAAACCGAGGCCGTCGACCGAAAAGGTGACCGTCCATTTTCCGACCGCGTAGTGCCAGGTGTGCTCCCAGCTTCCGTCGTCGCCGATCTGAAAGGGGACGTATTGCCGGCCCGGATTTTCCTCGTGCTTCGTGGTGACCCTGAGCTCCCTGGGGTCGTCTGGGCCGAAACCCGAAACGCGGAGCCGCATCTCGCCGCCGGCGGGGATCTCGAGGATCAGATTGCCGATCGTCTGCCCCTTCGCGAGCTCGATGTCTTCGTGATTTGAACCGGGATAGCCACTCACACTGGCAAAAACACGGTACTGGCCT
>Ga0180429_10004335_pt1 | contig 11373 bp, 7 predicted proteins | sample SS_ome_FD_132428 | JGI IMG/M metagenome (GOLD analysis project Ga0180429, IMG submission 132428) | Hypersaline lake sediment archaeal communities from the Salton Sea, California, USA - SS_1_S_1 metaG | ecosystem: Environmental > Aquatic > Non-marine Saline and Alkaline > Hypersaline > Sediment ... | reverse complement strand
GCCCCGACGGCATCGCCTTCGTCAACGCCCTCGAGGTGGCGCCCCTGACCATCAACCTCAAGCGGCCCGCTTATGTGGACGACATCGACGCCGTCCTGAAGGCCAAGGCCCCCAACCTCGTCATGATCGACGCCATTCCCATGGCGAAGGAACTGGGCGACATCCGGCTCGTGAACGTGCTCATGCTCGGAGCCCTATCGCGCAAACTCGATCTGGATCAGGAGCATTGGGACGCGGCCATCAAGAGCCGCTTCAAAGAGAAGTTCCACGCCGGCTGCATGGCCGCCTTCCAGATGGGGTCGGGTTTGGTATCTTGACATTCTGCCTGCCGCATCCATAGAGGAGAGATCATGGCCACACCCATCACCAATCTCGACCAGGTCGTCGAAACCGCGAAGCAGCGGGGGCCCTTTACGGTTGTCCTCGCGGAGGGCCACGATCCGGCCGCCCTCGCCGCGCTGGCCATGGCCTCGGAGCAGGGCATCGCCCGCGCCGTCCTCGTGGGGGATCCCGGCAAGATCGGCCCCGCCCTGGAAGCGCTCGAAGGCTCCATCGAGGACAAGGAGATCGCCGATGCGGACGGCGAGGAGGCCTCGGTGGCCAAGGCCGTGGACATCGTCCGGAACGGAAACGGGCAGATCCTCCTCAAGGGCAAGGTCCAGACCGGCACGCTGCTCAAGGGCGTCCTCGACCGCGACGGCGGCCTCAGGGCCGGCAGCCTCCTGAGCGACGCGTTCCTCTTCGAGTACCCGGGCGACAGCGGCACGCGGCTCGTCTGCATCACCGACGGCGGCATCAACATCGCCCCCGACCTGAACGCCAAGCGCCAGATCCTCGAGAACGCCGCGGCCCTCTACCACGCGCTGGGCCACGAGCGCCCGAAGGTCTCCGTGCTCTCCGCCGTGGAGAAGGCGGTCCCCGACCACGCCCCGAGCGACGACGCCCTGGCCCTCGCGGAGATGGCGAAGAAGGGTGACATCCGGGGCTGCGACGTGGAAGGGCCCCTGAGCCTCGACCTGAGCATCTCCCCCATGGCCGTCGCGAAGAAGGGCCACGAGGGGCCCGTCGCCGGGCGGGCGGACATCCTCCTCTGCCCCGAGTTCATCTCCGCCAACCTGCTCGCGAAGAGCACCACCTACTTCGCGCGCTACCGCCTCGCCCACGTCATCATGGGCGCCTCGGCGCCGGTGCTCATCCCCAGCCGCTCCGACACCCCCGAGGCGAAGTTCCTCTCCATCGCGCTGGGGGCGATGAGGGTCTCTTAACCTTCATCGGGGACAGCCGCCAACGAGCCGCGAGCGGTGGCGGGACGCCCTGCCGTCATCCGCACTTCTCTGTGGAATGTCGCACGGAAAGCGGCCGTAAAAGAACCTAACCGTTTGTTTATGCAGCCGCAGCGGCGCATCCCTTCCCACCCGGCCGGTTCCCTGATATTCTTGATAGGTCATCTCGCCCCAGGGTCCCACCCAAAGATACATCGCCGGGATTCCGGCCCCGGGCGCGATGCGGGAGGGGGTGCCGTTGACGCGGATTCAAGAAGCCGGATCGCCCCCCGAAAAGGCGAAGGGAAATCGCCCGGAAGAAGCCGCCCCGGGCCGGTTTGAGGGGGCGGATTCCGAGGACGCGTACGCGCGCCGGCTGGAATCCCTCCGCAAGATCGACGGCGCCATCCTCCAGGCCGAATCCCCTCTGGAAATCGCCCATTCGGTCCTCGAACACATCTCGGACCTGGTGCCCAACCGTCTCAGCGGGATCGTGCTCTTCGACTTCGACCGAAGAAAGCTCGAATGGCTGGGGGCCTATCGGGACGGATCGCCCCTGCCGGACAAGAGGCTGCCCCTGGACTACGAGGATTTCGGCAAAATCGAGACGATGGTGGAAAGCGGGCCCGTCCTCGTCCGGAACGTCGAAGGGCAGGACCGCCTGTCTCCCTCGGACCGGTATCTGGTTTCACAGGGCATCCGATCCTACATGATGATTCCGCTCGTCCGGGAGGAAGCCGTGACCGGCGCGCTCATGATGGGATCCGCCACCCCCGATTTCTTCAAGCCGGCCCACTTCGAAACCGCCTCGGAACTGGCGAGCCTGCTCTCCATCTCGCTCAAGCAGGCCGAGCTGTACGCGGAACTCCATGCGAGCCGGGAGCGCTACTCCCTCGCCGAGATGGCCACGCAGGACGGGCTCTGGGACCACGACCTCGAGACGGGTGAGGTGTACTACTCCGAACGCTTCCTGGCCATGCTGGGCATTCGCGACGAGGGCTCCCGCCGCACCCTCGACACCTGGTACAGCCGCCTCACCAAGGACGGCAAGGTGAAGCTCCGCTCGAAACTCTCCAGCGCCATCCTTCAGAACAAGGCCGGGTTCAAGGCCGAGCTTCGGCTGGATTCGGAAAAGGGGGAACCGAGGTGGTTCCTGTGCCGCGCCATCATCGTGCGGGGCGAGCAGGGGAAAGCCACCCGGGTGGTGGGGGCCGTTTCCGACATCACGGTACGCAAACAACTCGAGGTCCAGCTCCGCCACGACGCTTTCCACGACAGCCTGACTCAGCTTCCCAACCGGACCCTCTTCACGGAGCATCTCGAGCGGGCCGTGAACAAAGGCCTGAGGGACACCACCCCCACATTCGCCGTCTTCTTCATCGACCTGGACCGCTTCAAGGTGGTCAACGACACCCACGGCCACGAGGTGGGGGATGCGCTGCTCGTGGAAGTGGGCAGGCGGCTGAACAAGGGCACGAGGCCCGGCGACCTGGTCGCGCGCCTGGGCGGGGACGAGTTCGCAGTGCTGGTGGACGACCTTTCGAAAGGGCGGAGCATCCAGCAGGTGGCGACGCGGCTCCTCGAATTGATCCGGACCCCCTTCTTCGTCCGGGGCCTCCGCCTCTTCCTCAAAGGGAGCATCGGCATCTCCCTGAACCGTGGCACGGCGCGCACCGCCGGCGATTACCTTCGAGACGCGGACATCGCCATGTACCGCGCGAAGGGCAAGGGGGACTGCTTCGAGGTCTACGACGAGCAGATGCATCAGACCATCGTGCATCACCTGAAACTGGAAACGGAGCTGAAGAGCGCCATCGATGAGGACGCCGTCCGGTTCACCTTCCAGCCCATCGTGAACCTGCTGGAGAGCCGCATCGTGGGGTTCGAGGCCCTTGCGAGATGGCAGCATCCGACTCTGGGGGAGATCCTGCCCGACGAGTTCATCCCCATCGCCGAGGAGGCCGGCTTCATCGAGGATGTGTCGGCCGCCTGTTTCAACCACGCCTGCGACCTGCTTCGGAAGTTGGAGGCGCTTCCGCCCCCCTTCGCCTCGCTCGCGGTCAACGTCAACCTGTCCAACAAGGAATTCCTCTCGGGAAGGCTGGCGGATCGGATCGCACGCATCCTCTCACTGAACGGCATCGACGCCTCCCGGCTGACTCTGGAGATCACCGAATCGGCCCTGATGGAGAACCCCACCGAGACGGGGAAGATCCTGTCCCGCCTCAGGGCGATGGGCTCCCGCGTGTACCTCGACGATTTCGGAGTCGGCTATTCCTCCCTCTCCTACCTGCTCGACCACCCCATTGACGGGCTGAAGATCGACCGGTCCTTCGTGAAGGGGATCACGGGGGTGCGGCGAAGCCGCGAGATCGTCATGGCGATCCTCTCCATGGCCCGGTCCCTGAACATGGCGGTCGCCGCGGAGGGCATCGAAACGGCCGCACAGGCCGCCCGGCTCATCGAGATGGGGTGCATGGCCGGCCAGGGATATCACTACTCCAAGCCCCTCACCCGCGATGAAGCCCTCAGACTCGTCCGCTCCCAGGCGGACGGCTGAGCCGGCATCCAGGAGGATGCAGGCTCCGCTAAGGCGGAGCGGCCCTGGCAATAACGTCTCGTCCATGGGCGTTTTTGCGCTATTCGTGGGTGATTCTGCGCTCTTCATGGGAATTTTGCATCGCTCATGCCGGGAGAAGGTCCGGAGTGTTTGCACGGCCCCGCCCCTTGGGAATATCCTATCTCCATGAAAGCACAAGCAACGATCCCCAGTGCCACCGCATTCGCCCTCACCCTCGCCACCGTTCTCTGGCTTCTCCCCGCAGCCGCCCAGGACATGGTCGTCTACGACGACGCCATGCAAAACGGCTGGACCGACTCCTGGAGCTGGGGCGCCTACGACCTGGCGGATACCGCCTACGTCCATGCGGGAATATACTCCTTGTCCTGCTGCGATACGACCTGGGAGGGCTTCTACCCCCACCTCGACGGCGGCGTCTCCGGCGCCGTGTACGACGGCCTCGAGTTCTGGATCCACGGCGGATCCTCCACCGGACAGCCCATCCAGATCGTCTTCCGGCTCGGCACCACCACCGTGGCGGAGGTGGACGTGGCCGACCACCTCCCCGGCGGCCCCTCGAACACATGGCAGAGCGTGCGCATCGCCTTCGACGACGTGGGCCTCGGCAGCGCTTCCTTCGACGGCTTCTGGTTCTGGAACACGGGCAGCGGCGACCCTTTCCCCGTCTACCTCGATGACATCGTGATCACCGAAAGGGATACGCCCCCCGTGCCCGTCACGGTCGCGGTGGATCCCGACGCCGAGCGGCGGCCCATCGATCCCCTCATCTACGGCGCCTACCTCGTGGACGACGCCGATCCGGCCGCGCCCCCCTATCCCCTCCGCAGGTGGGGCGGCAACCACACGACCCGGTACAACTGGCAGAAGGACGTGAGCAACCGCGCCTTCGACTGGTACTTCATCAACGGGGCCTACGCCGTCGATCCCGGCGGCACGCGGGTGGAGCGCTTCGTCACCGACAGCCTCTTCCACGGCGCGGAGCCCCTCATCACGGTGCCCCTCATCGGGTGGACACCCGTGGACCGGGTCAAGCGCTGGGGGTTTTCCATCGCCGCCTACGGCCCCCAGGAAGAGAACGAGTGCACCCGCGGAAGCCCTCCGTGGTGTGAGGAAGATGCCGGCAACGGCGTGGCGCCGGACGGCATGACCCCCATCACCGGGAACGATCCGTACGACACGTCGGTTCCCGTCGGCCCCGCTTTCGTCACCGGCTGGATGACCGACCTGGCGGCGACCTACGGCGATGCATCCTCGGGCGGCCCCCGGTTCTTCGCTCTCGACAACGAGCCCATGCTCTGGGACTCCACCCACCGGGACGTCCACCCAGACGCGGTGGACTACGCGGAGATGTGGCAGCGTACCGAGGACTACGCAGCCGCCATCAAGGCCCAGGACACCGCCGCCGAGACCTTCGGACCCGTGGTCTGGGGATGGTGCGCTTACTTCTATTCCTCCTCGGACGGCTGCACCCCCGGCTCCGATTACACGACCTACGGCCCCTTCCTCGAGTGGTACCTGGATCAGGTGGCCGCCTACGAGAGCACCTACGGGGTACGGCTGGTGGACTACCTCGACGTGCATTACTACCCACAGGCCGACGGCGTGGCCCTCTCCGGCGACGAGAGCGCGGGCACCCAGGCCCTCCGCCTGCGGTCGGTGAAGGGCCTCTACGACCCGACCTACGCAGATGAATCCTGGATCGCCCAGCCGGTGCGGCTCATCCCCCGAATGCGGGAGATCATCAACAATCACGCACCGGGCACGAAGCTGGCCATCACCGAGTACAACTGGGGCAACGACGCCGGCATCTCCAGCGCACTCGCCCAGGTGGAGATCCTCGGCATCTTCGGCCGGGAGGGCGTGGACCTGGCCTCCCGGTGGGTGGCCCCCGCCGTGGGCACCCTCGTGGAGGACGCCTTCGAGATCTACCTGAACTACGACGGCGCCGGGGCCCAGGCCATGGGCGACAGCGTGCAAACGATCAGCTCCGACGTGGATCAAGTGGGCGCATACACCATCCGCGGCGCCGATGACTCGCTGTACTTCTTCTTCATCAACAAGGCCACGGTGGCCCACAGCGTAGACGTGACGGTGGCGGGCGGACTGAGCGGCGATCTCACCCTGTATGGCTTCGAGGAGTCGTCACCCCTCGGCCCCCTCGGCACGGCGGCCCAGGGCGGCGGCGTCTTCACCGTCGATCTGCCGGCGCGCTCGGCGCTGCTGGCCGTGGGCTCCATCGACTGTCCGCTCCCCGGCGAAGCCTCGAGTCTCATGGCGGCCAAGGACGCAGGTGAGGCGAACCTGACCCTCACATGGACGAACGCGACGGGCGCCGACGACTACGTCGTCTACGAGGACACCGATCCCGCGGGCGCCTTCGCCACGCAGACGGGAACGACCGACGATGGAGCCACCGGCCTCACGGTGCCCATGCCTTCGGGCCTGCGATTTTACCGGGTCGCCGGCCGCAACGCCTGCGGAGAAGGCCCGCTGGCGCCGGGGACCCGCGCCGTGCCTACGCTGGAGCGGGCGGCGCAGGAACGATAAACTCTCAGATGTCCTCGAGATAGGCCTCGACGTCTTCCGCGATCCTCAGGCCGACCATCCGTTCCTCATCGACGACGAGGTCTGCGCCGGCGCGCTCCAGGCGATGCCGGTGGATGTTGTATCGGGAACGCGCCACCACGTGAGCCTTGGGAGAGAGGGCCTTCACGTTCTCCACCACGTGGGAGACGGTCTCGGGATGGGGCAGCGCGACCACCACGATTCCCGCTCCCGTGATTCCGGCATGCTCCAGGACCTCGATCTGGCTGGCGTCCCCCACCTGCCCTTCGAATCCGTATTCCCGTGCGATATCGGGGATCTTCGGATTCAGGTCCAGCACGAGAAGCCTGCATCGAAGCCTTTCGAGGCGCGCGGCCACCTCCCGCCCCGCGGGTCCGAAGCCGATGAGCACAACCTCGGGGGCGCATGCGGCCTCCCCGGACGCCTCGGCGGCTCCCGGGCGGCTTCGGGCGGATCTGCCGAAGGAGAGGATACGATCCACACGGCGGCCCACGGGCATCGCCCCCGCCATCAGGTACGGCGTGAAGAACAGGGAGACGATCGTCGCCGAAACGATGAGCATGAAGAGGTGATCGTCCAGAATCGCACCCTTTCCCAACGTCGCCAGCATGAAGCCGAACTCCCCCATCTGAGCGAGGCACAGGCCCGTGGCAACGGCGTGGGCGAGCGTCAGGCGGAATAGCTTCAGCACGACGGTTACGATAATGGTCTTCCCCAAGAGGACGCACAGGACCAGCAACCCCACCTCGAACCAGTATTCGAGCATCCACCGGGGATCGGCCAACAGGCCGATGGAGGAGAAGAATACGGTCACGAGGATCGTGCGAAGGGCCCCCATGTCCGCCCGGAATTGCGTTGCGAAGGGGGAGTCGCCGAGGAGCATGCCGGCGAGGAAAGCGCCCAGGGCCGCCGAGTAGCCCAGATGGTGGGCGAGCCAGGATGATCCCAGGGCCGTTACGGCGGCGAGCAACACGAGGAACTCGCGGTTTCGATGGACCAGGGACGTCTTCAGGATCCTCGGGAGCACCAGCCGGAACAGGATGACGAAGACGGCCGCGAGGGCCGGCAGGACGAGGAGCGCCTTGCCCAACCGAAGGAAGAAGGCGCCCGCTCCGCCGCCCTGAACGAGGATCTCCACCACCAGGATGAGGGGCACCACGGCCAGGTCCTGCAGGAGCAGGATGCCCACGGCGTGCCTTCCCTGGACGCTGTCCAGCTCGCTCCTCTCGGCGAGGAGTCGGAGCACGAAGGCCGTGCTGCTGAGGGCCGTCACCGCTCCGAGGACGAAGGCCATGGGAGGCGCAACGCCCAAAAAGATGCTCAGGGCGTATGCCGCACCGCCCGTGAAGAGGACCTGCAGAGAGCCTCCCCCGAGCCCGGCGGTCCCGAAGCTGCGCAGCCGGCTCCAGGAGAATTCGAGTCCGATGGCGAAGAGGAGGAGGGAAACGCCCAGGTAGGCGATGTCCTCCACCGCCTTCTGGTTGTGGATGACCGCGAATCCGTGGGGCCCCAACAGGATTCCGGCGAGGATGTACCCGAGGACCGGTCGCTGCCGCAGGATCTGCATGACAAATCCCAGCAGCAACGCCGCCGTAAGCAGGATCAGAACGTCTCGCAGGATTTCCCAAAGGTCCACGGCCGCATCCCCCTTCCACAGGATTCTACTGCAACCGGGCCGTCCCCGCATCCATTCCCGGCGACGGCCGCCACTTGACAACGCACCGAAGCGAGCGTATCCTTCTTCGTCAAGTTGAACAAGGAGGTTGCCATGAAGAGCAACACAGCGATTCGGATGGCCCCGAAACCCAAGTCACCCGCCGGCCCCGCCTCCCGCTTCAACGCGACCACTACGCATTTCACCCATCATTATATGATGCGCTAGGAGGCTGCTTCGAGGCGCGCACGCGCCCGGCAGTCTCCGTCGGCGCCCCGCGAGCGAAGCCGTGCCGCCCGTTCCATCGGGCGGCCCGACGCCTCACACTCCCGATGCCCGTGGAATCGGGAATCCGGGTGGAATGGAGCAGACCATGAGTACATCAAGCGCACTGAAATATAGAGAAACATATCGCCCTGTTTTGTCGCCGAGCGACACGGAGGACGCCCTGAGGCTCACCAGGGAGGTCTTCGGCAGGGAGTTGGCGCTGACGCTGAACCTGAGAGAGATCCCCGCGCCTCTCTTCGTGGAGGAGGGCACCGGCGTCAACGACTACCTGAACGGGGTCGAGCGGCCCGTCTCCTTCTCCGTGAAGGGGTTCGGCAGGAGGCGGATGGAGGTGATCCAGTCCCTGGCCAAGTGGAAGAGGCTGGCCCTCGCAGAGCGACGCGTCCGGCCCGGAGAGGGCATCGTCACGGTCACGAGCGCCATCGGACCCGGCGAAGAACTCGACGCCCTCCACTCCGCCTTCGTGGACCAGTGGGATTGGGAGCGGGTGATCGCGCCTGAGGAGCGCACGCTGGACACCCTCGTGAGGACTGCCCGAATGGTCTATCGGGTGCTGCGGCGGACCGAAATGTTCCTGGAGAGGCGGTACCCCGAACTCGGGAGCACGCTGCCCCCGGAACCGACCTTCCTCCACGCCGAAGAGTTGGCTCTCGCCCAGCCCGGACTGCTCCCCTCGCAGCGGGAGGACTGGGCCGTGAGGGAATACGGCGCCGTCTTCGTCATCGGCATCGGCGCGCCCCTCTCCGAGGGGAAGCCCCACGGCGGGCGCGCCCCGGACTGCGACGACTGGATCACCGACAACGGCGAGAGCCGAGGGCTGAACGGAGACCTCCTCGTCTGGCACCCCGTGCTGAGGCGTGCGGTGGAGATCACCTCCATGGGCATCCGCGTGGACGCGGTGAGCCTGCTGCGGCAGCTCCGCATCCGGAAGTGCACCGAGCGGGGCGCGCTGCCCTTCCACCGGCGGCTCATCGACGGGGACCTGCCCCAGACCATCGGCGGAGGCATAGGCCGGTCGCGGGCCTGCATGTTCCTCCTGAGGAAGGCCCACATCGGGGAGGTCCAGCCCAGCGTCTGGACCGACGAGGAGCGGCAGCGCTGCGAACGGCGCGGCATTGCGCTCATGAACTGACCCTTCGGACGGGAGGGGGCCGGCCCCTTCCCGCCCGGATGATTGTGATAGCATTTCCCCTTCGTGAGGAGGGATCATGAACGATCTGAATGCGGGCCTTCCCATCACCCCGAAGCCCAAGCCCTCGGCCGGTTACCGATGGCTGGTGCTCTTCGTCATCAGCTTCGCCATGTTCGGCAACTACTACATCTACGATTCCATCGCCCCCATCGCCGACATGCTCAAGAGCGACCTGGGTTTCACCGACGAGAACATCGGCCTCATGTTCACCTCCTACAGCATCGCGGCGGTGATCATCCTCCTCGTGGGCGGCGTCATCATCGACAAATTCGGCACGGCGTGGTCCACCCTCGTCTTCGGGGCCATCTGCTCGGTGGCCGCCATCGTGAACGCCGTCTCCTCGGACTTCACCGTCATGATCACGGCCCGCTTCATGCTGGGCTTGGGCGCCGAACCCCTCATCGTGGCGGTGACCACGGCCCTGGCCAAGTGGTTCAAGGGGAAGGAACTCTCCTTCGCCTTCGGCGTGAACCTCATGATCGCCCGCTTCGGCTCGGTGGCGGCCGACTGGTCGCCCACGTGGGCCAAGCCTGCCTATTCCTCCTGGCGCGGCCCCCTCTTCGTGGCCGCCGTCCTCGGCCTCCTGTGCGCCCTGGGCGCCCTCGTCTACTACTTCCTCGAGAAGAACGCCGTGAAGCGCTACACCTTGGGCGAGGCCGGCGAGACCGACAAACTGGTGCTGGGCGACCTCTTCCGCTTCGACCGCTCCTTCTGGTACACCGTCGCTCTCTGCGTCACCTTCTACTCGGCGGTCTTCCCCTTCCGGTCCTTCTCCATCAAGTTCTTCATGGAACGGTTCGAACTCTCCCGCGAGGCGGCGGGCCAGCTCAACAGCGTGCTTCCCCTCGCCGCCCTCTTCGCCACGCCCATCTTCGGCCTTCTGGTGGACTTCGTCGGCAGGCGGGCCCTGCTCATGTTCCTCGGCGCCTTTCTCATCACGCCCGTTTACGTGATGATGGCCTACCAGACCGTGCCCGTGTGGATCCCCATCGCCATGATGGGCCTCGCCTTCTCGCTCGTGCCGGCCGTCATGTGGCCGGCGGTGGCCTACATCGTGGAGGAGAAACGGCTCGGCACGGCCTACGCCGTCATGACGCTCATTCAGCAGATCGGCGTGGCGGGCATGAACTGGCTCATCGGCAAGACCAACGACGTCTTCGATGCCACGGCGGCCAATCCCGAAGGCTACGCCGCCGGCATGTGGCTCTTTTCGGGCCTGAGTTTCTTCGCCTTCCTCTTCGCGTTCCTGCTGAGGAAGCGCGAGACGGGTCCTCAGGCGCACGGCCTGGAGACGATCACCGCACGGTCCCAGGCAAAGAGCATCGATCCGGAATAGTGTCTATCTCCAGGACGATATCAGGGCGCCTCGAGGGGCGCCCTTCTCCTTTTGGATCGAAGAGAGAGGTTTCCTAAGCCTGACACCATAGCCCCACGGTCGAAAAGCAGTCATTCTCATTGATGAGGCAGGGCCCTGCGAAGCAGGCGACCCGCTGGGAAGCCACAGGCTTCACGAGCGGGGCGCCGATGAGCATGCAGGCTCCGCAAAGCGGAGCGGCCCTTCCCTCGAAGAAGTTTCTAGGTTTCCTAGGCCTGGCACCGATCAGGGGATACCGGTCAGGGTCAGCTGGACTCGGCGGGTTCGACGGCGTGAATCTCCGAACAGACCCAGTCCTCCCCCACCCAGAGGGCGACGACTTCCATGTCCGGGAAGAGGGTGGCCAGGGCGTTCGCCGCCGAGACGGCCTGGCGGCGCTGTTCGTCCGGGGTGACCGGGTTGCCCGCGCAGTCGTGGTGGGCCACGAACGCCAGTTTGCGGGATCCGTGGGCATTC
>Ga0180429_10004334_pt1 | contig 11376 bp, 12 predicted proteins | sample SS_ome_FD_132428 | JGI IMG/M metagenome (GOLD analysis project Ga0180429, IMG submission 132428) | Hypersaline lake sediment archaeal communities from the Salton Sea, California, USA - SS_1_S_1 metaG | ecosystem: Environmental > Aquatic > Non-marine Saline and Alkaline > Hypersaline > Sediment ... | reverse complement strand
GGAAAGGAAGATCGGGCCATCGTTCTTCGCACACGTTTGAAGCCGGGCAAGACCACCCTGCAGACGTGGTTTGTCGACGAGGAAAGCGGGCAGTCCCGCGGTGCTTACTACGTGTACGTGACTAGGAAACCGTAGTGTGGCCGTGCTCAGCCGTATGGTTCCGCCAGCAGGCATCTGAAAGTCGCAACTACGCGTCGCGCGTGGGACTCCTATCAAACGACCGTATTTGGAACGCGGACCGGGGCGGCGAGGGCTCGTCCGCTGCTGGGGGGTGAGGTAGTTCCGTAAAGCCGTCGTGACCAGCGTCCGACTCCGTTCTTCCCTTGGTCGGGATATGCGCCACCTCGAAACACGCAGTCTACCACCACGCCAGCCCGGCCGCGACGATCGCCTGATTCAGATTCGAGCCATCGGGCAGGATCACCCGGCCGACCGTCCGGCCGTAGCGATCGTGGTCGACCCCCTCGACGAGAACCTCTTTCCCGAAAGCGGCGTTCGATGTGAACTGCTTTGCCTTCGTGCCGAATGGCTGGCCAGTTTCCGGGCAGTCGATGCCGAAGAGACGAAGCCGGACTTCCTGCTTGCCGTCAAGCACCTTGATTGTATCGCCGTCCGTGACAGCTACCACGCGACCGAGGATCCGCTCGGCTGTTGCTGGTTGTCGCTGCGGGGGCTTGGTCGACTCGATGCACCCGGCCCCGGCTACCGGAGCCGCTACGCGGAGTTTCTGAAGATTGATTTCCCGCGCCTGCCGTTGGCCGAGACCATCCGCATCATGGCCGAGATCGACGAAGTCATCGACCAACACGGCGGCTGGCCCGACACATTCGTGACAGGGAAGGACGGAGACTCGTGACGCCGATCAATCCGAGTTACCGGCCGGCACTTCGGATTTTGACGTGCAGGCCGCAACATCCAGCCCGCCTTCACATCCACTATCCGTCGCGGTCTTTGGGAGGGCAGCGGCCCAAAGCATATACGAAGGACGCTACTTTGCGAACAATTTGCGTTGCTCCGGCAAGCCGTGCATGCCTCCAAGAGGCGTTTCTGGAAGTCCGTTGTCATGCGTATTACTCCCCGCCGGCACCGAAACGCCTGCACGTTTTCGCTGATCCGCAAACTCTAAGGAAACAACGGGGGTACGAGGCCGTGGAGTACTTCCCCGCCGCAGGCCGGTCTGCTACAGTCATGATGTAGTGACTTCTACCGATTCGGGATCCATGCCGAGGGGGCAACATCAGCCCACGCGCGCGGAGGATGGACACGTCGAGCAGAAGGCGCTCCCGCATACACTGCACGTAGCTCATCAGGGATTGGCCAAAATACTCGACGACAGCATGGAACAATACAACTCGTCCGTTGGAGTTGGCGTTGTCGTTGTTCACAGACGCGGTTTCCAGTCGACGCGGGCCGACCTGACCGACATACGTAAGCTGGGCCCTGAACTACCGGGCCTATCCGTTACGGTAGAGGGAAACGTACAAACTTCGATTCGAAAGGCATTATCATGGACTTGCAAGGCAGAATGAGATGTTCCGGATGTTCGATGCGCCGTCGACATTTCCTGGCGGCGGCCGGCGCCGCGGCCACCGCGGCACATATGGAGTTGTTTGACTTCGCCTCCTCGCTATTCGCCGCGCCGCAGAAGGGCGACAAGCCCGTGGTGCGGGTCGGATTCGCCCGGCCCGACCAGGAGCGGTACTTCATGGGCTGGCCGGGGGCCGATTGGGACAACCCGACCCACCAGGAGCACTACACCAAGATCCTGAACGAAGCCGCGAAGGATCTGAGTGTCGACCTGCGCCTTAGGCAGGAACCGCTCAAGGACGAAAACGCCGTGACCGCGTTTCTGGAGGCCGTCAAGAAGGAGCAACCCGATGGTCTCATTGTTGTGTGTATGAGCCTCAACCAGGGATGGCGTCACATCAACCGCATCGCAAAGGAACGCGGCGACATACCCACGATCCTCTTCAGTCCCGTCGGCACTTCGTTCACGGGCCACCTTCAGGCGACGCGCAACATCGACGGCGTGTTCGTCGGGGCCTCGCAACACGAGGACTGGCTGGCGCACGGTCTGCGCATGCTCGACACCGTGTGGCAGATGAAGAACACGCGTCTACTGATAGTGCGGGGCGGTGAAAAAAGCGAAAAGACCGTGGATCACCTGGGTACCACCCTCGTCTACTACCCGGAACAGTCCCTCTGCGACATGGCGCACAAAAGCGAGGTAACGGAGAAGGTCCGGGCCATGGCCGATTACTATCACAAAAACGCCAAGGCCATCATTGAGCCCACGAAGGAAGACCTCCTGAACGCGGCCAATATTTACGGGGTGCTGCGCACGCTGATGGAGCAGGAGAAATGCGACGGTATTTCCATAAACTGCCTCCCGCTGGTCTCAAGGCCGATCGATTCGAAAGGCCACTTGTGGGAGCCCTGCCTTGCATTCTCGCGGCTACGTGACGAGGGGATCGTCGGGGCGTGCGAAGCCGACGTACACGCGGCGTTGAGTTCGCGGCTGACGCATCTGCTGGTGCAGCGGCCCGGTTTTCAACAGGACCCCTTCCCCCTGACGGTCAAGAATACCTTGGGCGGCGCGCACTGTGCTTGCGGCACCAGGCTGGCGGGATTCGATAAGCCGCCTGCCCCGTTTATCCTGCGAAGCCACCAGGAAGCGGGCCGCGGGGTCGCCACGCAGGTGCTCTGGCCGGTGGGCGAGCGGATGACGGTCATGGAACTGCCCGGGGGCCACTACGACACAATCCGCGTGGGAGCGGGAGAGGTTGTGAGTAACATTGATCCCAATCCTCGGGGCCCGGATCCGTACGAGGAGGCGGGAGGCTGCCGCACCTCCGTCGAAGTCGCCCTTGACGGAGTGGACGACACCCGCGACGTACTCGGATTCCACCAGCTTTTCATCCTCGGGGACGTGGAGCAGGAATTCCGCAACTACGCCCAACTCACCAAGATGCAGGCCACGGATCTGACCGGGAAAAACTGATCGCTGGCGAGGAATCGCACCGGTGGCGTGATCCATGGGTACATTCTCGGCGACAAGACGCAGACCGTCTCGCATTGTGATGGGGCCGGTTGCTGCGCTGCTCTTCTCTATCGAGCTTGGATGCGGCGCTGACGCACAGCCGCCGGTAACGAAAAATGAGCCGGAAAGGAGGCGTGATGTCGTGATTACCATCGTCTATGACAATAATCCACTAGACAAGCGATTGAAGACCGCCTGGGGCTTCGCTTGCGTGATTGAAGGGCTCCGCGAGACGATCCTTTTCGACACCGGGGGCGACGGCAAACTGCTGCTGGCCAACATGGCGACGGCGGGCTTCAAACCAGAGCAAATCGACAGCATCGTGCTTTCGCATATTCACGCTGACCACATCGGCGGGCTGGGCGCGTTTCTCGAAACCAACAGCAAGGTTAAGGTGTTCGCGCCGAAGGCGTTTCCTGCCGACTTCAAGCAAGCCGTCAGGCAGCCCGGCGCGAAGCTCGTCGAGACCGAGGGCCCCTCGACAGTCTGCGATCGCGCCTGGACGACCGGAGTCCTGAAACAGGGCATCGAGGAACAAGGGCTGTACTTAGAGACGCCCGAGGGGCTGGTCGTGGTTACCGGCTGCGCACACCCGGGAATCGTCCACCTGGCGGAGGCGGCACGGCGCCATGGCAAGATGCCCGTCTACGCCGTTCTGGGCGGTTTTCATATGGCCGGCGCCTCGGCCAACAAGGTCAACGCGGTTATCCAAAATCTCCGCGAGATGGGCGTTCAGCAGGTTGCGCCGTGTCACTGTTCGGGCGACAACACTCGTCGATTGATGAAAGAGGCGTTTGGTGAAGGATACTTACCGTCGGGGGTGGGAGCGCGGCTCGTTTTTCCCGGCCAGCAGCGAAGCGAAGATCGGTAGAGCCGGAATCAGCTTCTCTTCCGGGATTTCTATTCTACAACCTGGAATCCAACCAACTCGGCGAACTGTTTGATCTGTTATCAGATAAGGAATTCGGTCATTGCCGTGTGGATTGATCGGGGCGCCGCAATGACCGACAACAATCACATCTTTGGGACGAGCACCTGTCGGCTTAAACGACCAGTCATTGAGAACGTCGCCGTCAAAACCCATGCAGCCACCGGTCAAATAGGTCCCGACCATCATCGTGACCAAGCAATCTAGGTGGCACTGGCAAGAGCACGGGATATGTTCCTTGCCAAATTCGAGTATCGACATGGGAAGCATCACATTTGTTTTTTGTCCCTCGCGGTTGTGGCTCCCCGATAAATGCCACGTAGCCATGGTCACTACGTCACCCTCGTGTCTGCTTAACAGTTCTTTCAGGCTAAGATACAGTCGGGCATTTCTTACGAGGTCTTTTTTCTTGACTACTTTCAGCTCCGTGGCATCAGATGTCCACGTGTCAGCGACTTTTTCTGCTTTCTCTCCGTCAACTTTCCTCATTTGCACAAGTAGTTCATCGGACTTCACCTTTACTATCTCAACTCCAAGAGACTCTTTTAGTCTGGTGGGGTAATTGCGGTCATAATCTTTAATTGGCTCATTGACTTCACCCCAACCCCATTGATCGAGCGGATTGATCTTATCATAGTCCTGAACAATGATTATTCTTGCTCCCTTCAACTTGTCCCGGACTTCTTCTGCAGACGGCGGCCCGCAAGGGACACCACCTGCAAAAGCGGGGCTTAGTAAAGCGATATGGTACACGATAAGGGTCAACCATGTTGCATCAAGGCATCGCTTCATCATTTTCAATCTCCTTTCTTTTTTGGATTTCCCATTTGGCGCCAGCCGGTCGACTCGCTTGGCGTCATCCCTTTCGAGCCACACGGACTCGACGCCGTCACGAGCAAGGCTGGGGACATCGGCCTGCCGGTCAATCCAAAGGCCGAGATCCACGGTCCTCCGCTGATCGGTGGGCATGCCGGCTCGGATGCGCTGGCCGACATCCTTGCCAGCGGGATGTATCAAGACACCCGATTGAACATGCTGATTGACATTGGGACCAATGGCGAAGTCGCCCTGGGCAACCGCGACAAGATCATGACCTGCTCCTGCGCGGCAGGCGGGGCCTACGAGGGTGCGACCATCCGCTGCGGCTCGGGAGCCATCGAGGGCGCCGTCAAGAATGTCACGATAGCCGACGGCCACGTCCACTTCGAGACCATCGGCGGCAAGCCGCCCATCGGCATCTGCGGCTCGGGGCTCATCGACCTCTTGGCCGAACTGCTCCGAAACGGCATCATGACAACGAAAGCCAAGATCCAGCAGGAGTTCTTCGTCACCGACGGGATTGGCATCAACCAGGAGGACATTTACCAGCTTATCACTGCGAAGGCCGGTTTGCGCGTCGACCAGGACCTCTTGATGAAATACTACGGCGTGACCGTGAACGACATCGAGAAGATCTACCTTGCGGGCGGGTTTGGGAACTTCATCGACCCAAACAGCGCCGTGGCCATTGGCCTCTTGCCCCCGGCGGCCGAGAAGGTCGTGCGGATCGGAAACGGTGCCATCGCCGGCGCCCGCCTGATGCTCGTCTCGCAGACCATGCGCCGCATTGCGGAAGACCTCGCGCGCCGCATCGAACATGTCAAGCCCAACGAGCACGAGCCCGAGTTCGCATTCATGGTGGCGGAGAAGATGTACTTCTAAGACGGGTCTCGGTGTCTCCCAGCGCTCCGGCTATTTTCCCCCGAGCGACATCAGGTGCGAGTAGGTTCTCAGGTACATCCTGCCCCCGGCGATGGCCGGGGTCGCGTAGGTCAGTTCGCCCAGCGAATTACGGGCCAGCAGCTTGAACGTCTCGGATGTGGCCAGCACGAAGACCACGCCGTCCTTAGAGATACAATACAACCGATCATGGACACAGACCGGCGATGCGTAGAAATCCGCGCCCAGACGCTCGGACCAGAGCCGTTCGCCCGTCATGACCCGGTGGCACGAGAGGATGCCGTCGTTGGTGCAGAGAAAAAGCAATTCGCCGTTGACCAAGGGGCAGGGGACCGATGGGACGCACGTGTCGATCGTGTACTCCACCAGTGGCGCGGTGTGCTTGGCCTTGGACCCCGGGCGCACCGCAATCATCTCCAGACCGTGGCTCCCAACGGCGTACGTCGCAATGACCAGGCCGTGCGCGGTCGTCGGTGAGCTGATCCATCGCGTCGACGGGGTGTTGCGCGGCAGCTCCGAGATCTGCCAGTTTACCGTCCCGGTCGGCGGATCCACGCCGGCAAGCCCTTCCGCCGTGCTGCCGAAAATAAGCTGCTCCGGCCCGTCCTTGGGCTTGAAGATACACGGGGTGGCGTACGAGGCCTTCGCGCTGCGGCGATCGATTCGCCAGCGGGTTGTGCCGGTCGCGCGATCGACCGCGACCAGGAAGGCGTTGACCCGATCATCATTCGCCAAAACGAGGAGATCACCGCAGACGATCGGCGAGATGGCAGTTCCGTGTCCGCACTGGAATACACCCAGGTTTCGGCGCCATCGGTCGTGGCCGTCATGGTCCAGGGCAAGCAACATGAGCTGGTCGGAAGCCCCCCAAGTGACGCACACGCACTTTTCGTCGACCACCGGCGTCGAAGAGGCGAAGCAGTTGTCCGCGTGCTGGGCACGGGTTTTCGTCTCATAGCCGCGCTCCCACAGGATTCTGCCGTCCTCGGTGCTCAGGCAGACGATCGTTCCCTTGGCAGCGCTTTTTTCGGTGCAGGTCAGGAATATCCTGTCGCCCCACAGCACGGGCGAGGAGTGGCCGACACCGGGCAGTTTGATCTTCCAGTTGTAATCCTTCTCGGTCCATTGGATCGGCACCGTGGTGGCATTGCTGACGCCGGATCCGTTGGGTCCCCGAAACCGGGTCCACTCCCCCGAAATGACAGGCGAGTTCAGCTTGAAAAGAACGAGAAGAACAACCGGCAGCAATTGGCGATGGTTCAATGTTAACCCTCCTTCAGTGGTTTTTACTCAAAGAACTTTTGCAGGGAGCAGGTTGTCCTTGTCCTGCCCTGGACTTTTCGGCTCCACGGCAGCCAGCCAAAGTCAGGGCAGCCGCCGCAGCCGGCATCAACCACCGACTGACGGCAATCTTAATCCCGCTTACTCGGGGATTCTAACGCCACGCTGACCATTCTGGACAGCGTCGCCTCCTACGACGGCGATACCAGCTTGAGGGCGTCTACGACTACCTGCTCAAGCTGTCTCGCGTCCGCTTCCTGCCGGCCGACGACGCTGGCGCCGGCAAAACGATCATGGCCGGTCTGCTCGTGCGCGAACTAAAGCTGAGGGGGCTGGCCGAGCGAGTGCTAGGCGCCTTCAATATCAAAGCTCTGTTCGCTCTTCTTCTTGGGCATCTTGTTGGGCCGTCCTCTCCAGAATTCGCATGTGGAAGTTCATGGTTACTCATCCCAAACATCCGGGACGGGGGCAGAGGTCACGTTCAGGTTGAGGCTGTCCCCTGAAATCTCCACTTCATAGTCCACGATGATTTTGCGGAGGGCGGGGAAGAGCTTTTCCCGGCGATCAGCAGCCGTGTCCATGATATGGATGGCCACGCCGATGGCCTCGCCACTTCCGTCTTCGGGAAAAAGATGGTCGATGATCTCCTTCTCGACGACAGGCTGTTTGTCGAGTGGGAACAGCGATTTGTTCCAGCCGGCAACGACGAGCATTATCACGGACTTGACTCGTTCGGGTGTCTTCCCATGTTGTTTGACCAATGGCTCGGCCACTTCGAGGATGACCGCCGACATCCTGGCTTCGCCTTCGGGCGTGGGGATCTCACGTTTGGCTCCCATCGCAGCCAGTCGTTTCCATCGTTCCTGGTCTTTACTCGGAATGGAGAATGCTCCTGTTGGACTTTCTGCATGGGGCAGACTTCCCTTTACATCGGGCAAGCCTGCCAGGAAGATCGCATCGTGTTGATGATGATGGTAAGCCTGAAACACAAACTCGTTCCAGTGGTGAACACTCGGGCCGTATTTCAGCAAGTCGTGCAGCCGATGGTCTTCATCCGCGTCTTTCATTTGTAGCATGGCCCGGTTCAAGTAGGCCGTCCAATCCGACTTGCTCGCCTGGGTGAGGATGTAGGGTGTGGTGATGGTCACATGATACTCGACCAGATCGGCCAGGGGCGGGCAGAGCCGCACATACCAAAGTTCGCCGGGCTTTCCCCCGTAACCACTGGTGCATAGGGTGTCGAATTCCTTTCCAGTTACCAATTCCCGCAGCCGAACCCTGCCCCCTCGGATGCCACCGTGCTCGTAGATGCCCATGCGGGACTCTTGGAACTGACGGACAGCCTCGACCAGACCAGGGTTCAGTCCCAGGCGGTCACTGACATCCAAGAGGCACGTCCCGATGGTTTCCAGCCCGCCGCCGAACCGGAAATCAAAGAAGGCCCAGGTCGTGAAGTAGCTGCCCGTCAAAGGGCTCATGGGCGGGCCGCTAGGCATATACTCCTCGTCGGCGGCGGCGATCACATCATAATAGGGCTCCAGTTCGGGAAGTACCGAGACGCATTCCGAAAAGACGGAAGTGATATTCTGGACCGAGATATAGACCGCATGAAGTGGATCGTGGCCGTCCTTGACGAGCGTTTCCACGTCACGCACGTCCTTGGGGACGTGGACGGTTTTCGCCTCCCGCCGGAATTTCCCACTCCATTTGGTGAAACGGCGAGCAAGCTTCTTGCTGATTTGTCCCATGAGCCTTTGTCCTCCCCGTATTCCACCTGTTACTCAAACTGAAAAGACGGGAGTCCGAAAATGGGAACCGGCTCCGTCGAGAGCCTGGTTTTGAAGTGGTTGAGGCGTTTGCCGACGGTGCCTGTCCCCTTTTTCGGACGGGCCATTGGCAAGCACCTCAAAAAAGGGGGAAAGGCACCTCGCGGCAGCCGTTTTTGCGAGGATTTGGCCTGTTTCGGGCTCGGAGCCAGTCCCCCTTTTTCACTCCCGTTTACAGATTGAGCTGTTACTTTGCCCGCCTTGCAGAGAAAGCCGATGCCTCGCCCAAGTGAAAGAATATCATTCCGTTCAAGTCATCGCCATTGAGGACCGCCCATCCCCGCCCGAAGACACGTTCTGTCTCGTCATTACCATCCCAGGAGAACTCGACGGCAGGTTTGCCGTCACGTTCAGTGACCTGACAATCCATTTCTCCATAGACGTAACCGAATTGTAGCACGCCGCCGTCGCCAGAGCCAAACTCGATGAACGGTTTGAGATCCTCGTCGTCATACGCCAAGTCCCACTCGCTCATCGAGACGATTTCCCAGCGTCCTTCGATGGTTGATTTGGGTTTTCGCTTTGCCATATTGTTCCTCAATAGGTTGGATAGGCCCCTCCTCGCCGAACTCGAACTCAGCGAGTTCATAGCATATATCCTCTCCAGTCTTCTGATGGCCGTTTCCCCCGTGCTCTTCCGGCTCCTCGAATCCTATCGGCCAGACCTCCAGGACGTGACACTCGCAGCCCTCGTCGTAGTAATACTCGTAGTGGCAGCCGTGCAGGCACCAACACCCGGATACTGGGCATAGCATCGACTGAAAGACTTCTTCCAGGCGTTCCTGGATCTCGGCTTGTTCAGCGTCCATTGGTCACACCCCAGGTCTCTTCGGGATCGGTGATTTCCGGGTCGTCGTGGCGTGCGACCATTGCCAAGCCGACAGACTATTCGGGCAGGTCGAACACATAGGATCTTAACCGCTGTTTCTTGGTGTCCTTGATAAAAAGAAGAAACTGATTGCACCTTGAAGCCTCTGAAAACTGAAGTTTTGCGTGATCTCTTGTTCTTTCGCTCAGAGTCCCAATGTAATCGGCTGCGGGGTAGGAATAGATCTTCTGCTCCTCTACATCATATTCGATAATCTGTTCCTTGCCTTTGAATGTTCGATACATCATAACGATATTGTCCCATTGTTCATCAATCACTTCCGCATACGGATCGTTTTCCATCATGGCATTGTCCTCCTCCAAACCCACTCGACACTTTCTCCACGATTTCACTTTCCCTCCAATTTCTCTTCCAAGCGGTCTTCCTGGTCCGCCTCCACAAGTTCCCGGAAGGTGATCTCCATGCCGTGGTTCTTGGCTCGGACGAACGCCAGTACAACCTTCTCCAGATCCACACCCTGCAAGTAAGCTCGCTCGACCTCGGCGGCGGATAGCGAAGCCCCAGCTTGGTGGGCCATCACCAATGGCCTCAGCCGAAGTAGTCTTCGGTCGTTACGTTGGGATCGTTGAAGGTGTGCAGTAAAGTCTGAGTCTTGGCGGGTGATACGACCAGAACTGCCATCGTGATAATGGCGCGTACAAATTTTGAGTTGACTGTTCTCATTTCTATTTCCTGGCGCGGATCTGAATTGAAAAGAAATCAGAAGTCCTTTGCTGACTAATGTGGAACCGGACTCACTCAAGCGGCGAGGAGTCCGCTGACGCCGCCTGGACTTGCGAGCAAGTCTTCCGGATTGTCGGCCAAACCCTACTGCCTCAAGCTGGGCGACGTTTAGTGAAAACCCCCTCATGGGGTGGCCGCATTGTAGATCAACGCACCCGACTATGTCAACTATCTTCGTCGGTTTTTCGCCCTTTTCTTCGCTTTCGGGACTGACGAAAGTCACGAATCCGGCACGCTCTGAGCCGCAGGAGATGGTCGGACGGGCCGGGGGAACCGAAGAGAAAACAGCTCCGGGTAAAGTCGTCCGCAGAAGGAAGCACCCTGCTACCCCCTTCCAACATCCATCCAAGGCGACTCCACCCAAATCCCCGCCACGCCGACTACCGGGGAGCTTTTTCGACCAACTCCCACCTCCGATAGCTCCGCTGCTGCGGCACCCTCCGAATCCGAGGGATCACGGTCTGGAAGCCCAAACCACGGTTGCCATGTCCGCGCGTGCGTGAGGCAACTCGCAAGGAATAACATACCCGTAGTCGCGCTCGCCAGAGCGTGGGGTCGCCCGCGTTCTGACGAACGCAGCTACTACGAAAGTGGTAGCGAATCAATTGCGAGTTGCCTGAGCACCGGAAAATGGAGTCGGGGGTCCTATTGCGGCATCAAATCGCGGCCAACAAAAGACTCCCGTTCCCTTCTTCTTTCTTTTCTTTTGGCGGAATCGCTCGCTCGCCCTTTCGCCGGATTGGTGTTTTCCGCTAGGAATCCATCAATCTGAAGGTTCTTGCGGAGAGACGGGCATTTGTTGACATATCTGCCAGTTGTTGGGACAATAACGATAAGTGATAGTCGACTGGTTGTTTGGTGATCTGGCCCATTGGGTTTCGGACGCGTTCCGAAATCTTAACGAAGAAGGAGAACTAGCATGTTGAACAGAGTGATTCTGTTTGCAGCAGTCGCGGCACTGCTTTGTTGC
>Ga0180429_10004330_pt1 | contig 11381 bp, 7 predicted proteins | sample SS_ome_FD_132428 | JGI IMG/M metagenome (GOLD analysis project Ga0180429, IMG submission 132428) | Hypersaline lake sediment archaeal communities from the Salton Sea, California, USA - SS_1_S_1 metaG | ecosystem: Environmental > Aquatic > Non-marine Saline and Alkaline > Hypersaline > Sediment ... | reverse complement strand
GAATCCGCGCTCGCCGATGCCGGGGTCCCGGTGACCGTTCGTGGTTCGGAGCGTTTCTTCGACCGCGGCGAAGTGCGTGAGGCGGTCAGTCGTATTCGTGCGGCCGCACGCTTCGCTGCCGACGGCACCCCAGGACAAGCTACGGAATCCGCAGTCGCCGATGAGGTAGTGGACGTGCTCAGTGCGATGGGGTGGTCGCCGCAGCAGCCGACCACCACGGGAGCCGTCCGCGAGCGTTGGGAGTCCCTGGCCGCGCTGGTGGAACTAGCGCGCGAGATGCACGGCGCCACGCTGGCGGAGTTCGTGGACCACCTCGATGAACGCTCCGCTACCCAGTTCGCGCCGGTTGCCGATGGCGTCACGCTCGCCTCTATCCATGCGGCGAAAGGGCTCGAATGGCCGATCGTGCACATCATCGGCTGCAGCGATGGTTTGATCCCTCTGCAGCACGCCGAGGGCCCGGAGCAGGTCGAGGAGGAGCGTCGGCTGCTGTACGTGGCCATGACCCGAGCAGAGCGCGAGTTGCACATGAGTTGGGCGCTCGCCCGACAACCCGGTGGTCGTGCCACCCGTCGGCCCAGCCGGTTCCTGGACTCCATCACGAGTAGCACCGCGCCCACCGATCGCTCGGCGGTCGAGCGCGGTTCGGGCCGGGGGCGTGGCAAGCGTGCCCGCGGACGCAAGGGGCCGGCCCAGTGTCGTTCGTGCGGCAAGGCGCTGGTCACTCCCGCGGAACGGACCATCGGACGCTGTCGGACCTGCCCGGCCACTTTCGATGAGTCGTTCTTCGAGGACTTGAAGGCATGGCGTCTGGAGCAAGCGACCGAACGGGCGGTGCCGGCCTATGTGGTGTTCACCGACGCAACTTTGATCGCCATCGCCGAGCAACTGCCCGGCGACCGGGACGCATTGAGCACCATCCCCGGCATCGGCCCGGCGAAGCTCGAGCAATACGGGGACGCCCTCTTGGCCATGCTCGACGCCCGTACTCCGATCGATGCGGGTGGACGCGAGTAGTGCCGTCAGTTCGCTGCTAGTTGGCTGCTAGTCGGCTGCGGCCACGGGCTCGCGGAACTCCGGAACCCAGCGATCCAGCTCTCCACGCACCGGAACCGTGGCTTCGAGTTGGCACAGCACCCCGATGCTGCCGAGCCAGACTCGGTGGATGAGTGCGTAAGACGGCGGCAGGTTGATCTTCAGTCCGACTGCGAAATCGGGGTTGCGGACGTCGTTCAACCGCGTGAACTGCCCGCGCAGCCACTCGCGGCTGAAATGGAAGTACTCGTGACGTGCCGGCTCGACGAACGGATCGAGGTAGTCGAGTAGTTGCTCGGGGTCGACATCCACGTGCGGGAGCACGAAGCCTTCCTCCCGCAAGCCCGCTACGACGGTCTCGGCGTCGCCGCTCTTGGCGATCCGCAGCAACGAACCCATGGCCGGGGGGAGTCCGTCGGGCAGCACGGCCACGGCACCGAAGTCGAAGACGCACAACTTGCCGTCGGGTGTCAGCCGGTAGTTGCCCGGATGCGGGTCGGCGTGCAACAAGCCGGCGCGCTCGGGGCCGGAGAGCAGGAACCGCTCGTAGAGCAGTCCGACGCGGTCGCGTTCCTCCTGGGTGCCGTTGGCGATGATGTCGGACATGGGGCGGCCATCGACCCACTCGCTGACCAGCACATGCGGGGCGGCTGCGAGCACGTGGGGGACGAGGAACTCCGGATCACCCTCGAAGGCCACCGCGAACTGGCGTTGGTACTGGGATTCGCCGAGGTAGTCGAGTTCCTCGATCACCCGTTCCTTGAGTTCTTCGACCAGGGCCTTGATGTCGAGCCCGGGTACCCAGGATGCGAACAACTTGCCCATGCGGGACATCTGGTTGAGGTCGGCCATCAGCGCCTTGTCGGCGCCCGGGTACTGCACCTTCACCGCGACGGTCCGACCGTCGTGCCACACCGCCTTATGCACCTGCCCGATCGATGCGGCGCCGGCGGGTTGGTCGTCGAACTCGGCGAAGCGGTCGCGCCAGCCGGCGCCGAGGGAATCGGCGAGGATCTCGTGGACGGTGGATGCGGGCATGGACGGGGCGGCGTCCTGCAACTTGGTGAGGGTCGCGCGATAGGGACCGGCGACTTCCTCGGGGAGTGCGGCCTCGAAGATGCTCATCGCCTGGCCGAGCTTCATCGCCCCGCCCTTGAGTTCGCCGAGGACCGAGAAGATCTGCTCGGCGGTTCGCTGCTGGATCTCAGCGGTCACCGCCTCGGCCGGTCGACCTCCGATCTTCTTGCCGAATCCCCACGCGGTGCGCCCGGCGTAGGACGCGGGCAAGGTCGCGATGCGGACCCCACGGGTGAGGGCGTTCTTGGGGATATCGGGCATGTGGTCATTGTCGCGGACTTCCCTGAAGTGCGCGCGCTGCGGTGGATCGGCTCCCTCAGGCAGTGAGACGGTCCCGCTGCCACAAGCACCCGCATGCCTCGTGCGCGAGTAGTTGTTCGCTTCGGGCGATCATCCGCGGGACTTCGAGGTGAACTCGGTAGGTCGGCTGATCGCCGCCGGTGTCGATCCATTCGCGCACCAGCGTCACGGTCTCGAGAGCGGTGCGCCGGGTCAGCAGTCGATCCGGTGGCACCGATGAAGACCAGCTGCGCCATTGCGCGGCCATCGCCGGCCACGCCGCGTCGCGATCGCGAGCGTGCAGCGACAGGCACCGGCAGCACGGAGTGCGGCCGGGGATCACCACCGGACCGATGGCAGCGCGGGCGTGGTGGATGCGCACCGGTAGGTGCACTGTCCCGGCGTACTCCTCGTGCGGATCGATGGCGTCGATGTGACCGTGACCGACGAGCACCACCACATCGGCATACGCCGGCTCGCAGGTGCGAAGTCCGCAGTCCTCGAAGGCCGCGCGCACGATGTCGGTTACCGGCCCGGTGCCTGGCACGGCTACCGCGCACGCCGATCGCGCGGCGAGTGCTTGCCCTGGGGCCTCATGCCACTGGGTCAGGGCCAACAGTTCGCCGCGCACGGCGAAGCGTTCCTGCGGAGTCAGCCACCAGCATTCGCCGGGTTCGTCGAGTGCGCCCGCTGCCCTGGCCACCGCGAGGATCCGGTCGGCGCGCTTCGGGCCGCTTGGGCAGGCGGCTCGGGCGGCAGCCGCACTGCGTTGGGACTTCAGCGATTCCAGCCATTGCGCTTCGCGGGTATCGAGGTCCACGGCTACGGGGTGATCACCGAAGTGCACCTTGTCCCTCGCACGCCAGATGAGTGGAACCTCCGGTCGCAGGTGGCCGGTGTCGTCTGGGTTCATAGCGCGATTGTGCGAGCGCGCGCCTGTGGATGGCGATGTGCGATCCACAGCCGTTTCGTGCTAGCGGCAGTACTCGACGATGACGTCAGCCAACACCGAGGCGCAGGTAACGAGATCCTCGATCGCCACGTGTTCGTCCGGCGCATGCGCGTAAGCCGTATCACCCGGTCCGTACTGCACGGTCGGGATCTGCCCGATTCCGGTGAGCAGGCGAAGATCGGATCCGTAGGGCGCTGCGTAGACCTCCGGGGCCCGACCGGTGTGTCGGGTGCTGGTCTCGGCGAGCAGTTCGACGATCTCCGAGCCGGGGTCGGTGCGCCCGGAAGCGAACTGGCCGCCCCACCACTCGACGGTCACCGGATGCTCGCGCAACCAAGGGTCGCTGGCGCAGGCCCGAGCTACCGCGTCCTCGAGCTGCGCCCGAGCGCTGGCTGTGTCCTCGCCGAGCGCCACTCCGTAGCGGCCGTTCGCGATGAGTCGATCCGGCACGGTGGAAGCCCAATCGCCGGCCGTGACGGTGCCCAGGGATATCGGGTAGGCGATCGGCCAACGGGACATCAATGGATCGACGTCGCGGTTGCGCACGCGCTCGAGTTCGACTAGCGCCGTGTGGATCGGCCAGAGGTTCTCGATCGCGCTGACCCCCTCGGATCGGCGCGAAGCGTGCACGGCGGCACCCGGGACGATCAGGCGGAAGGTGAGCGCGCCACCGTTGGCCGGCACGAGGTCCAAATCGGTGGGTTCGGGCACGATGCAGGCGTCGGGGTGGATCCCGCTCGCGCGCAGTTCGTCCAGCAGCGCGTAAGTGCCCAGTCCACCGTCCTCCTCCGCGCTGACGGGGGCCAGGACGACGTCGCCGCGCAGCGCGATGCCCGATTCGGTGACCATGCGTAGGGCTTCCCAGGCCGCGGCGAGCCCGCCCAACATGTCGCAGGCTCCGCGTCCAACGAGCGCCGGCCGGCCATCGACCCGCGTGCGAACGGGGGTGAACGGATCCTGGCTCCAGGCGTCGCGGTCACCGGGCGGTACTACGTCGGTGTGCCCGTCGATGAGCAGGGTGCGCCCTCCGCCGGTGCCGGGTAGCCGCACGATCACGCCGGTGGCATGCGTGCGTTCGACCTCCATCCCCGGGAAGTCCGCTCGCGCGGTGACTTCGGCGACGGGGATGTCCCAGGTGTGGACCTGCCACGGGGAGTCGTGGGCGAGTTCGGCGAGCTCGGCGAGATGGCGTTGGATCGTGACTTCCCCCGGGGTGCCGCCGACCGGCTGGAACCCGATGAGTTCGCAAGCCAGGGCCACGAGGCGGCCTTCGTCCGGGTGCACCCGGCGATTGTGCTGCACGTCCGCTCCGGGGCCGGCAGTTCCGAATGATTTGGGTGATTTGTCCGTTATTTTGCCCAAAGACTGACCGCACGCCCCGTGCGTCGTCCCTCACGGGCCCCGCGCTGCCCTAGGGTGAAGCGGTCCCCACGGGGCACCAGGTGGCACCGGCCACCGACCGCTGCGGCGGGAGAACGGCAAGAGGAGGGCCCCATGGCCGAGGAATACACCGGTGAGGCGTACTGCGTGAAGTGCAAGGAGAAGCGCGAGTTCACTGGACACGTCGAGGAGACGAATGGTCGCCGGTTCGCCAAGGGCATCTGCCCCGTGTGCGGCACCAAGGTCACCCGAATCCTGGGTAAGGCGTAGCCGCACCCACTAGCTGCAGGGCCCGGTAACCGGAGTCGAGGACATCGACCGGTTTCCGGGCCCTTGGCATGCGGTTACCGTGGTGCCATGTCCATCCCTTTCGGCTTCAGTCCCCAAGGCTCCGGTGACGGGCCCTTCAACATGAACAACCTGGGTCAAGCCCTGCAACAACTCGGCCAGATGATGCAGTCGGCGCAATCGGGCGAGGGCCCGGTCAACTGGAACATCGTCGAGGACGTCGCGCGCAAGGCGGTCGTCGCCGCCGGGGATCCGAGCATCACCGAAGGCCAACGCGAAGCGGCTCGTTCGGCCGTCAACTTGGCCGACCTATGGCTGGATGAAGCCACGTCCTTCCCCGCCGCCGGCGGCGGGTGCGAAGTGTGGTCGCGCTCGGAATGGCTGGTGAACACCGGACCTGCCTGGCAGCGCATCGTTACCCCGATCGCCGAGCACGTAAACGGTGCCGTCGCCGGCTTGACGCCCAGCGGTCAGGACATCGCACAGATGTCATCGGAGGACATCACCGCGGCGCTGCCCGAGCAGTTCCGTCAGATGCTCCCCGAAGGGATGCCCCCGGAGTTCTTGCAGATGCTGCAACCGATGATGGGCATGGTGCAGCAACTCGGTGCTGCTGCCTTCTCGATGCAGGTCGGCCAAGCGCTCTCGGCGCTGGCCGGCCAGGTGTTGTGCGCCTCGGACATCGGCATCCCGCTGACCGACCCGCCCAAGGTCGCCGTGCTGCCCTCCAACATCGCCGAGTTCTCCGAGGGCCTGGAGATCGCATCCTCCGATGCGTTGATGTACATCGCGCTGCGCGAGGCCGCCCATCAACGACTCTTCGTCCACGTGCCGTGGCTCGCCGCGCGAGTGCTCGGTGCCGTCGAGCAGTACGCGCAGTACATGAAGGTCGACTCCGAGCGCCTCGGCGACGTCATGGGTGATGTCGACATGACAGACCCCGCTGCCTTGCAGCAGGTGCTCTCGCAAGGCTTGCTGCAACCGGAGGACACCCCCGAGCAGAAGGCAGCCGTAGCCCGACTCGAAGCGCTCCTCGCCTGCATCGAAGGTTGGGTGGATGACGTCGTCCAACAGGCCAGCGGCGATCGGCTGCCGGCTTCGGGCGCATTGATCGAGGCGATGCGTCGTCGTCGGGCCGCTGGTGGCCCAGCTGAGCGCACGTTCTCCACCCTCGTCGGGATGGAGTTGCGGCCCCGGCTGTTGCGAGAGGCGCACACCGTCTTCGCAGCGGTGCGTTCGGCCCGTGGTGCGGATGCACGCGATGCCCTGTGGTCCCACCCGGATCTGTTGCCCGGCCCCGATGACCTCGCCGATCCGCTCGGCTTCGCGCAAGCAACCGGTCAAGTCCCCGACACCCTCGAGGGGATCGACGAGCTGGGCGACGACTCGAATGACGATCCCACGAACGACGATCCCACGAACGACGATCCCACGAACGACGACGCATGAGCCTGCACGCTGATGCGTGCGCCGTGCTTGCGGCCTTCGACCACCGGGATCCGGCCCAACTCGATACCGCGGCGCAGTACCTGGCGTTCTTGGATGCCCACCCCGATGGCACCCGACGCGAGTGCCGCGAAGGGCACATCACGGCCAGCGCCCTGGTAATTGATCGGTCCGGGGAGCATGTTCTCCTCACCCTCCACCCGAAAGTGGGTCGATGGTTGCAACTCGGCGGTCACCTCGAACCTGAAGATGCGCACCTACGGGCGGGCGCGGTGCGCGAAACGATCGAGGAGAGTGGGTTGCAGGCCGGTCGCATCAGCGCCGTGCCGGTGCGGCTTGATCGCCACCCGGTGCCCTGCGGCCGCGGGCTCGATGGAGCCCCGCTGGCCAGTGAGCACCTCGATGTGCAGTTCGTGGTGCAAGTCCCCGAAGCCCTGCCGCCGACGATTAGCGCCGAGAGCGATGACCTGCGCTGGTTCCCGCGTACCGCGCTGCCCACGCTGCCCACGCTGCCCACGATCGACGATTCGGTCTCGGCCTTGATCGACGATGCGCTCGCGTTCGCTGCACTGGATGCACTGGATGCACTGGATGCACCGGATGCGCTTGATCCGCGTGCCGATCGTCGTTGGGTGACTTTCGGGTGAACTCCCCGGCGCCAACCGTTCACTAATTGGTGTCCACAGCCTGGGGGAGAGGAAATCCCTGGTCAGAAGGCATGTCGCGGCGGTGATCCTCAAGAAGTCCACAGCGCTATGCACGCTGTATCCACACGGCTTCCCCGAGATTCCCCCAGCCTTTCCCCAGCGATGTCCACAGGGCTAGCACGCAGGTGGGTGGAATCGTTTGACGAAGCACCGTCGCGGTTCCTAACGTCTGCGCTTCGAAGCCCCCGAGATAACGGCCGGACGTACACAAGGGGAAGGTGAACGTCCGGCATGCGCCTCGGGGGCTTCTTCGCTGCCTAGTCCAGCGTTCAGCGGCCCAAGCCCACCGTCGATCTCGCGACCGGATACCCGCTGGCGTAGCATCACTTCCTCAGGTGCGGGAGAAACCCGCGAGCGGCTCGCGCCGCCGACCGAAAGGATCACCCGGGTGTCCGCGCTCATTTGGTGGCTTATACCGATCGCAGTAACCGCTTTGGTGTTCGTCGTCGTCGCGTTGCGGAGCAAGGTCGCCGATCCCCGAGTCGATCCGATGGCCGACCGGGCGCGGATGCGCGAAGCCATGGAGCGACCCATCCCGCGCCAGCCCCGGGACAGCGCGCCTCGGTGACCCGACTGCGCACCCATGCGGGCTCGCTGCCCCGAGCAGTGGTCGCGCGAGTCCGTGGGATGAGTCAGCGGGCCCGCACCTTGTTGGTCAGCGGTATCGCCCTCGCGGTCCTGGTAACCGTCGCCCTGGTCCTACCGGTGCCGTACGTGAAACTGGCCCCGGGGCCGACCTTCAATGTGATCGGTGAGAACGACGGCTCACCCTTCATCGTCATCGAAGGCACCACCACGTACCCGGTCACCGGGGACTTGGACATGACTACGGTGCGCGAGTCGGGCGGACCCCGCGGCGGGCTGACGTTCGTCGAGGCCATCGGCGCCTGGTTCAGCACCGCCGACGCCGTAGTGCCGCGAGAGCTCATCTACCCCGACGACATCACCGGGGATGAAGTCCGCCAACGGCAGGCCGCGCTGTTCAGCACCTCCGAATCCGACGCCATCGGTGCAGCGCTGACTTACCTCGGGTTGCCCCTGGAGACCGAGGTCGTGGCTACCGCCGTGCTGCAGGACGCCCCGGCCGGGGAGTTCTTCGAGCCACGCGACTCGATCGTGCGCATCGACGGCGAGGCCATCACCGAGCCGGGCCAGGTGGTCGATGCGGTGCGCTCGGCGCCGATCGGCACGACCTTCGCCTTCGAGGTCGATCGAGCAGGGGAGTCGGTCACGTTCGATATCGCGTCCGCGGCGAATCCCGACCAGCCCGATACCCCCTACCTTGGAGTTACGGTGGGGCGCTACTTCACACCGGAATTCGACATCGACTTCACCTTGCAGGATGTCGGCGGCCCGAGCGCGGGTCTGGTGTTCGCCATCGGGATCATCGACAAATTGACACCGGAGGACCTCACCGGCGGCGGTCACGTTGCGGGGACCGGCACCATCGACCCCGAAGGCAACGTGGGGCCGATCGGCGGAATCCGTCAAAAGCTCGCGGGTGCCCGGGATTCCGGTGCCGAGTTGTTCTTGATGCCCGAGCGCCACTGCGATGAAGCCGAAGGGTTCGTTCCGAGTGGCTTGACGGTGGTGCCCGTCACCACCTTGGGCGACGCCGTGGATGCCATCACCACGTGGACGGCTGGCGGGGAGTTGACCTCCTGCCCGCTGTCTGGCGAGAACTGACATGTGTCGTAGGTTCGTAGGGTGACCTTCAACTTTCCCTCCGGGGGCTTCGGCGGCGACGGTGGCAACGCGGGCAATACCGGTTCCGGTGGAACCGCCACGGCCACCCCGCGCCGGCGCGGCGGAGTCCTGCTCCCGACGATCGGTGTCCTGGCGGCCATCGTCGTGTCCTTCGTGCTGTTCACCGGGTTCTACACCGACTGGCTGTGGTTCACCTCGGTAGACAAGGCGCAGGTCTACACGATCTCGATCATCACGCGCGGATTGCTGTTCCTCGCGTTCGGCATCGTGCTCGCCTTGATCGTGCTCGCCGCGCTGTGGATCGCCTACCGGACCCGACCGGCCTTCGCCGGCACCACTCCCGAACAAGCCAGCCTCGAGCGCTACCGCGAGGCGGTCGAGCCGTACAAGGGTCGGATCGCCCTGGGCGTCACGGTCATCTTCGGGTTGTTCGGTGGCCTCGCCGCGGCCGGTGAATGGGGGCGCTTCCTGCAATGGCAGAACTCCACGCCCTTCAACCAGCAGGACCCACAGTTCGGGATGGACATCTCGTTCTACACCTTCGAGTTGCCCTTCATCCGCTTCGTGCTGGGCTACGCCTTCGCCGCGGTGATCATCTCGTTGATCCTGACGGTCGTCGTGCAGTACCTCTACGGCGGCTTGCGGCTGCAACCCAAGGGCGATCGGGCGACGCGCGCAGCCCAGGTGCAGATCTCCGCTCTCCTGGCCGTCTTCTTGCTGCTGAAGGCGATCGCCTACTGGCTCGATCGGTACGACCTACTGTTGCGCAGCAGCGATCTCGCCGGCGGCTTCACCGGCTTGCAGTACACCGATGTCAACGCCGTGCTGCCCGCCTTGAACATCCTGACCTTCGTCGCCTTGTTCGTCGCCGTCTTGTTCATCGTCAACATATTCCTGCGGCAGTGGATCATCGCCTTGATTGGCTTGGGCTTGATGATCTTGACCTCGGTCATCGTCGGCGGGGTCTACCCGCTGATCGTTCAGCAGTTCCAGGTACGTCCCACCGAACAGCAGCGTGAGCGGCCGTTCATCGAACGCAATATCGAGGCCACCCGCGAGGCCTACGACATCGCCGATGCCGCCATCGAGGAGTTCCCCGGATCCGTCGAGCCCCCGACCCAGGAGGTCGTCCAGGCGAACGCCGGCACGTTGGACAACATCCGCCTGTTGGATCCAGCTGTCGTTTCGCCCACGTACAACCAGTTGCAGCAGATCCGTGGCTACTACTCCTTCAACTCCCGACTGGACGTCGATCGCTACGACCTCGACGACGATCTACGCGGCGCGATCGTGGCCGCCCGTGAGATCAACCTCGCGGGTATCCCCGACGGACAGCGGAACTGGACCAACGAGGTCGCCGTCTTCACGCACGGCTACGGCGTGGTCGCGGCCTACGACAACACCGCACTGAGCGACGGCACACCCGATTTCTTCGCCAGCGACATTCCACCGGTGGGTGCGCTCGACCTCGAGCAGCCGCGCATCTACTTCGGTGAGTTCTCACCGCCCTATTCGATCGTCGGTGCACCGGAGGGAACCCCGCCGGTCGAGCTGGACTTCCCCGACGACGAAAGCCCCTCCGGCCAGCGCAACAACACCTACCAGGGTGACGGTGGCGTGCCCATGGGATCGCTGTTCGGCCGACTGCTGTTCGCGACCAAGTTCCAGGACACCAACATCCTGCTGTCCGATCTCGTCAACGCGGACTCGCAGATCATGTGGGATCGCGACCCGCTCACCCGAGTCGGCAAGGTGGCGCCCTGGCTGACCTTGGACCAGGATCCCTACCCAGCGGTCATCGACGGCAAGATCAAGTGGATCGTCGATGGCTACACCCTGTCGAACGATTTCCCCTACTCCAGTCGGGTCTCCCTGGGTGAAGCCACCGCCGATTCCATCAGTAGCGCGAACTTCGCCGCTGGACTGATCGCCCGCGATCGCGTCAACTACATGCGCAACTCGGTTAAAGCGGTCGTCGATGCCTACGAAGGTTCGGTCACGCTGTACGCGTGGGATGAATCCGACCCCGTGCTGCAGACATGGCAGAAGGCATTCCCCGATGTCGTCGAACCGCTTTCGGAGATGCCGACCGAGGTCGAACAGCACGTTCGCTACCCGCAGGACCTGTTCAAGGTGCAGCGCACGATCATGACGCGCTACCACGTCACCGATCCGAATACCTTCTACAACGGCACCGCCGTATGGATCGTGCCGTTCGACCCGACAGTCACCCCGGCGCAGGTGTTCCAGCCGCCGTATTACCTGTCGTTGCAGATGCCCGATGAGGCCGAAGCGGCCTTCTCGTTAACGACCACCTTCGCTCCGCAACGCAGGCAAACACTCGCGGCGTTCATGCAAGTGAACTCCGCACCGGGTCCGGACTACGGCAAGATCCGCGTCCTGCAGTTGCCCTCGAATACCACCACGCCCGGTCCGCAACAGGTACAGAACAACTTCGAGTCCGACCCTGTCGTGTCCTCTCAGTTGTCCCTGCTGCGCCGGGGCGGTTC
>Ga0180429_10004326_pt1 | contig 11382 bp, 11 predicted proteins | sample SS_ome_FD_132428 | JGI IMG/M metagenome (GOLD analysis project Ga0180429, IMG submission 132428) | Hypersaline lake sediment archaeal communities from the Salton Sea, California, USA - SS_1_S_1 metaG | ecosystem: Environmental > Aquatic > Non-marine Saline and Alkaline > Hypersaline > Sediment ... | reverse complement strand
GTGCAGTCTGAGGGCGAGGAGACGGCCGCTTATAGACGTCACGGGGTGTCTCCTTTTTCGAGTGATTCCTGCATATCGGCGAGGATGTTGCCGATGGCGCCGGTGGGGACGTAGTTGATGACGGGTTTGATAATGACGGCGGTGCCATGGACGACGACCTGGGAAGCGCCCTGGGAGGCGCCGCTGAGTTCGAACTCGACATTAATGATTCAGTTTGCCCCTTGTCGGCCGGCCATTTCGAGCATGAGGTCAATGGAGCGTTGACGGGATTCGTCGCCGAGCTGTGTATAGGAGCCGAGTTCGCCGCCTGTCATTTGTTTGCAGCCCATGGCGCAGTCCTGGCCCATATCTTTGGCGCGGACGGAGATGCCCCAGACCATACCTTTGTACTCCATGATTTCGTAGCCGTCGAAGCCTTCGGCTCCGGTCATGATGATTTTGCCGTTGGTGATTTCGGGTCGGGTGCCGGCGAGGAGGTTTTGTCTGTCCATCAGTGGTTCTCCTTTGTGATTTCGAGGGGGGCGCCGCACATTCCGCAGCGTTTGGCTTTTAGGTATTCGACGTTTTTGATGGTCTCGCCGCACTGGGGGCATCGGTAGGACTTGCGGGAGCGTACGGAGAAGAGGTAGAGGACGATGGCCAAGAGGGCGAGGGCTGACACAATGAGGATGGGCATGGCATGACTCCTTTCTGTTTTGGGGCACAGGGGCATTTTAGGGCAAGGGCGGGCGGAAGCAAAGGTGAAAGGTGCGTGCCTTGAAGGTGACGGGGGGGCGTCGGGTAGAAAAAATATATGCATGCTTAAGTAGTTTTATTATAGGGGGTTACGTGATATGCGCGAAAGAAAGTGTACGATGGGGCGGTTTTGTTGGTTGATAATGACTCACCAGTCAGTATACTGTAACTACGAGTCATAGATGCGACTTTGTATTCAGGAGATTGATATGAGTCGGTTATCGGAGAAGCGTAAAGCGGCCTTGGAATCGATGATGAAGGAGACGATTTACGAGGCGGCGGTGGCGACGCTGTTGGAGCACGGTCTGGAGGGGTTGACGATGGAGCGTGTGGCGGAGGCGGCGGAGATGGCCAAGGGGACGCTGTACAACTATTTTACCGACAAGCGGCATCTTATCTTGTATGTGTTTATGAAGGTAGCACGAGCACACCACAGGGAATTATCGAATATATGTCGGAGCAAAACATCTCCGGCTGAGAGGCTTGTAAAGGTTGTTGAGCAACTATTTCATGGATTCGAACAGAATCGCCAAATTCTTGTCGTATTAGCTCAGGGGCGGCTTGAGAATTTGAAGGAGTATTCGACGGAGCTGGCACAGGTTCCGGAATTCGCCGATGCTGAATTTGTCAGGACTCCTATCGAGAAGGTTATTGAATCGATAATCGACGAAGGAGTACGGTTGAAGCATTTTTATCCTATTGCTCCAAGTCTGGCTACTGGTATTATTCTCGGTGCCCTTACTTCCATAATTGACAAGCAGGTTCGAGAGAATCATGTACGTGTTGACGAGGAAAGCGTTAAGCAGTTTCTTCAATTTATCAAAAATGGTCTAATCGTCAGATCGTGCTCTAATAATGCCAGGAGATCAGACAAATGAATCATGCGATCAGGTACGCATTGGCGTTGAGTTTTCTTCTTTGGACGGGGTGCGAACAGAAGAGCTCGCCGCCGCAACGTGACCCGGAGGTGGGGGTTATTACTGTACACGCGGAGCGTGTGACCATTACGACGGAACTGCCAGGGCGTACGTCTGCCTTTCTGGTGGCTGACATTCGTCCGCAGGTTAACGGTCTTATAGAGAAGCGGCTGTTTACCGAAGGTTCCGAGGTCGAGAAGGGTGAGGTTCTTTACCAGATTGACGCTGCGCCGTTTCAGGTGGCTCTTGATAGTGCTGCTGCCAGTCTTGCTGTGACGCGGGAAACGGCTGAGCGTGCTCGTTCGGCATTGGCCATGAGTGTTGCGGGGGTTGAGCGCCAACGAGCGACACTGGAGCTTGCTGAAGCGAACCTTAAGCGGTTCGAGGAGGCAGTCAAGACGAAGGCAGTATCGGTGAGTGAGTACGACCGTGCGGCGACGGAGGCAAAGGTGGCGGTGGCGGCGTTGCGGGCTGCTGAGGCTCAGGTTGAGAGTGATCGAAAGGCGATATCTGTGGCGGAAGCGGGCATTCAACAGGCCCGGGCGGCAATGGAGGCGGCGCGGATTAATCTGGGATACACGCGGGTGGTGGCCCCCATTTCGGGTCGTATAGGGAAATCGAGCGTAACAGACGGCGCGTTGGTGACGGGGTATCAGCCTGTGCCACTGGCGACGATTCAGAAACTAGACCCGATTTATGTGGATGTGCCGCAGTCTACGACGGAACTGCTGCGTTTGCAGCGAAGGTTAAAGGATGGGCGATTGAACCACGCTGAAGCGAACCAGAACAGGGTTAAGCTTATCATGGAAGATGATACGGGGTACGCTCTGGAAGGGACTCTGCAATTTCAGGATATTACGGTTGATCCAACGACAGGGTCGGTGCTGCTGAGGATAACCTTTCCAAATCCGGAAGGGCTTCTTTTGCCGGGAATGTTTGTTCGCGCGGTGATTACGGAGGGGGTCAATGAGCAGGCGATTCTCTTGCCGCAGCAAGGAGTATCTCGTAATCCAAAAGGCGATCCATTCGCAATGGTCGTAGGTGGCGAAGACAAAGTGGAGCATCGCGCGGTCACGCTGGAGCGAGCAATGGGAGATCATTGGCTGGTTTCGTCGGGCTTGAATCCAGGTGATCGGGTGATTATCGAAGGTCTTCAGAAAGTCAGGCCGGGCAGCGTTGTGAAAGTCGTCGCCCTTGATCCTGAAGGCAAGAATGGGGTTAAGGCTGCAGAGGCCGAGAGCAAAGGTGAGACATCTCTGAGCACCAATTAAGCGGAGAATCTGTATGTTATCGAAATTCTTTCTTGACCGCCCTGTTTTTGCCTGGGTGATAGCGATCTTTATCATGCTCCTGGGCGGGCTTTCCATCTATAATCTGCCGATTTCTCAGTATCCTCCAATCGCTCCGCCGGCGATTGCGATTGATTCTTTCTATCCGGGGGCGTCGGCGCAAACGGTCGAAAACAGTGTGACCCAGATCATCGAGCAGAAGATGACAGGGTTTGATGATATGCTGTATCTTTCGGGCACAAGTGATTCAGCGGGGGCTTCGCGTATCGAATTGACGTTCAAGCCGGGCACTGATCCGGATCTGGCGTGGGCCAAGGTTCAGAACAAGCTGCAGCTCGCCATGGCCAGTCTGCCGGAGGTGGTACAGCGGCAAGGCGTCAAAGTGAGTAAGTCAACGCGAAACTATTTACTGATTGTGGGTCTGGTGTCGGAAGACGGCAGTATGAACGGCAACGACCTGCGTGACTACGCACAATCGAACCTGGAGAAGGTTTTATCGCGAGTACCGGGTGTAGGTGAAGTTGAGAATTTTGGTTCACAGTATGCGATGCGTATCTGGCTGAATCCGGATAAACTAACGGATTACAATCTGACTATTGAAGACATTATAGCCTCTCTGCGGGCTTACAATGTTGAGGTGTCGGCGGGCCAATTCGGGGGGATACCGGCGGTGGAGGGTCAGCGTCTCAATGCGTCTATAATTGTGCAGAACCTTCTGGAGACGCCGGAGGAATTCGCGTCGATTCCGTTGCGCACCAATCCGGACGGCTCGATAATACGGGTGAAGGACGTGGGGCGAGCTGAGTTGGGGACTGAGTTTTACGACATTGAGGCTAATTACAACGGGTTGCCATCGGCTGCCATGGCCATACGTCAGGCACCGGGCGCCAATGCACTTGACACAGCCAACGCGATCAAGAATAAACTGAGTGAGATGAGCCGTTATTTTCCGGCGGGGATGAAGGTGGTTTACCCTTACGATACCACGCCATTTGTCAAGGTGGCGATTGGCGAGGCCGTGAAGGCTTTGCTTCAGGCGATTGTGTTGGTATTTTTTGTTATGTGGCTGTTTATGGGGAATATTCGGGCAACGCTGATTCCCACGATTGCTGTGCCGGTGGTGCTTCTGGGGACATGTGCTGCGTTGGGCGCGTTCGGATATTCGATCAATATGCTGACGATGTTTGCGATGGTTATTGCGATCGGGCTGTTAGTGGATGATGCGATTGTAGTGGTGGAGAATGTGGAGCGGTTGATGAGTGAGGAGGGGCTGAGTCCGCGTGACGCTACTGCCAAGTCCATGGGCCAGGTTACCAGTGCGCTGATTGGCTTTTGCCTGGTGCTGTCCGCCCTGTTTGGGCCTATGGCGTTTTTCAGCGGTTCCACGGGAGTGATTTACCGTCAGTTTGCGGTGACAGTTGTGACGTCAATGGTGTTGTCAGTGAGTGTGGCGCTTATCCTTACGCCAGTGCTGTGTGCTTCGATTCTGAAGCCTGTGGCGAAGGGGCATGAAGCAGCTGAAGGGGCGATCAAGTTCCTTCGTCCGTTTTTTCTGTGGTTTGACCGGGTATTCTACGGCTTTCGTAACGGTTTTGTGAAATTGGTGGGGCATGCGCTGGCCAAGAAGATTCGCTACATTGTTGTATATATCGTAATAGTAGCGGGTTTGGGCCTGCTATTCATGCGTATGCCAACGAGTTATCTGCCTGACGAGGACCAAGGGATTGTGCTTGTTCAGATTCTGATGCCGACGGGCTCGACATTGGAACAAACACGATCCGTCGCTAATGAAGTTGAAGATTACTTTCTCACCAACGAAGAGGAGTCCGTGGAAAGCTGTATGCCGATTGCTGGTATGAGTTTTTCGGGCAGGGGGCAGAACAACGGTATGGTATTTGTCAAGCTTAAGGACTGGAAATTGCGTGATCGGCCGGATTTACGGGTGAAACCCATTGTGGGTCGCGCGATGGGGGAGTTCTCGAAGATTCGAGAGGCCATGGTATTTGCCTTTGCGCCGCCGGCGGTCATTGAGCTTGGAACCGCCACGGGGTTTGATTTTCAGTTAATCGACCGAGGGGGACTAGGGCATAAGGCATTAATGAACTCGCGCAACCAATTGCTGGGTATGGCTGGACAGGACGCAAGATTAACAAAAGTCCGGCCTAATGGCATGGAGGATGTGCCGGAATTCAGGGTGGATGTTGATTGGGAAAAGGCGGGTGCTCAGGGCATGCCAATTACCTCTATCCACAACACCATATCCGCCGCCTTCGGCAGTGCGTATGTTAATGATTTTATTCAGGGTGGGCGAGTCAAGAGGGTTTACGTTCAGGCGGACGCTCCATACCGGATGCTTCCAAAGGATTTGGAAAAACTCTACGTCCGCAATATGACGGGTGGCATGGTTCCGTTTACGTCGTTCGCGTCGAGTCATTGGACGAGTGGTTCGCCGCGACTGGAACGATTCAATGGTTTTCCGTCTATGAATATTCTGGGTGAGCCGACACCGGGAAGAAGTTCTGGTGAAGCTATGCAGGCGATGGAAGAGATTGTTTCGCATCTGCCGCAGGGGGTTGGTTATGACTGGACGGGGCTTTCGTATCAGGAGCGTCAGGGTGAATCGCAGAAGGGACTGTTGTATGCGTTTTCGATTCTGGTGATGTTTCTTTTCCTGGCTGCTCTCTACGGAAAATGGGATATTCCCATCGCGGTGCTGCTGATATTGCCTCTTGGTGTTATTGGCGGGGTTATCGCTACGAGTTGGCGAGGCTTGCCAAGCGACGTTTATTTCCAGATCGGCTTGCTCAACACCCTGGGGCTGGCTACAAAGAACGCCATTCTGATCGTGCAATTCGCCATGGCTGGAGTCGCCAATGGTCTCGGTTTGATCGAAGCGTCTCTTCAGGCTGTGAAGTTACGTCTTCGACCGATTGTCATGACCTCCACAACAACAGGACTGTCTGTCTTACCGCTGGCCTTGAGTACCGGGGCAGGTGCGGGCGCGATGAATGCCATTGGAACCGCTGTACTGGGTGGTATGATTACCGGAACGATTCTTGTGGTTCTCTTTGCTCCGCTGTTTTATGTGCTGATCGAGAAGACATTTGGCAAACGCAAGAATGTGCTGGCAGGTGAAGTATGTTGAAAAAGAACCATCCAAGGATGACTGATATGATTAGACAACCTTTCGTTCTTCTAAGTGGAATAATCCTTCTTCTAGGCGGGTGCAACATGGCGCCACAATATGCGCGGACCGAAGCGCCAATTCCTGCCGATTGGCCCAATGGTCCGGCGTACGAAAGCAACCAATTTTCACAGGATACTCCCGTCGCCACGGAGCTGGCGTGGCAGGATTTCTTTCATGACGCAAAGCTGCAACAGATTATCGAGACTGCACTGGAGAACAATCGGGACTTGAGGCTTGCGGCTCACAACGTGGAACAGGCGAGGGCCCTCTACGGCGTGCAACGTGCCGAACTCCTGCCCTCCCTCAGTGCAATCGCCGCTGGAAGCAAACAACGAAGCTCCAGCGACCTTACACCTTTTGGGCAGCCAAGAACAACAGAAGTATATGATATCAATCTCGGAGTGATCTCGTGGGAAGTGGACTTCTTCGGACGTATTCGCAGTCTGGAAGAACAGGCAATGCAGGAATATCTGGCCACGGAGCAGGCGCGCCGCAGCGCCCAAATCGCCTTAGTCTCACAAGTCGCCAGTGTGTATCTGGCCATTGCCGCTGATCAGGCGAACCTGAACCTGGCGTGCTCAACGCTAGAGACGCAGCAGGGCGTTTACGATCTGATCAGGCAACAATACGAGGTTGAACTGGCAAACAAAATAGATTTGCGCCGAGCGCAAACGCAAGTCGATGTTGCTCGCGGAGATGTCGCTCGCTATACGCAATTGGTTGCACAGGGGCGCAATGCATTGAACCTGTTAGCCGGCACTGAGGTATCAGAGGATCTTCTAGCTTCCGACTTGGCAAACGTTGAGCCATTCCAAGACATTTCATTAGGACTGCCTTCGGAAGTTCTCTTTTGTCGGCCGGATATTATGGCAGCCGAACACCAGTTGAAAGGCGCTTACGCTTTTGTAGGTGCAGCCAGAGCAGCGTTTTTTCCCCGGATTTCTCTAACCACCGCGATAGGAACGGCAAGCGATGAACTCAGCGGTCTATTCAGTGGCGGCAATGGGACCTGGAGGTTTGCACCACAGATCGTTGCCCCCATTTTTGACGCACGCACCTGGGCGGCGTACAAAGTGAGTAAGTCCACTCAAGAACTGGCACTAACCCAATACGAAAAAGCCATCCAAACAGCATTCAAGGAGGTGGCCGACGTCCTTGCTGTGCGTGGTACTGTAAATCAACAAGTCTCGGCCCAACAGTCTGTTGTCGACGCTTCAGGGCAGATATACAGCTTGGCAAATACCCGGTATACAAATGGAATTGACAGTTACTTGAGTGTGCTCGATGCTCAGCGTTCACTTTACGCGGCCCAACAGGCGCTTACCTTCTTAGAATTAGCCAAGTTCACAAACCAGGTCACCTTCTACGCGGTCTTGGGCGGCGGTGGAGAGCGTGCGGAAGCGACGGCCTACGCTTTGGATGGTGGGGAAGGTGGAGGGGTTGGTGCGTCAGAGTCGGGAGAGGGTGTATCTGACGGAAATGCTGGTGATGTTTTCTGAATGGAGGTAGCGTGATGTCAGCTGAAGTGCGGTTGCTGCAAGAGGAGCAGAGCGTATTGGTGCGGAGCGAGGGGGCGGTGTCGATTGCGGATTTTCAGGCGGTGCGAGCGCATGTGGCTGAGGTGTTGCGGGAGCGGCGGTGGCGTCGGGTTCTTTTTGACGGTCGAGAGGTGGAGCGGCCGGTGACGCTAATCGAGGCGTACGGGTTGACGGCGAGTCTATCGGGTGCGTTTCCGTCGGGGACGCGGATAGCTGTATTGGTATCGAACGAAACGGAAATCGATTTGAAGTTTCTGGAGGAGTCGGCACGGGAAACGTACGGGTTATCGTTTAAGACGTTTCACGTCTACGCAGATGCTCTGAAGTGGCTATTGTCGCTCAAAACGGTTAGGCAGAACATTTCCCGTCCTTTTGTTTTCTAGAGCGTTTTTTTCAGGATGTCGACCATATCGTCGTGGATGAGTCCGTTGGAGGCGACGACCTGGTGATAGTGATTTTGGAGACGGCCATTGAAGTCGGAGAAGCGTCCGCGGGCTTCGTGTACGATGAGCAGGCCGGCGGCGACGTCGTAGGGTCGCGCGCTGGGTTGCCAGTAGCCTTCGAGGCGTCCGCAGGCGACGTAGCAGCAGTGCATGGCGGCGGAGCCGAAATTGCGGAGGGTGAGGATGTTGGGTTTGATGGCGGTGATGGCGGCGAGGTTGTCTTTTTCGGGGCCGTAGCCGATGCAGCCGACGCTGGTGGCCAAGACGCTTTCTTGCAGACGGGCGTGTTGTGAGACGTTGATGGGTTTTCCGTTGAGAAAGGCTCCTTGGTCACGTTGGGCCTCGAAGAATTCGTTGAGGGCGGGCAGATAGACGGCCCCGAGGACGAGTTGGTCGTCTTTTTCGACGCCGACGGAGACGCCGAAGAAGGGCAGGCCTCTGACGAAGCAGGTGGTGCCGTCGATGGGGTCGATAAGCCAGCGGTATTGTGAGCCGCTGTGGTGGCCGTGCTCTTCACCGAAGATGGCGTGGCCGGGGTAGCGGCGTCGGATCTCAGTAGTGAGGAAGGTTTCGATGGCGGGGTCGGCGGTGCTGACAATTTCGTTGATGGACTTGCGTTCGACGACGAGTTCGCCGAGGCGAGCGCGGTAGTCGAGGGCCATTTTGCCGGCCTGTGCGACGATGTCGTGGAGAAATTGCTTCATGGTGTGGGTGCTCACGTTGGTCGGGTGCTATTTGGAGCGGTCGATCAACTGGTCGAGCAGTTTGGCCAAGCCGACCTGGTTTTGGGCGATTTTTTTCTGTCGCTGGAAGAGGATGAAGACGGCAACGACGAGCAGGAGTGGCAGGAGCCACATGAGTTTGAAGGCCCAGAGAGGTTGCTCAGCGACGCGTTCGTGTATTTCCAGGATTTGTTGCTGCATTTTGGCCAGCGCGTCGGGGTCGATCTGTGCCAACAGTTTCGTCATAAGCGGCATGAGTAGCGGCCTCCAAAACCCCCTGGAACAGGTTAGTTGCCGATCAGGGACGTATTTTAAGGCTTAAGGGGGCTTGAGGCAAGGGGTGGTTTGTCTCTTTTGTTGTTGTGACGAAGCTATATAATGGGAGTCATGAATGAACAAGCAGGTTTTGAGTATATGCGGGAGGCGTTAAGGCTGGCGGCGAAGGGTGCGGGCTGGGTAGCGCCGAATCCGATGGTGGGGGCGGTGATTGTGAAGGAGGGGCAGGTGGTGGGCAAGGGGTATCACCGGCGTTTTGGCGGGCCTCATGCGGAGGTGGAGGCGTTGGCGCAATGTCGCAAGGGTCAGGTGGACGTGCGGGGGGCGACGATGTACGTGACGCTGGAGCCTTGTTGCCACGTGGGCAAGACGGGGCCTTGCACGGAGGCGGTGATCGAGGCGGGGATCGGGCGGGTGGAGATTGCAACGCTGGATGTGTTTGCGGCGGTGTCGGGCAAGGGGGCTCAGCGACTGCGTGAGGCGGGGCTGGATGTGACGGTGGGGCTCTGCGAGGCTGAGGCAAGGAAGTTGAACGGTGGGTTTATCATGCTGCAGCAGTCTCATCGGCCTTTGGTGATTTTGAAGTGGGCTCAGAGCGAGGACGGGAGGCTGGCGTGGCCTATTCAGGCGAAAGGTGAGGGGTCTGGCGAGGCGTCACGTTGGATATCGAATGAGAAGTCGCGTCGGCACGCGCATAGGTTGCGGAGTCGGTGCACGGCGGTGCTGGTGGGTATAGGGACGGTGCTGGCGGACGATCCTCTGCTGACGGTGCGGCTGAAGGGTCGGCACTTTCAGCCGATGCGGGTGGTGCTGGACAGTGATCTTCGGATTCCGGAGCAGTGCAAGCTGGTGCAGACGGCGACGTCGTGGCGTCTGGTGGTGTTTGCGAGCAGGGAGGCGGTAGCGGAGCAGCAGGAGAAAGTGGGGGCGTTGTACGAGCTGGGCTGTGATATTGTGCCGGTGGCGTCGGGGCCGGGGGGGTTGGATGTGGGTGAAGTGGTGCGTGGATTGGGGGAGCGAGGGGTGACGGAGTTGCTGGTGGAGGGGGGGGCGAAGGTGCTGCGTAGTTTTTATGAGGCGTCGCTGGCGGATAAGGTGGTGGCGTACGTGGCGCCGGTGAGGATCGGGGGTGGTGCGGAGGTTGCGCGGGTGGATTTTCTAGCGGATCAGGACTCGTGGCGATGCGTGCGTCGGCGTCGTTTGGCGGGGGATTTATTGATTGAGGCGTGTTTATCGGACTGAGGGGGTTGTTGTGCGGGGGCCGGGAGAGTGAGGGGGGTGCGACGTCGCAGCAGGATGGTGAGGATGCCGGCAGCGACGGCCCATAGGGCCATGTTCTGGGAGATGGTCAGGCCGGCGAAGAAGATGGGCTCGGTGCGGAGCATTTCGATGGCGAAGCGTGCCAGGCCGTAGAGGATGAGCATATAGGCGAAGATTTGGCCGTGGTAGCGGTAGCGGCGGAATACGAGGGTGAGAACGCCAGCCAGTAGCAGGGCATTGAGGAGGGAGTATAACTGGGTGGGGTGTATGGGGTGCATGGGGTGATCGCATCGTAGGGCTTCGATTTGTTGAGGGGTGAGGTCGGAGGGGTCTTTGGGTTGGGGGAAGAATTGCTCGCGACGTTCGGGCTCGATGAATTCGGGTGCGCTGGCCCAGTGGCCCTGGCCGTCGGAGTATCCGTCGTAGTAGGCGGGGGGCAGGTCGATGGTTTGCTCTTGGCCTGGTCGTTCGAGATCTGGTGTTAACTGATAGGCGTAGGGGTAGCTGTAGTTGAGGTCGACGTGGCCGTTGGGGGTGACGGCGCGGGTGGTGTGGGAGACGACGGGGGGAAAGCGTATGGCCCAGGGCAGGTCGCAGACGGCGCCGAAGCAGCAGCCATTGAGGAAGCAGCCAAGGCGTCCGAAGGCGAGGCCGAGCATGAGTGCGGGGGCGAGGATATCCAGGAATTTGAAGACGGCGAGTTTTCTGCGTCGGAAGTAGACGACCATGACGAGGATGGCGGCGAGGACACCGCCGAGGAATTCGAGGCCACCGGACCAGATGGCGAGGATTTCGGTGGGGTGGTACTGGTAGTATTCGTGCCAGAGGTGGATGACGTGCATGGCTCGGGCGCCGAGGACGCCGGCGATGAGGGCGTAGATGCCGAAGTTGGTGATGTGGTCGGGGTCTTCGCCGAGCCGGCGTGATCGCAGTCGAGCGAGCGTCAAGGCGGCGATAAAGCCGAGGACCATCATGACGCCGTAGCTGGGGATGCTCAGGTAGATTCCGGGAATGT
>Ga0180429_10004325_pt1 | contig 11383 bp, 5 predicted proteins | sample SS_ome_FD_132428 | JGI IMG/M metagenome (GOLD analysis project Ga0180429, IMG submission 132428) | Hypersaline lake sediment archaeal communities from the Salton Sea, California, USA - SS_1_S_1 metaG | ecosystem: Environmental > Aquatic > Non-marine Saline and Alkaline > Hypersaline > Sediment ... | reverse complement strand
TCGCTTACTATTCCGGACAGGGGCAGGCCGAGTGGATGAAACCGCTTTCCGAGGCCAACTGCCGCCTCGTTATCAGCGGTCACACCCACACCGCGCGCATTCAGAAGCCCGACGGCGACTGCCCCGTATACCAGGTCGTCGGCGGGGGCTCCAGGACGAATTCAGCGACGTTGATCAGAATAGAAGCGGACAAAGACAAACTCCAACTGAAAATCGAAGACTTGAAAGCAAAGCAGCTCGATCAACTCGTTCTGAAGCGGTAATGATTGGATTGACAGAGTGTTCGGGCGGGTAAGGCTTGAGCCTGGAGCCTTGCCGCTGATTTTCGATATGGGCTTAAGCCTGTCTGCAACCGCCCAACAAGGAGCAGGCGAATGATTCGGAAGGCGATCCTTCTGGCGGTGCTGGTTGGTTCGACGGCGGCGCGGGTTTGCGCCGCCGACGCGCCGCCGAACGTTGCGCGCGGCAAGGGCTACCGCCTTTCGCCGCGGCCTAACTACCGGTATTGCACCGAAACCGGCGACCGCGTGCAGTTGACCGACGGTGTCTATACCAAGGGATACTTCTGGACGCAGAAAACTACTGTCGGATGGACTAACGCCCGGATGCCGACGATCACGGTCGACCTGGGCAAAGTCGAACCGATCTCGGGGGTTTCGCTGAATATGGCCGCCGGCAGGGCCGGAGTGATCTGGCCGATGGCGATCCTCTTGTTCGTCGGTGATGATGACAAGACACCCTGCTTCCTCGGTAACCTGGTGGAACTCAGCGCCGCCGAGGGCCGGGCGATCCCCGCGGACGGGTACGCCGTTCACACGTTCCGCACCACCGGCCTTGCGACGCGCGGGCGGTTTGTCCGGTTCGTCATAATCCCCAACGGTCCCTACGTATTTACGGACGAAGTCGAGGTCCATCGCGGACCGGAGGCGCTGCTCAAGCGCCCTGTCGGCGGTCGGCCGCTGGCGGATTTCAAGGGCTTCTGCAGGAATATGCAGGTCACGTGGGGCGTTCGGAGGCGCCTTCGGACCGACGCCGATGCCGTGAGGCGCCAGTTGGAAAAGTCCGCCATCACCGACGAATCTCGCAAGAACCTGGTTGCGGAATTGGCTGACGTGGCCAGGCGGATCGAGACGGTGAAGGTCGAGAAGAACGAGGGCTTTCGCACGATCCTTCCGCTTAACGATCTGCACCGTCGCATCTTCGGCGTCCAGGCCGCGATCTGGCGTGCCGGGCGAGCGGGCGGCGTGGTTGTCTGGCAGAAGAATCGCTGGGACATGCTGAGTCCGACCGAACCGCCGTCGGCGGGCAAGGCGTGCCTGAACGTCGCGATGATGCGCAACGAACATCGCTCGGAGGCCTTTAACGTTTCCAATACATCGGGCAAGCCGATGCGAATAACTCTTCGATTCGAAGGCCTGGGCGCCAAGCCCATCCCGCCCTGGATCAGCGTGAGGGAAGTTCCCTTCACCGATACGCGCGGCGGGACGGTCGTTGCGGCCGCACTGCCCGACGCAAAGCAGGTCGGCGGGCGATATGTCATCGGCATACCATCGGGAATGACTCGCCAGGTCTGGCTGACGTTCGCATCTAAGGGCATTTCCGCCGGCGAGTACAGGGGCGCCCTTCTGATCGACCCGCCCGCGGTGCGTGTGCCCGTGCGGGTGAGGGTCTATCCGCTCGATTTCCCCGCACGTCCCTCGCTGCACTTGTGCGGTTGGGACTACACCGACTGCGATGCTTACGAGGTTACCCCGGAAAACCGGTCGGTATTTATCCGCATGTTGCGGGATTACCACGTCGATACGACCTGGGCGCAGCGGGGCACGATGCCGGCGGGCTCCTGCGACAAGGCGGGCAATATGACTACAGAGCCCGACGACGCCCGATTCCGCACGTGGCTGGCCCGCTGGCCTGACGCTGGAAACTATCTCGTCTTCGCAGCCGTCGGGAAGAGCTTCGCGGGTTTGCCCGCGGGCGGCGAGCCCCACCGAAAGGCGGTGACAGCGTGGATCACCTGGTGGGCGGCGCGGGCCCGAAAGCTGGGCGTCCGACCACGCAGGCTCGGTCTGCTTCTGGTGGATGAGCCTCACAGTGACGAACAGAATCGCACGATCGTTCTGTACGCCAAAATCATCCGCGCCGCGACAAAGGACGTGATCGTGTGGAATGACCCCACGTGGCGCGAACCGTGGAAGTCCTCGCCGGATTTGTTCGCCGTCAGCGACGTGCTCTGCCCCAATCTGCCGATGCTCATCGCCCGGGGCAAGCGGTTCGCCGATTTCTACGTCGCCCAGCGACAGGCCGGCAGGGAATTGTGGTTCTACTCGTGCAGCGGTCCGGGGAGGCTGATGGACCCGTACGCCTACCATCGAATGCAGGCGTGGTTCTGTTGGAAGTACGGCGCCACGGGCGAAGGGTTCTGGGCCTTCGGAGACTCCAGCCGGGCCAGCGGTTGGAACGAGTACCTGTCCGTTCGCGGCGCATACACGCCGCTGTTCATCGACGACAAGACCGTCACGCGAGGCAAGCACATGGAGGCGATCCGCTGCGGCGTGCAGGACTACGAGTATATGCGAATGCTACGCGACCGTATTGACGAACTGACGCGGACCAACCGGAGCGACCCCCGTCTGGTCAGGGCCCGGAAATTGCTGGCCTCAGCCGCCGACCGCGTAACGGCATGCATGACCGGCGTCGCCAAAATCAACTGGCCTCAACCCAAGGACCGCGGTACGGCCGACAAGGTCCGCATCGAAATCCTGGAAATGTTGACCTGCCTTGATTCCAAGTGGTCGTCACGGAAAGTTCAGCCCGGCCGAAAAGGACGTTGATGTCGCCTGGAGAGGCGATAAAATCTATGAAAACACCCCGAGATCAGGAATTTACTATGAAAACTAGACAAATGTTGATGATTGCAGTGGTGATTTGTTCAGTTGGCTGTCCGTTTCTCCTGGCGGATGAAGCGGCGACGGTCGTGAAAACCAAACCGTTCCCTCCGGCCCGGGTGCGGCTGATGGAGAGTCCCTTCAAACAGGCGATGGAGATTAACCGGGCGTATCTGCTCAGGCTCGACGCGGACCGGTTCCTCTGGCCGTTCCACGAGCGGGCCGGTATGAAGCCCAAAGGCGAGCGTTACGGCGGATGGGAGAGAAAAGACGTTGTCGGACACACTTCCGGGCACTACCTCAGCGCCTGCTCGCTTATGTATGCATCCACGGGCGACAAGGAACTCAAGAAGCGCCTCGACTATATGGTCTCCGAGATTGCCAGGGTCCAGGCCAGGCACGGTAACGGGTACGCCGGATCGGTCCGAACCGAGGTCTGGAAAGAGGCGTTTTCCGAAAAGTTCAGGGTTCACAAGTGGGGTCTCGCCGGCGGATATGTGCCCTGGTACGTCCTGCACAAGACCTATGCGGGCCTGATGGACGCGTACGTTCACGCCGGCAACAAGCAGGCCCTCGATGTGGCGCGCAAGTTCGCTGACTGGGCGAAGAAGGGCACCGACGTTTTGAGCGACGAACTGTTCCAGAAGTCGCTTGGCTGCGAGTATGGCGGGATGAACGAATCGATGGCCGAAATGTACGCCCTGACGGGCGAGAAGGACTACCTGACGCTCGCCAGGCGTTTCAACGACAAGCGGATATTCGATCCGCTGGCCGAAGAGAAAGACCAGTTGCAGGGAAAGCACGCTAACACTCAGCTTCCAAAGATCGTCGGTGCAGCCAGACTGTACGAGTTGACCGGAGATAAGCGCATGGGGACCATCGCCCGCTTTTTCTGGGATCGCGCCGTCGACACGCGATCGTTCGCGCCGGGAGGCGTGGACTTCCACGAACATTTTCGCGCGCCCGGCGCCGAGGCGAAGTTCCTCAACTGGGACAGTTGCGAAACGTGCGTCACGTACAACATGCTGAAACTCACACGCCACCTGTTCTCCTGGCGACCCGACGCGAGGTACATGGACTACTACGAGAGGGCGCTTTATAACCATATCCTGGGCTCCCAGGACCCCAAAACCGGAGGCCTGACTTACTTCTACTCCCTGAGGCCCGGGCACTTCAAAATCTACAGCACGGATTTCGACTCGATGTGGTGCTGCGTCGGTACGGGAATCGAAAATCATTCCAGGTACGGAGAGTCGATCTACTACCACGACGCGGAGGGGCTGTGGGTAAACCTCTTCATCCCCTCGCGCCTCGACTGGAAGGAAAAGGGCGTTACCGTCACACAGGAAACGAAATTCCCCGAGACCGATACGACCACCATTACACTGAACGCCGGAAAGCCCCAAAAAATGGATATCAGGATTCGCGTTCCGTACTGGGCGACAAAGGGCGTTGAAGTCTCGATCAATGGTAAGAAGGAAGCCATCGAGGCCAAGCCGCAGACCTACCTGTCCCTCTCGCGCCAGTGGAAAGACGGCGACAAGATCGCGGTCCGCCTTCCGATGAGCCTGCACCTGCGGACCGCCCGCGACGACAAGGGCCTCGGTGTGGTCATGTTCGGTCCGCTGGTCCTGGCCGGAGAGTTGGGAACCGAGGGCGTGCCCGAAAACCTCTGCTGCGGACACAACAAACAACACTCCGGCGCCCCGGTTCCCACCGTGCCCGTGCTCGTTACCGATTCGAAACCGCCGTCCGCCTGGGTCAAGCGCACCAACGAGAAAAACCTGAAGTTCCAGACGCGGAACGTCGGCAAACCGAAGGATGTTTCTCTCATTCCGCTTTACCAGATGCACCACCAGCGATACACAGTGTACTGGAAGCTTCTCACCCAGGCCGAGTGGACCAGGGAACAAACCGCCCGGCGCGCCGCCGCCCAAAAGCTCAGGGAACTCGAAGCCGCAACCGTCGATTTCGTAACCCCCGGTTCACCGCTCGAGCGAGCCCACAACCAGAAGGGCAAGGGATCTGGTTCGGGCTCGGCGTTCGGGGGCAAATGGCGTGATGCGCGCGGTGGCGGATGGTTTTCTTACGACATGAAGGTCACGCCCGACCAACCGGTCTGCGCGATCGTGAAGTATTGGGGCGGCGACGGAGGCAGGGTGTTCGACATCCTGATCGACGACAAGAAGATCGCCACCCAGAACCTCAACGGATCCAGGCCGGGCGAGTTCATGGACGTGACGTACGCGATTCCGGTTGCAATGACCAAAGGCAGGAAGAAGGTGACGATCAAGTTCCAGGCCCACAAGGGCGGTACGGCCGGAGGCATCTTCGCCTGCCGAATCATAAAAACCGGGAAGTGATTAACGACTTGGCAACTGGCATACCGCAGCGGCCGCTACGGCAGCTTCGTATTGGGCTTGACCGCGTCTTTGGGGCGCGGGTTGTCCGGTCCGAAAACGAGGAGGTCCTTGTACTCTTCGGCCACCACGAACGATTCGTCCACCATGCCGTCGTGGCCCTGCACGGCTTTGAGGTCCAACTTCAGGTATTTGGCGAGGAATTGATAAGCCGCCATCCTTTTGGAGACGCCGTAGTCGTGACCCTCGTCGGCGAAGTGTGCGTTTTCGACCTTGTCGCCGGCGCCGTAAAGATTGTACACGTGCCTTATGTAGGGGAACCCCGTTTTGGGTATGAACTTCGTCCAGTCCTTACCGTCGGAAATCACCAGTTGCGGGCGCGGGGCGCACAAGGCGGCGATCTCGGCGTTGTTGGTCTTGTGGTTCTTGCTCCAGTGGATCGGCATACCGCTCTCGCAGACGCACCCGCCGAAGAAATGTGCCGACACCTGGCAGACCGGAACCGACACCGCCACACGATCGTCGATCGCCGCCAGAAGGAACGTCTGTGTCCCACCGCCCGAACAACCGGTCATGCCGATCCGCTTTGCGTCCACATCCTTCCGCGACAGAAGGAAATCCACCGCGCGAATACTGTTCCACGTCTGCAATCGCAGAACCTCCGGGGTCCTGGTGTGCGACCAGCCGGCCTCCTTCCAGTCTCCGTATCCGACCATATCGTACAGGAAGACGACCGCACCCATCCGCGCCAACACCGCGCAGCGCGTCTGGCGCGAAGCCTTGAACCGCCCGCCGTGCCCGTGGGGACACAGTATCCCCGCATACGGACCGGAGCCTTCGCCGGGGCGATAGAGCGTGCCCGTCACGTAAAAACCGGGCGAACTCTGGAACGCTGCGCTTTCGACGATGTATCCGTTGTACGAGCGCTTCTTGAAGTACTGAGGCTTGAGCGGCGTCTTCTTCGGAAGCGTCGTGAGCCTGGCGCCCTTGAGGATACCGGCGCGGATTCGTTTCTTTCGTTCTTTCCAGCCGGCGAGGTCCGAGTACGACGCCTTGAACCGATCGAGTTCCTTGGCGGCCGCTTCGGGCTTCTGGGCGTGTCCCATGCGAAGCCTGGGTTTTTCCGCAGCCAAAGCGCCCGCGGCGCCAACGACCACGACAAGAACGCAAGACGCAAAGATTCTCATGATTCGACCTGCTTTCGTTAAGTGTCTATCATCCCGGCCGGTCATCTCGCCACATTTATAAAGCTACATTTTCATCATAACAAGCGGAAACCGGGGGTTTACTAAACCGCAAGCGGTTTGGTGCAGACCCCGCCCGCGCATTTGCAAATCAAAACCGCTTGCGGTTTTAAGCGTCGTCAGCTTAACATCAGTCCGCGGTTACTGCGGATCACCGTTAGTCACCCTTGACGCTTCCGGACGAGAACCGCTACATTTGGTGAAACAAACTACAGGGAATTCAAATATGCCCGAAGACGCGCAGCGAATCGAAGAACTCCGCGAGATCATCTCTCGACACGACATCCTCTACTACGTCCAGGCCGCGCCGGAAATATCCGACCGCGAGTACGACAGGCTGCTGGACGAACTCAAATCGCTCGAGGCCGCCCACCCCGAGTTGATAACGCCCGAATCGCCCACCCAGCGCGTGGGCGGGCAGCCGAGCAAGGGATTCGAGACGGTCAAACACGCCGTGCCGATGCTCAGTATCGATAACACCTACAACGCCGACGAGGTCCGCAGGTTCGACGAGCGAGTTCGCAAGGACATCGGGGATGCGACCGCCCACTATGTCGTCGAGCCGAAAATCGACGGTATCGCCGCGTCATTACTATACGAAAACGGGCGCCTTGCACGGGCTGCAACGCGAGGTGATGGTAAAGAAGGTGACAATATCACCGCAAACGCCCGGACCATTCGTTCGATTCCGCTGAAGTTGAACGGGCAGGCGCCGGGCGAACTTTATGTGACCGGCGAGATATACTGGCCCAAGGATGCGTTCGCCGCCTGCAACGCCCGGCGGGCCGAGCAGGGGCTTGCAGCATTCGCAAATCCACGTAACGGCTGCGCCGGTACGATCAAGCAGCTCGATCCGAAAGTCGTCGATGAGCGAAAGCTTGCGTTCCTGGCTTACGGGTTTCGCCCCGGAGAGGGGGATTCCGATGTTCACTGGCCGGACGTTCAGAGAGTTACGGATATACGGCCTCATATGAAGGAACTGGGTCTGCCTCTGAACGAGATGAAAATCTGCGGCGGTATTGGTGAGGTCCTGGAAGAGATCGAGCGCTGGTCGCAGGATCGTTGGGATCAATCCTTCGAGATGGATGGGGCCGTCATCAAGGTTGACGAGATCAAGCTTCGCGAGAAGATAGGCGCCACCAGCCGGCACCCGAAATGGTGCATCGCCTACAAGTACGAAGCCGAGCAGGCCGAGACCGTGCTGCTGAGTATTGACGTTCAGGTCGGTCGGCTGGGCACGATCACGCCGGTGGCCCACTTCGAGCCGGTGCAACTGGCCGGGACGACGGTGTCGAATGCTTCGCTGCACAATTTCGACCAGGTCGAACGCCTCGATGTTCGCGTTGGCGATACGGTGCTGGTCGCCAAGGCCGGCGAGATCATCCCGCAGGTGGTCCAGGTCGTCGGCGCCCGGCGCCCGGAAGGAACCGAGCCGACCACGCCGCCGGCGGACTGTCCGGCGTGCGGGCAGCCCGCGACGCGCGACGAGGGCGGGGTGTATTTGCGATGCAACAATCCCGAGTGTCCCGCCCAGATCCGCGAGCGGTTGGGTTTCTTCGCCGGGCGCGACCAGATGGATATAGAAAATCTCGGTCCTGCCGTCGTCGACCAGCTCGTCGATAACGGCCTGGTGAGCCATTTCGCCGACCTTTACCACCTGAAGGCTGCTGATGTGGCGTCTTTGGAGCGGATGGGCGAAAAATCGGCGGCGAATCTGCTGGCGGCGGTAGAGGCGAGCAAGTCGCGCGGTCTGGCCAGGGTGATAGCCGCCCTGGGCATCAGGCACGCTGGTGGAAGGGCGGCTGAAGTATTGGCCCGCGCGTTTGGTGATATCGACTCGCTGGCGGGCGCTTCGATAGAAGAGTTGACGGAAATAGACGAGATCGGTCCGACGATCGCGCAGAGCGTGTACGACTTTTTCCACAGTGATTCGGGGCGCCAGACGGTCGCCGGTCTGAAAGATGCCGGGGTGCAAATGACCGGTTCGGCGATCGAGGCGCCTGCCTCCAGGGGCGCCGGCGCGTTGGAAGGCAAGACGATAGTAGTCACCGGAACGCTGCAAAATTTCTCCCGGCGCCAGGCCAAAGACGCAATCCAGGCCGCCGGGGGCAGGGCGGCGTCCAGCGTATCATCGAAAACGGACTTCGTGGTATCCGGCGACTCACCAGGCTCAAAAGCCTCCAAGGCCCGCGACCTTGGCGTGGAAGTGATCGATGAAGCGGAATTCAGACGACGGCTCGCCTGACGCCGGACGGTTCGCAAGTTCACAATATACACGGTTGTGCATTTCTCCGGATGCGCGTATCGTTGACACCCATACGAAATGAAGGGATACTGACGCCCGGTGTCCCGGTATGGGCGCCCATCGTTTCCAGGAGCAATACCGTCATGATGCATTTTTCGCGAACTTTTTTCAGTTGCCTGCTGCTTGTGGGGTTCTGCGCCACCGCTGCCGACGCCCAGGAATGGACGCGGTTCCGCGGGCCCGACGGTACGGGAATCGGACGGGCGAAGGGGATCCCCGCCGGGATCGACGAGTCGTCTTACACGTGGAAGGTAAAGCTGCCCGGGCGGGGCCACTCCTCGCCGGTGCTGTGGGGAAATAAGATATTCCTGACCTGCGAGAGCCCGGGCGGGACCGGTTCGGCCCCGCGGCGCGGGTCCGCCGGATCGGCGGGCAAGGCCAACCGCCAACTCGTATGCCTCTCAGGCACTGACGGTAAGGTGCTCTGGACGTGGCGGGACGAGTTCACCACGTATCGTAAAAACGGCCTGAACAGCTTCGCCTCCTCCACACCCGCCGTCGATGCCGAACGCGCGTACCTCACGTGGGCATCGGGCGGGAAGTATTATGCCGTCGCGATAGATCACGCGGGCAAGAAAGTCTGGCAGCGAGAGTTGGGCGACTTTTACGCCAAACACGGAGCCGGATCTTCTCCGATCGTTATCGACGGTACGGTTCTGGTGGGCAAGGACCATGCGGGCGAGGCCAGCAGGCTCTTCGGTCTCGATGCCAAAACCGGTTCCACACGCTGGAAGATCGATCGGAAAAGCGGACCGTCTTCGTACATAGTTCCGGCGATATATCGACCGGCCGGCGCCGGGGCGCAAGCCATCTTCATCAGTTGTGCCGAGGGCGTCACCAGTGTTAACCCCGCCGACGGAAAGGTAAACTGGCGGGTGAAGTGCAATTTTACCCTCAAGTCCGTAGCGTCGCCCGTAGTCGCCGGAGGGCTGATATTCGTATCGGCCGGTCGCGGTGGGGGGGGCAGGGAATCCGCAGTCGTGCGCCCGCCCGGGGGCGCCAGGCGCGCATCAATCGCCTACAAGCTCGACAAGGATGTGCCCTACGTACCCACACCCATCGCCGTCGGCGATTACCTGTTCGTGCTGAACGACAAAGGTGTGCTGACATGCGTCGAGCCAGGGACCGGAAGGAAGCTCTGGAGGGAGAAGTTCACCGGTACGCATTACCCCTCTCCGGTCTGCACCGGCGGGCGGATATACATCATCAATAACAAAGGCGAGATATCCACGGTGCAGGCCGCCTCGACATACAAACTCGTGGCGACCGGAAAACTGCCGGAAGGCACCCACGCCACACCCGCGGTCGCAAACGGATGCATGTACATACGAACGTTCAATCACCTGATCTGTGTCGGGGCGAAGAAATAGTGACTACTTCGGCGCGCTGACGTCGATCGTCAGCGGGAGTTTGTGGTTTATGGGGGCAAGGCAGATCTTGTTACTGCACGGTTGGGCGGTGAGCGTCAGTTCCAGTTTCACCTGGCCGGTGGGGAGGTCTTTGGCGAGCCTGATCTTGGCGGGGATTCGGACCACGCCTTCGTAGATCGAAAGCGGTTCGTTAGAGAAACCGAATGTGGAATTCCTGCCGGCGGGCCAGATTACCTTGCCCAGCATCACCCGATCGCTGCCTTTGATTTTCAGGGCGGTGGCGATCAGGTTCTCCGACAGCGGTTTGCTGGAGTTCACGTGCCATCCCTTCTCGATCGTTATCAGGATCTTCAGGTCGATACTTTCTCCGGGCGCGGCGGTCAGTCGCGAGGCCAGCACCTCGACCTTGACCGGACCGGTCTGTGCGATCGCGTCGGGTTTCCCGGTCTTGTCCGAACTTGTCGGAGGGGCGGTTGCGATGTATCGTCCGGCCGCATGCAGCATTGTGCTCATGCCGCCGGGCGAGCGCCGCATGAACGGCAGGAACGCCTTGAGCGATTTCTCGGCCGCGGTGCGGTACCTGGCTTGGGCGGTCAGGCGCCCCAGTTCGACCAGCAGTCTGACGGCGACCGCATTACCGGACGGTACGGCGCGATCGAACGGGTCTTTGGTGCGGCTGAGCAGTTCCTCGTGATCGGACGACGTGAAGAAGAATCCGCCGCTGTCCTGGTCGGAATAGTTCTTGAGCATGACGTCGGCGAGCGACACCGCCTGGTCCAGCCATTTCTTGTCGCCGGTAGTCCGATGCAGTTCGACCAGCGCCAGGCCCATGAACGCATAATCGTCGAGATATGCGTTGAGTTTTGCCCGCCCGGCGCGATACGTTCGGAGCAATCTTCCATCCTTTCGCATGTTTTTGAGGATGAAGGAGGCGGCTTTTTCGGCGGCTTCGGTCAGGCGGGGGTCTTTAAGTGCTCGCCCGCCACAGGCCAGCGCCTCGATCATCAAACCGTTCCAACTGGTCAGGATCTTGTCGTCCTTGTGGGGCCATATCCGCTTGACTCGCCGCTCGAGCAGTTTTTCGCGGGCGTCGGCGAAACGCTCGTCGTCGGTTTTGGAACCCTCGGGAAAATGCGGGATGTTCGTACCGGGCTTCGTACCGCCGGCCTGGTCGTGGAAGTTTCCTCCCTCGGCGAAACCGTAGGCCTTGCAGAATTCG
>Ga0180429_10004323_pt1 | contig 11392 bp, 12 predicted proteins | sample SS_ome_FD_132428 | JGI IMG/M metagenome (GOLD analysis project Ga0180429, IMG submission 132428) | Hypersaline lake sediment archaeal communities from the Salton Sea, California, USA - SS_1_S_1 metaG | ecosystem: Environmental > Aquatic > Non-marine Saline and Alkaline > Hypersaline > Sediment ... | reverse complement strand
CTCATCGGACAAGCTGGAACTCATGTCGGTGATCCAGCCCACGACCTTCCTCTTCTTCGTCCTCTTCTACGTCCTGGGCTTCTTCCTCTACGCCGGTCTCTTCGCCTCGGTGGGGGCCATCGTCACCAACGACCAGGAAGCGCAGCAGTTCACGCCCTTCCTGATCATCCCCATCATCCTGCCGATCATCTCGATGACCTTCGTCCTGCAGAATCCCGATTCGCTCTTCTCGACCATCATGAGCATCTTCCCGCTGACCGCGCCTCTGGGGATGTTCATGCGCGTGAACCTGTCCATGCCGCCGGCCTGGCAGCTCGCCCTTTCCATCGGCCTGCTCGCCGTCTGCACCTGGCTGATCATGGTGATGGCCGGCCGCATCTTCCGGGTGGGAATCCTGATGACCGGCAAGAAGGCATCTCTCGCCGAAGCCTGGCGCTGGGTGAAGGAGTCCCGATGAGACTGGCGCTCGTGCAGACCCGTCCCGAACTCGGCAAGGTGGACGAGAACCTCGCGGCCATGGGCGAACTGGTCGAAAGCCTGGAAACCGATGTCCTCTGTTTCCCCGAGCTCTGCAGCAGCGGCTACGCGATCGACGACCGGAATCGCTTCCTGGATCTGGCCGAAGACGGGGGCGGCGGCCCGGCCACGAACTTCTTCGCCGAGCTTGCCGAGCGGAAAGACGCGGCGGTGGTCGCCGGATTCCCCTTCAGGGACGGCGGCCGGCTCTTCAACGTCTCCGGCCTTTTCCGGCCCGGCGAGCAGCCGGTCCTCTATCGGAAATTGCACCTCTTCGCCAGGGAGAAGGATGTCTTCGATCCGGGCGACCGGCCTCCGCCCGTCGTCGAGTTCAGGGGAGCCCGGCTGGGCATGATGATCTGCTTCGACTGGGTCTTTCCCGAGGTGGGCCGTCTCCTGGCCCTGGCGGGGGCGGATCTGATCCTCCACCCTTCGAATCTCGTGACGCCCTATTGCCAGCGAGCCATGTTCGCCAGGGCCGTGGAGAACGGAGTCTTCATCGCGACGGTCAACCGAGTGGGCGGCGAGAGTTATCCCGACGGGACGCATCTCGAGTTCACGGGAGGCTCGCAGCTCATGGGCCATCGAGGCGATCTGCTCCAGGAACTGCCGCCGAGGGAGATCGCCGCCGCGGTGGTGGATCTCGATCCCCGCGCCGCTCGGGACAAGTGGCTGACTCCGAGCAATCACCTCCTGAAGGATCGCAGGGTCGAGTTCTTCCCGCCGCTCGCCCGAGACATCCGCAATGAAGATTGAGCTTCCCCCGATCCGGGAGATCGCCGAACTGCTTCGCGACGGCAGCGCGCCGCCTGAGCACTTCGATGAGCGAGTGGGCCTTCGCTGTTCGGCGGTGCTCCTTCCTCTGCTCGAGATCGAAGGCCGGGCATCCCTTCTCTTCACAAAGAGATCCTCGCGGCTTCCCCATCACCGGGGGCAGGTCGCCTTTCCGGGAGGACTGCGCGAGAATTCCGATCCGGGACCCTACCAGACGGCCCTGCGCGAGGCCGAGGAGGAGGTCGGCGTGGATCCCTCCGCCGTGAGCTACCTCGCCGGCCTCGAGCACACCGAGACCCTGCGCGAATTCCGCATCCATCCCTTCATCAGCCTCTGGCCTTCCCTCGAATACGCCGTTCGCAGCCATGAGGAGGTGGAGCGGGTGTTCACGGTTCCCCTCTCCTGGCTGCTCGACGAGGCCTCCCAGCGCCAGGTCATCCTCGAGGAGGGAGGACTCCGGCTCTCGGTGCCGGCCTTCCCCTACGCCGGCGAGATCATCTGGGGAGCGACTTTCAGGATGACCCAGGACTTCCTGTCCAGGCTCCGAAGGGCTTTAACCTGAACGCTTTGCGCTTGTGTATGCGCAGCCCATTGCATAGACTGTCGCTTGGGATTTCCTGCCAACGGGGTAACCATGGACTTCCAACTGAGCGAAGAGCAAAACATCCTTCGGGAAATGGTTCGCGATTTCGCGCGCAGGGAGATCGATCCGGTGGCGGCTGCGGGTGATCTGGAGCACCGCTTCCCTCGGGAAACTCTGAGCAAGGCGGCGAAGCTGGGTCTCATGGGGATCACCGTGCCCGCGGATTACGGCGGCTCGGGAATGGACTTCCTATCCTACGTTCTCATCCTTGAGGAAATCGCCCGAAGCTGCGCTTCGACGGCCGTCATTCTCTCCGTTCACAACACCCTTGCCTGCGGCAGTATCCATAAATTCGGCGACGAGGAGCAGAAACGCGCCTGGCTGCCGCCGGCGGCGAGCGGAGAGAGCCTCGGCGCCTACATGCTCACCGAGCCGGGGGCCGGCAGCGATGCCGCCTCTCTGAGCTGTCGGGCCGAACGCCACGGCGAGGGCTGGCGGATCAACGGCTCGAAGGCCTTCATCTCCAACGGAGGCCAGGCGGGCTTCGGTATCCTCTACGCCCGAACCGGTCCCGGAGAGGACAGCGACGGCATCAGCGCCTTCATTCTGGACATGAAGACTCCCGGAGTCATTCCCGGCCCCGAAGAGGCGAAAATGGGCCTGAACGCGTCCTCGACCGTCATGGTCAACCTGGAGGATGTCCTGCTGCCGGAAAACGCTCTTCTCGGCAAGGAGGGGCGTGGATTTCCCCTGGCGCTGGACATGCTCAACTACGGGCGCATCGGAATCGCCGCACAGGCTCTCGGAATGGCGGAGGCCGCGCTCGAGGAATCCCTGAAATACGGCCGGGAGCGGGAGCAATTCGGCAGGCCCATCAGCGAATTCCAGTCCATCCAGGAAAAGCTCACGAACATGCACATGGACGTGGAGGCCGCGCGACTGCTCACCTACAAGGCGGCCGCGGCGGCCGTCAGGGGCGAGAAGATCATCCTGGCAGCGGCCACGGCGAAGCTCTTCGCGAGCAAGGCCGCGGTGCGCTGCGCGGAGGAGGCCGTGCAGATACACGGCGGCTACGGCTACATCAAGGAATACAAGGTCGAGAGAATATTCCGCGACGCGCGCGTCACGGAGATTTACGAGGGAACCAGCGAGGTGCAGCGCCTGGTGATGGCGCGGCAGCTCCTGGACATGTAGAAAGGATGACCATGAAGATTGCCGTGATGGTGAAACAGGTGGCGGACACTGCGGCCAGGATCGCGCTTCTGCCGGACGGCTCGGCGGTCAACTACGAGGGAGTGCAACTCGTCCTCAATCCCTACGACGAATTCGCCGTGGAGGAGGCGATCAAGCTCAAGGAGGCCGGCGGCGGAGAGGTCGTCCTCTTCAACCTTGGGCCGGATTCGGCCGACGAGGCACTGAAGACGGCTCTGGCCATGGGCGCCGACCGCGCCGTGGTGCTCAGGGATCCCGAGCTGGGACAGGCCGACGCCTCGGTGCGGGCCGAGATCCTCGCCGCCATGATCGCCAGGGAGGAATTCGACATCATCTTCTGCGGCAAGCAGTCCGTCGATAGCGACACCCACCAGGTCGGTCCCGCCGTGGCCGAGAAGCTGGGCATGCCCGCGGTGACCTTCATCAACGCCTTCTCGCTCGAGGGAAACAAGGCCACCGTCTCGCGCGAAGCCGAGGGAGTCGCCGAGACCCTGGAAATCACCCTCCCGGCGCTCTTCACCTGCACGAAGGGTCTCAACGAGCCGCGCTACCCCAGCCTGCCCGGTATCATGCAGGCGGCGCGCAAACCCAAGGAAGTGCTGAGCCTCGCCGACCTCGGGATCCAGCCGGAGGCCAAGGTCAAGCGGCAGGGGCTCGGATCTCCGCCTCCCCGCGCCGAGGGGCGAATGCTCACCGGCGAAACGGACGAAAAGGTCAAGGAACTGGTCAGGCTTCTGCGCGACGAAGCCCACGCGATTTAAGGGAGGCGAGCAATGGCATCCATCTGCGTAGTTCTCGAACACGGACGGACAGGAATCAGCAAGGCTTCCCTGGAAGCGCTCGGAGAGGCGAGGCGGCAGGCGGGGGATGGGCAGGTGACGGCCGTCATCATCGGCAAGGGCCTCGACGAGGCTGCGGCCTTGGCCGGGCGCATGGGGGCCGACAGGGTTCTCGTGGCCGACGATGACCGTTTCGCGGAGTTCAATCTGGAGGCGCACGAGCATGCCCTGAGCCAGGCTCTTGTGGACGTAAAGGCCGACTTCCTCTTCATGCCGGTGAGCACGCACACCCGCGAGCTGTCCTCGCGCATGGCCATGTCCCTCGGCTCCGGACTCGCCGTTGACGTGACCGCGATCGAGGAGAAGGAGGGCCGTCTCCATTTCACGCGCCCGATCTTCGCGGGCAAGGCGCTGGAGACCGTCACGCTGGAGGGCAGGCCGGCCATCGCCACGCTTCGGCCCAACCTGTTCCAGCCAATGGAGGAGGACGCCGGGCGCAGCGCGGATATCTCGGCCATCGGCCTCAGCGATCTCGAGGGACTGCGGACCCTCGTCAAGGAGGCGGTCGCCGCGGCGATCGACAAGGTGCCCCTGGGCGAGGCCCAGATCATCGTCTCGGGCGGCCGGGGCATGAAGGGACCCGAGAATTACAGGATTCTGGAGGAGCTGGCCGGACTGCTCGGCGCCGCGGTGGGGGCCAGCAGGGCGGCCGTCGATGCCGGCTGGCGCCCGCATGCGGACCAGGTGGGGCAGACAGGCAAGACGGTCAGCCCCGTGCTCTACATCGCCTGCGGCATCTCGGGGGCCATCCAGCACCTGGCCGGGATGAGTTCCAGCCGTTTCATCGTGGCGATCAACAAGGATCCCGAAGCGCCGATCTTCAAGGTGGCCGACTACGGCATCGTGGGGGATCTTTTCGAGGTCGTGCCTCTGCTCACCGAGGAGTTCCGAAAGGCGCTCGGCTGAGAATCATCTAGAGTGACGGCGCTTAATGGGTAGTCATCGCAGCGTTTATGGCGATGACTGGGGATGTCGAAAAGGAAAGCGGGCCAGTTGGGCTGGCCCGCTCTCCGAGAGCAATCCACACACCCTACCCGGATAGGCAAGGCGTATTCTCTTGAAATGACGCCACTTAGAGCTTTATCTCCCGTGTCGTCGAGTGCATTCTAACAAAGCGCGAGTGGCGTCGCAAGACGCTTGAAGGGCTGCCAGGGGCTGTATTTTCTAAGCTTCAAGGGAGCAATGACTTAAAATTTCAAAAGCGAGCGGGGCAGGAATGAAAAGGGTTTTCAGCGGGATTCAGCCCTCCGGGGAGGCGCATCTGGGCAACTATGCCGGCGCCCTGGCCAACTGGGTTCGGCTCCAGGAGGAGTACGAATGCTTCTACTGCGTGGTGGATTATCACGCGATCACGCAGCCCTACGAGGTCGGCGAGCTGGCCGGACGAACCCTGGACATGGCGACCTCGGTTCTGGCGGCGGGGGTGGATCCCGAGAAGGCGACGCTCTTCGTCCAGTCGGCGGTTCCCGAGCATACCGAGCTGACCTGGCTATTCAATTGCGTCACGCCTTTGGGCGATCTGGAGCGCATGACGCAGTTCAAGGACAAATCCCAGCGCAACCGCAAGAACATCAACGCGGGGCTGCTGGACTACCCGGTTCTTCAGGCCGCCGATATCCTGCTCTACAAGGGCGAACTGGTCCCCGTCGGCGAGGATCAGGTTCAGCACCTGGAGCTGTCCCGGGAGATCGCCCGGAAATTCAACGCCCGCTACGGCGACGTCTTCCCCGAGCCCGCGCCCATCCTCACCGGCGCCAAGCGCATCCTGGGTCTGGACGGACAGGCCAAGATGAGCAAGAGCCTGGGCAACACCCTTCGGATGCTGGCCGACAAGGACGAGATCTGGGACGCGCTCCGCCCGGCGGTCACCGACACGAATCGCGTACGGCGAGACGATCCCGGCGAACCGAATCTCTGCAACGTCTTCACGATCCACCAGAGTTTCACTCCGGAGGACAAACTCGAGGAAATCGCCGCCGCCTGCCGAAGCGCCTCCATCGGCTGCTTCGACTGCAAGAAGATACTGGCCGAGAACCTGGACGCGGCCATGGAACCGATTCGCCATCGTTACGCGGAGCTTCGCGAAAATCCCGATCGTGTCCGGGAGATCCTCGCCGCGGGGGCCCTTCGGTGCAGGGGCATCGCGAAAGAGGTTCTGGCGGAGGCTCGCGAGGCCATGGGCTTCCTGTCCTGATTCCCGCGCATTCGCGTCCCGGATTCTCCGCATCGCGTCGCTCTCGATTGAGCGGATGCCGCCATCTATGGTAAAATAGTAATCCGCTTATCACCCCATTTCGACGGAGGACGAATGCCTCACGGTCTCGGGCGGATCCTGTTCCTGAACTTGGCGATGCTGCTCGGCGCCCCCTCGGCGCATTCCGCGCAGATCCTGCTCATCGACGATTCGCCGGGCGCGGGAGCCCGCGCGGCGAAGTCGGTGGATGTCAGGGGAGGCGGGCGGGAGGGCGCAAGCTCCGTCGTGGAATTTCAGATCGATCTGGAGTCCTTCGGCCACAATGTTCTCGTGGAATCGCCGAATTCGGACCCGGCCGGCTGGCCCAGCTCCGACTGCATGATCTGGTCCTCGGGGAACCATGCTCTGCCTTTGGGCAATCCGGCCTGGAGGGCCAGCCTCCGGCATTTCGTCCTCGATGGCGGGCGTCTGCTCATCGAGGGAGGCGACACGGCCTTCCACTGGATTCAGGGCGACCCGCTTTTCGCCGGTCAGGTCTTGCACTCCACGCTCTGGCTCGACGATCCGGATACGCGCCTGTCCGTCCACAACACTCAGCATGCCCTCGTCAATTACCCCAATGATCTGCCCCTACTCATCGACTTCTCGTCGGAATCCTATCTGGATGCCGACGCGGTCTCGACGGCTCCCGATGCGGCGATGCTGCTGCGCTGGGCGGGGGGAATCCCCATGGCGGCCGGGCTGGTGGCCTACGATCCGGATCCCGCGCCCAGCGGCGGGCAGATCGTCTATCTCCCCCTGCGCTACTCGGCGCTCGACCCGGACGATCGCCCCCTGCTGCTGGAGAATGCGATCACCTGGCTGCTCACCGATGAGCCCGGGGACGCGGCGCTGGGCGGCAGCGTGCATCTCGTCGGGGGAAGCGATGACGGCGGCGTGAAGCTTCGCGTTCAGCCGGGCGGACAGTGGACCCTGTCCAGTCCCGACGGTTCTTTCTTCCTCGGCGAGCTTCATGGAGATCAAAGCTACACGCTCGAAGCGAGCATGGAGGGCTTCGACACCTTCAGCGCGGTTTTCAATCTCGAGCCGGGGGAGATCCTCGACGATCTCTACATCTCCCTGGATCCGATCCTCCAGGAGACTTTCTGTCGGGAGCCATTTCTCTCGATCCCCGACGACGATCCCTTAGGCGTCTTCGACAGCATCGATGTTGGCATGGGAGCCTTCGTCGGGGAGGTGGAGGTCTTTCTCGATATCAGTCATAGCTGGATCGGCGACCTGATCGTCGAGCTAGAATCCCCTTCGGGGACCACGCGCCTTCTGCATCTGCGCGGCGGGAGCAATCTGGACGAGATCTACGGCTGGTATCCCGCCGAGCTGAATCCGGTGCAGGATCTCTCCGCCTTCGCCGACGAGCTCACCGACGGCGCCTGGATCATCCGCGTAGCGGATCTGGCCGGAGCGGACCTCGGCGTCCTGAATGCCTGGTGCCTGCGACTGAGCGCTCACGACGGCACCGCCAGCCCGGAAATTGCGTCCGAGAGCCGCGTGGATCTGCTTTCGAATTGGCCCAATCCCTTCAATCCGACCACCTTGATATCCTTCCGCCTTCGCGAGGAGAGCCGCGTGGCCATCGAAGTCCTGGATGCCTCGGGCCGGTCGGTTCGCCGACTTTTCTCGAATCCTCTTCCCGCCGGGACTCATCAGATGCAATGGGACGGCTTGGACGACCAGGGCCATCCGCTCCCCAGCGGCCTCTACCTATTGCGCCTGGAGGCCGAGGGGTGGATCAGGTCCCACAAGCTGATGCTCTTGAAATAGCCCTTCCCTTACGAGGTGCCCATGAATCGCGCCATCCTGGCCTGGCTCGCGCTGGGACTTACCACAGCCACATCGCCGGGCGCTGCAACCTGGCAGGTGCCCGACGATTTTCCCAGCGTCCAGGCGGCCATCGACGGCGCGTCCGTAGGCGACCGCATCGAGCTCGCTCCGGGTCGATACTACGAAGGCTTGGACCTGAGGGGCGGCATTTCTCTCGTGGGCATGGGCCAGGAACCCGGCGATGTCATCCTTGAGGGAGAGGGCGTGCGCACTGTTGGCACTCTCGTCGATGACACGGGGCTTCTCGTCATCGAGAACCTCACGATTCGAGAGGGCTTCGGGATCCACGGAGCCGGACTCTATCTCGAAAATGCGCGCATCCGGCTGGATCGCGTCACCTTCGTCGGTTGCGGTTCCATGCTCGAAGGCGGCGCCTTCTTCGCGCGGGATGTGGACATGGAAGCTTCCTTTTGCGTCTTCTACCGGAACTACAGTTGGGGGACCGACGGCGCCGCCATCTACCTGGAGGGCCAGGGACCGCTGGGGACGGGGCAGCAATTCGAAAACTGCACCTTCGCCGGTACGAGTCTCTGCTGCGGGAACGTGGCCATCTATCTCCGGTTCGGGACGCCTCGCTTCGACAACTGCATTCTGGAGGAGATCCTCTGCGGCGAGGGAGCCCAGCCCGTCCTGAGCTGCAATTCGGGAGACTTCTGCGGTGTCGATGGCGGGGGGCACATCCCCGGCGATCCGCGCTTCTGCCATCTCGGCGGCGGGGACCTCCTGCTCGGCACGGACTCTCCCTGCCTGCCCGAAAACAATGGAGGATGCGGACTCATCGGCGCGCTGGGCTCATGCAACGACGACAGTCCCGCCCGTGCCGTCAGCTTCGGTCATCTGAAAACCCTCTACTAGCCGCATATGGGTTGACTTCCGGATCCGATCGGCTATCGTCCAGAAAGTCCGCTATCCGTTGGGGGAGCCATGCTCGCGATGATTGGTCACTGGGAACTCATTCTGCTGATCCTGGCCCTTCTGCTGCTTTTCGGCGGTCGGAAGATTCCCGAACTGGCCCGTGGCCTGGGTTCGGGTGTGCGCGAATTTCAGCAGGGACTCAAGGGCAAGAAGGAAATCAGCGGTGGCGACAAAGACGAGGATGCCGATTCCAAGTAGAGAGACCGCCCTCGTCCTGCTCCTCGCTTTCGCAGTCCTCATTCCGGCGGGACGACTCGCCCGAGCCAAGGTCCCCACCTCTCCGCCACTGTGCATCCGCGCCGAATGGACCTACTACGAGGGCTGGCTGCATCGTTCCGGCGACCTCGAATTCCGGATGATAGGCCCGCGCCTTGCCTCCCTTCGCTGGACCTGGCCCAGGATGTCCATGCTGCCCGAGGCCCAGTGCCTGCTCTTCGACGGCGGGGAGCTCTTGGCCTGGAGCGAGCCCGCCGATAGGGAGGCGCTTCTGGATCCCAAAAGCCGCCGTCTCGCGCCCCTGAAGGAACTGGGCGCCGGATTCATGTTGGCGTTCCTGAGGGGCGAGGGCCTGGAGCGCTTCTTCGAGCAGGGCAGCCTGGGCCAGTGGCGGGGATGGACCCTGGACGAAGGACTCCTCGGCGGCTCTCCCGCGCTCCTTCGGCGCTCGGGAAGCAGGGCCCGGAGCCTCCGGTGGAGTCGGCCCGAGGGCGACCTGAACTGCCGATGGGAATCGGAATTGTCGGGTCGCCGCCTGCGTCTGGACATTCGAATGGAAGGCGGAGGAAAGCTGGTCATCCGGAGTCGCCCCCCGGAAGCTCGCTCCATCGAGCCCCAGGATCTATTTTTCCCGTAGTTCCCGCGAAATGCCGTTGGTTTCCAATCGTGGAAAGGCCGGGGCAGGGCGCATTTTTTTTGGAACTCGGACGCACCGGTCGGGTAAACCGATCGCACAGCCCTGGAGGAATCATGCAGGAGAAGCGGATGGCAATCCACTCTCATGAATCGCTGAGCGATGAGGACCTCATCCTGCAGGTGCAGGAGGGCCATCGCCAGGCCTTCGACGTGTTGGTGGGCCGCTACAAGAACCGCCTGTACAATTTCATCCTCAAGATGGTCCGCGACCCGGATCTCGCCGAGGAAATCACGCAGGACACCTTCGTTCGCGCCTACATCCACGCGGACAAGTATCGGACCATCGCTCGCTTCTCCACCTGGCTGTACACCATCGGCCTGAACCTGGTCCGCAACCATATGCGCAGGAAGAAGCGCAGTCCCATCGGACGCATTCCGATGGTGGGGAGCCAGGACGGGGACAAGGTCGAGATGGATCTTCCCGATCCGGGGCACGGCGCCGACCGCGAGGTCCGCGACAGGGAGATGAAGGAACGGGTGGCCCAGGTCGTCGCTAAGATCCCGCAGCACTATCTGGAGCCCTTTCTTCTGAGGGAGTATGGAGATCTTTCCTACGAGGAGATCTCCGCCGCCACGGGGCTAAAGATCGGAACCGTGCGCAGTCGCATCAATCGAGCCCGCTCGCATTTCCGCGAGAACTGGGTGACGCGTTTCGGCGGTGAAGCCGACACGTTGGTTTAGGAGGACCCCTGCATGAATTGCAAACGAGCCAAGGAAAACATCTCGCTCTTCATCGATGGCCAGCTCGAGCCCGCCGGACAGGCCAGGCTGAACGAGCACCTCGAAATCTGTCCCGACTGTTCCAGCTATCTGGATGATCTGAAGGCCGGTCTGGCCGTTCTCCACGGCGAGGGCATGGAAGATCCTCCGGAGAATTTCGAGTGGAACCTGCGCAGGAAGATCCAACTGGCCATGACCCAGCGCGAGAGTTTCCCCCTCGAGGATCGCAGCGATCGCCGCGACCTCTGGCGCTTCGGCCTGTCGGCCGCAGCCGCCCTTCTCATCATGCTGAGCGGAGGGACGCTCTGGTACCAGAGTCAGTTCAGCGGCCAGAGCCCGGGATTGACCGGCACGGGGCTCCAGGTCTCCGGCGAAGAGGACACGGGCCGCGTAGGCCGTCCGGGTTGGGTGGATCCTCTGCCCGGTGGAGCCATGCCGGTCACCGATCGAATCGGCGGCGCGGGCGGCATCCCGGCCAGCGAGATGGGTCGGGACTACGGACGTCCGCAGCATTCGGGTCCGGCTGACAGCCTCACGGCCCAGGATCTCAACTAGCGCATTGAAGATTTGACCCGCTCCGCCGCCTCTCCTATGCTGCAGGCATGAGACGCACGGAGCGGTTTTTCTTTGGGGTCGGCATTCTGGTTCTGGCCGTCCTTTCCGCGGGAGGATGCGGCGAGAAGCGGCTGATCCCCGCCGTCGGACCCTATTCGGATATCTACCTGTTCACGGAGTCGGGTCGCTACGATCCCGCCCTGAGAAATTTCAGCGCCCAGCTCAGCCATCCCATTCAATACGCCTTCGAGGAGGAGAACGAGTTCAACGTCTTCCTCAGGGAGGGCGGGG
>Ga0180429_10004320_pt1 | contig 11393 bp, 8 predicted proteins | sample SS_ome_FD_132428 | JGI IMG/M metagenome (GOLD analysis project Ga0180429, IMG submission 132428) | Hypersaline lake sediment archaeal communities from the Salton Sea, California, USA - SS_1_S_1 metaG | ecosystem: Environmental > Aquatic > Non-marine Saline and Alkaline > Hypersaline > Sediment ... | reverse complement strand
CCATCGGGGCGAACCCGAACCAGGCTGTGAAGGCGTTCATTGAGGCCGAGTCGTACGACGGACCGTCGATCGTTATCGCGAACACCCACTGTATCGCCCACGGCATCAACATGACGACCGGCACCGAGAACCAGAAGAAGGCCGTGGCCTGTGGTCACTGGCCGCTGTACCGCTTTGATCCGCGTCTGGCGGAGGCCGGCAAGAATCCGCTGCAGCTCGACTCGAAAGCGCCGACGGTGACCTTCGAAGAGTATGCCTACGCCGAGAACCGCTACCGCTCGCTGAAGCAGTCGAAGCCGGAAGTGGCGGCTGAGCTGATGAAGCTGGCCACCAGTGACGCGGCGAACCGATATGCGTTGATGGAGCAGCTTGCCGGCCTGAAGTGTGGGCAAGACCAATAGGAACTCGAGCGTTCGAGTTCCCCAATGACGTGGGGTAGGGACGTGCCATGTTCACGACGGTGATTAGACGCATAGTTGTAGTAGCACTCGCAGTAGTGACGCTAGCCGGGTGTGGTCAGCAGGCCGCCCAGGACCCGCCGCAGGCGGGGGGGGAGGATCTGCTGGCGGCCGGCCCGGACCGGGAAGTGCTGTCGGTTCCGGCTGACTACGTGGCGACCATGCTGGAAGCCTCCGGCGGTCTGTCGAGCTGGATGCAGCACAAGAAGCTGCAAGCCGACGGGGTGGTCAAGCTGTATCGGCCCGATGGAAGCTTCTATCTGACCGAGCACGCGCTGGTGGTGTATCCGTGGTCGGCGGCGATCCGCATCTCGGCGAATGAGCCGCGCGGCAAGTTCGTCTGGCAGATGCTGGATGGTCGCTACGAGATTCTCGAGGGCGATGCCCCGCTGGACATCTCGCCGCTGGGCGGTTCGTTCCAGGCGTACACGAGCGCTGTGCTTCAGATCGTCACGGCCCCGGTGCGGCTCCTGGAGGAATCCACCGAGCTGTACCGCGAGCCGACGCCAGTGCGAATCAACGGGCAGTGGTACCAACGGATCACCGCCCGGTTCGGTCCGCGCGAGGCCCGCGGCGGCCAAGGCGCCACGCTGGTGGATCCTTATTGGACGGACGGCCTGTACTTCCTCAATCGCGGCGCCGGCCTGATCGACATGGTCTGGCTGGGCAACGCGACGACGAAGGAGTATGTCCTGGTCCGCGGGTATGACTACGGCGACGGCGAAGACGGCGCGCTGCGCGTTCCCTCGAAGGTGGAGATCTTCCGGTCGGACGCCGACGGCGTTGCTGGTGAGCGGCTCGCTCAGTTGGATGTTCGCAACAAGTCGGCCAGACGTCCTCTTCCCAGGCCCTAGTTTTAGCAGTTTTTTGCAGAACGCTTGCAGGAGGCCTTCTCTGCGGACCGCACTCTGACGCGGTCGCAGGGAGGGCCTCCTTTTTCTTGCGCGGGACGCCGGCCTATCCCGTGCAGGACGGCAAACACCCGTTGCATCCGGCAAGTCAGTGAACTATCATGGCGCCAGCGGCGTAGGACACACCAACGTATCGAGGTATGCTGGTGGCGATGATACTGTGACATCTGGATGACGCCGATGGCGGCACGGACAACAATGTGGGTCGTTTTCGTGGGGGGGCTTGTGACACTCCTGGCGGTGTTCTTCGCCGTGCGGGGTGGTCTGGGCCCAGCCGATGCGCCCATCCCGTCCGAACCCAACGAGCCGCCGGCTGGACGGCGGATCGTCGATGATGGAACCTCCTGGACCATGTTCGGGGGCAATCCTGGTCTGACGGGCCGTGCCGAGACCACCTTGACCGAGACGCTCAAACCGTTGTGGAAGTACAAAACAGGCGCCGAAGTCAAATCGTCGGCCGCCATCGTGGGAGATCGCGTCTTCGTCGGCTCGACCGATGCGAGCGTCTACGCTCTCGACCTCCACACCGGCGCTAAACAATGGTCCTATGCGACGGAAGACATCATCGAAGCCTCGCCCTGCGTGCTCGACAGGGTCGTGTACATCGGTTCGGGCGATGGCTTTCTGTACGCCCTGGACGCCGCGACCGGGCAACTCAAATGGAAGTACGAGACGGAGGGCGAAATTCTGGGCGCCGCCAACTGGACCGATGCCCCGGAAGGGCAGGCCAGGCGGGTGCTGGTGGGCAGCTATGACAACCGCATCCACTGCGTCGACGCCCAGAGCGGCGCGATGGTCTGGACGTACGAGACGGATAACTACATCAACGGCTCTCCCGCTCTGGCGGATGGACAATGCGCCTTCGGGGGTTGTGACGCCCTGGTCCACGCGATTTCGCTGGCGGATGGGTCGGCCGTCGCCGAGGTGGACAGTGGTTCCTATATCGCCGGTTCCGCGGCGTTCCTTGACGGGCAGGTCTATGTGGGCAACTACGACGACGTCTTTCTCCGCGTCGACATCGATGACAAGCGGATCGCCTGGACCTACGACCAGAGCGAAGGGGGGATCTACTCATCTCCGGCTCTGACGGACGATCTGGTCATCTTCGGTTCGCGTGACAATCTTGTCCATGCCCTGCGCCGCGATACCGGCCAAGTCGCCTGGACGTTCAAGACGCTGGGCGAGGTGGACAGTTCTCCCGCCATCAGCGGCGACAAAGTGGTGATCGGTTCCGAGGACGGGCGCCTCTACATGCTGAGTCTGGCCGATGGGCGCCAACTGTGGTCCTATGAGATCGGTCAGCCCATCTACTCGTCGCCCGCGGTCGCCCGCGGAGCCGTGGTAATCGGCTGCGACGATGGATACGTCTACGCGTTCGGTTCGGTCGGGCCCGTCGAAGGGACGACGCCATGAGGATCGTGCAGATCAGTCCCGGTTCGGGAGACAACTTCTACTGCGAGAACTGTCTGCGCGACGCGGCTTTGGTCAAGGCGCTGCGCCGCGCGGGGCACGATGTGCTGATGGTGCCGCTCTATCTGCCCCTCCAGACGGACAAGGGCGAGCCGATCAGCAACGCGCCGCTGTTCTTTGGCGGCGTGAATGTCTACCTGCAACAGAAGTTTTCGCTCTTTCGCAAGACCCCGCGCTGGATCGACAAGCTCTTCGATTCGCGCCGCCTCCTCGAATGGGCGGGCCGCAAGGCCGGCATGACCAGTACGAAGGATCTGGGCGAGACGACCATCTCCATGTTGGAGGGCGAAGACGGACGCCAGGTCAAGGAACTGGACCGCTTCGTCGATTGGCTTCTGACCGAGGAGCAGGGGACGAGCGTCGTGTGTCTGTCGAATATCCTTCTGGCGGGTCTGGCGCGGCGGATCAAGGATCGGCTGGGCGTGCCCGTCGTTTGTCTCCTGCAGGATGAGGATGGTTTCCTGGACAGCCTGTCCGGTTCCCATGCGGAACAGGCCTGGGAGATCGTGCGCCGCCGCGCCCGCGACTTCGACGCCTTCGTCGCGGTCAGCGACTACTTTGCGCAAACGATGCGCGAGCGACTCGATGTCCGTGAAGATCGCGTTCATGTTGCGCGCATGGGGATCGATCTCGCCGCCTATGCGCCTGCGGAGCGTGAATCGGCGGTTCCGACGATCGGTTTCCTCTCTCGGATGTATCCGGGACGCGGCCTCGACACCCTAGTGGACGCCTTCCTGTTGCTCAAGAAGAACGAGAAGCTCCGTTCGACACGATTGCGCATCTCCGGCGGACGCAGCCAGGCGGATGAGCCGTTTCTGGCGAAACTGCGCGACAAGCTCGCCGCGGCCGGCGCGTTGGAGGACGTTGAGTTCCTGGACGCGTTCGATCCGGCCGCCAAGCTCGAATTCCTCAAGAGCCTCTCGGTCCTGTCCGTTCCGGAACCGGCGCCGGTTGCCTACGGCCTGTACGTGCTTGAGGCGCTGGCGATGGGCATTCCCGTGGTCGAGCCGGCGATTGGCTGCTTCCCCGAGACGATCGAGATGACCGGCGGGGGCGTGCTGTACGAACCGAACACAGCCGAGAAACTGGCTGAGGCGCTGATGCCGTTGTTGTTGGACCCCGAGGCGGCCCGCCGGCTGGGCGCCGAGGGGAGAGAGGGACTCGGTCGCAGCTTCGATATTGCCCAGACCGCCGCGTCCCTGATCGAGACATACGAACAGATTGTCGACCGCGCGAGCGAGGGAAACCATGGTTGAGCTGATCGATGTGACCAAGAACTATGGCCAGGCGGGGCAGACCTCTGAACTCCATGTGCTCAAAGGCATCTCGCTGAAGCTCGACGCCGGACAGTCCCTGGCGATCGTCGGCGCTTCAGGGTGCGGCAAGAGCACGCTGCTCAACATCATTGGTGCGCTGGACCATCCCACCAGCGGCAAGGTCATGCTGGACGGCAAAGACCTCGCGAACGCCGACGAGCACGAACTGGCGCGGATTCGAAACCGCGAGATTGGCTTCGTCTTTCAGTTACACCATCTCTTGCCCCAGTGCACGGTTCTGGAGAATGTCCTGATCCCCACCCTGGCGGGTCGGGAAGGACTGGCGACGAAGGAGGTTCGGACGCGCGCCGAGATGCTGCTCGATCGCGTGGGCCTGAAGGACCGGGCGTCTCATCGTCCGGGCGAACTGTCCGGCGGGCAAAGGCTGCGCGTCGCCGTCGCCCGCGCACTGATCAATGAGCCCAAGCTGTTGCTCGCCGATGAGCCGACCGGTTCGCTCGACGAAGCGACTTCCGATGGCATTGCGGATTTGCTGGTGCAACTCAATCGCGATGACGGCATGACCCTGGTGGTGGTGACGCATGCGCAGAAACTGGCGTCGCGTCTGGGACGCGTGCTGGAACTGGTCGATGGTCGTCTTCAGAACGGAGGGGCGGCATGAGCCTGTGGCAACTGGTCACGCGCAGTCTGCGGTTCTACTGGCGGACGAACCTGGCCGTCGCGCTGGCGGTGGTCGTCGCGACGGGCGTGCTCACCGGTGGTCTCGTGGTCGGTGATTCGGTTCAGTACACGCTACGGCGCACCGTGTCGATGCGTCTGGGCCAGACCGATTCGGCGGTCATGCCGCAGGAACGCTACTTCCGCGCGGGGTTGGCTGGGGATCTGGCAGTGCAAGTGCCCGGCACGATTGTTCCGGTTCTGCAGATCGCCGGGATTGTTACGAACGATGACGGGACCCGCCGTGTCAATCGGGTCAATGTATTGGGTGTGGACGAGCGGTTCTATGCCATTGGACCGGGACAGAATCCCTTTGCCGAGAGCGAAGGAGACGGTGTCGTTCTGAGTGAAACAGTCGCCCAGCGGCTCGACGTGAACGCCGGTGACGAGATTGTGCTGCGTGTGGAGAAGCCGGGTCTGATGCCGCGTGATGTGCCGCTGGCGTCGGATGCGGATCGGACGATCGCCTTTCGCTTGCCCGTCCACCGGATCGCGGACGAAACCGGGTTCGGACGATTCGACTTGCGGGCCAATCAGATTGCCCCGCTGAATGTTTTCGTGCCGCTGGTGTGGCTGGGCGAGCAGATCGAGCAGCCCGGGCGCGCGAACATGCTGCTGGCGGCTGGCATCGACAGCGAAGCGGCTTCAGGGGGACTGGATGCCGCTCTGAAGGACTCATGGCGCCTGGCCGATGCGGACCTCCAACTTGCTCGACCCGAATCGGACAGGCCGCTCGAATTGCGCAGCCGACGCGTGTTTATCGATGAGACGTTGGCCGCCGCGGCGCTCAAGGCTCACGACCAGGCGGCCGGTGTGCTGACTTACTTCGTCAACGAGATTCGCCTCGGCGAGAAGACGACGCCGTATTCGATGATCACCGCCATCGAGCCGGGCCGAGGAGCCGACGCGCTGGTCCCGGCCGACATGCAAGCCGATGAGATCGTGATCAACCGTTGGCTGGCCGACGATCTTGACGCTCAAGTGGGTGACACGCTCGATATGACCTACTATCTCGTGGGCCCCAAACGCGAACTCTTCGAGCGTACGAGCCGATTCAAGGTCGCCAAGGTCGTTGCGATGGAGGGCAACGCCGTCGATCCGACCCTGATGCCCGATTTCCCCGGGCTGGCCGACGCGAACAACTGTCGCGATTGGGAGCCTGGGGTTCCTGTCGATCTGGATAAGATCCGTACGAAGGATGAGACGTATTGGGATGACTATCGCGGCACGCCCAAGGCGTTCGTGACGCTGGCGGCCGGCCGCCGCATGTGGCGCAATCGGTTCGGCAGCCTGACGGCGGTGCGGTACCCGAACGAAGAAGGGCTGGCCGAGCAGGTGACGGCCGCTTTGACCGAGAACGTCGACCCGGCTGCGGTGGGGTTGTTTTTTCAGCCCGTGCGTCAGCGGGGTCTCCAGGCCGGTCGCGAAGGGACCGATTTCGGACAACTCTTCCTTGGGCTGAGCATGTTTCTGATCGCCGCGGCGGTGATTCTGACGGGGCTGCTCTTCATCTTTGGTGTCGAGAGTCGCTGTTCGCAGGTGGGGCTGTTATTGGCCCTGGGTTTGCCGGCGCCCCGAGTCAAACGGTTGCTCATCGCCGAAGGAGCACTGGTCGCGTCGGTCGGAACGGTCATCGGAATGGGCGCCGGCGTGCTCTATACGCATGCGTTGGTCTATGGTCTGTCCACGCTTTGGAGCGGCGCGGTCGCCGGGGCGCGCATCCACGTCCACGCCGAATCGGGGACGCTGCTGTTGGGCGGCCTGGGCGGTTTGGCGGTGGCGATGCTGGCCATCTGGATTACGCTGCGCCGCCATGTCACGCGGTCGCCTCGCGAGTTGCTGGAAGGGCAACTCGAGTCACACCATACACGAGAGGCGAGCTGGGTGCGCGGTCGCCTGGGATTGATCGTGGCGGTGGTGTCGTTCGTCAGCGTCGCTGTCTTCCTGGCGATCATGAGCGGAACCGGTAGTCGCAACGTTTCCGGCGCGTTCTTTGGGGCCGGGGCGATGCTTCTGTTGGGAGGGCTCGGGCTGTGCCAGGCCATGCTGCGTATCGCCGGCGGCTGGAACCGACCCATGGTGTCCCTGGGAGGATTGGGGTTCCGCAACAGTACGCGTCGTGGGGGACGCAGCCTGGCGATCATCGGGCTGCTGGCTTGCGGCGTCTTCATGGTGGTCGCGGTCGGCGCCAATCGCCGCGATCCGCTGGCCCAGCCGGACAGTCGCCAGTCGGGGACCGGAGGGTTCGCCTTCTACGGGGAGTCGGCGGTCGCCGTGCTGCACGATCTGGACGCGCTGCAGGGACGCGAAACGCTGGGACTCGATCGGGACCTCCTGGAAGGTGTCGGTTTCGTTCAGTTCCGCGTGCACGAGGGGGACGACGCCAGTTGTCTGAATCTGAACCGGGCGCAGCGGCCGCGTTTGTTGGGTGTTCGCTCGGAGGAACTGGAGGAATTCGAGGCCTTCCGGTTCACGCGCATTCTGAGCGAAGAGCAAGACGAGACGGGGTGGGACCTGCTGAGAATGGACCTGGATCGGGGCTCGATCCCGGCCATTGGCGACTACCCCACGGTGTTCTGGGGATTGGGCAAAGATATCGGCGACGAACTGGAGTATACCGATGAGGCGGGACAGGTCTTCCGCGTACGCATCGTCGGCATGGTGGACAGTTCGATCTTGCAGGGGAGCCTGATAGTCGCGGAGAAGGAGTTCACCGGCCGGTTTCCTTCGGAGTCGGGTTATCGCGTTTTTCTGGCGGATGTCCCGACCGACAAGGTCGAGGCGGTGGGACAGTCCTTGACCTCGCAGTTGCGGGATTACGGGTTTGTCCTGACGCCGGCGAAGGAACGCCTGGCCGCCTTCAGCACAGTCGAGAACACGTATCTATCTATCTTCACGGCGCTAGGCGGGCTCGGACTGATCCTGGGCAGTGTCGGTCTGGGACTGGTCGTGCTGCGTAACATGCTGGAGCGGCGGGGCGAACTGGCCATGTTGCGGGCGGTAGGATTTGATCGCAAAACGCTCCGCCGTATGGTATTCTACGAGCACTGGGGTTTGGTTCTATCGGGGCTGCTCTGCGGCGTGGTGGCGGCCCTCGTGGCGGTGCTCCCGGCGATTCAATTGCCCGGCGGGCGTGTCCCCACCGCGTCATTGGGCTTGACCGTTTTGGCGATTGGCCTGGTCAGCGGCCTCTGGGTCTGGTTGGCCGGGTCGGCGGCCCTCCGCGGCGGTCTGCTGGAGTCGCTGCGAACCGAGTAGCTGGACGTTTACGACAGGCGAAGTATATGAAAAGATCTTTCGTTGCCGATATCGTTCCGATGGGTTTCGCCCTGGCGGGCGTGGTGGGGCTGGCTTATCTTTGGGTCAGCGCCGACGCGTCTCCTCAGTTTGAGGTCCGCGTGCCGATCACCTCGAACATTCCCGACGCTTCAGCCGGAACAGGCGATGTTCTGGCGCAAGCGGAACTGACAAGCTTTGACGGTGTTGCGGCCGAACTACCGGGCGCCTGGCCGCAGTTTCGCGGACCGGCCGGCGACGCGGTCGGCAAGATCGATGTGACGCTGTCCCGGAATTGGCCGGCCGGGGGACCGCCCGTTCTGTGGTCGGTCGATTTGGGCGAGGGCTACGCCGGCGCCGCCATTCGAGATGGGCGCGTCTTCGTGGTCGACTACGACCAGGAGAAGCACGGTGATGCGATTCGCTGTTTCTCCCTGGCCGACGGCCAGGAGATCTGGCGCTACTTCTATCCCATACGAGTCAAACGCAATCACGGCATGAGCCGGACGACGCCCCTAGTGACGGACAAGTACGTTGTGACGATGGGCCCTAAGTGTCACGTTGCTTGTCTGGACGTTGCGACGGGCGAGTTGAAGTGGTTCCTGGATTTGGTCAAGGACTACGGCACGAAGGTCCCGAACTGGTACGCCGGGCAGTGCCCCGTGATCGAGGAGGGCAAGGTCATCCTTGGTGTCGGGGGCGAGTCGCTCATTATGGCGGTCGATATCGAAACGGGTGAAGCGGTCTGGGAGACCCCCAACCCCAAGGGGTGGGACATGACGCATTCGTCGCTCGTGCCCATCGAGTTTGGCGGGCGGCGCCAGTACGTCTGGTGCGCCAGTGGCGGCGTGGTCGGCATCTCGGCCGACGACGGGACCCAACTCTGGGAACTGACGGATTGGCAGATCCGCATTGCCAATGTCCCCACCCCCGTGCCGGTCGGTGATGGACGCTTGTTCCTCTCCGGTGGGTACAAAGCCGGCGCGATGATGCTCCAACTCGTTCAGGAGGGCGATCAGATCAAGCCGGAGATCGCGTTCCAGCTTGAGCCGGAGGTCTTCGGGTCGCCCCAGCACACGCCGATCTTCTATCAGGGGCACATCTACGGCGTTCGCCCGGATGAGCAGTTGACCTGTCTCGATCTCGAGGGCAACGTGGTCTGGACCAGCGGCAGTACGACCAAGTTCGGCCTGGGTCCTTATACGATTATCAACAACCTCATCTATGTCATGGACGACCATGGATTGCTGACGCTCGCCGAAGCGACGTCCACCGGCTATGTGCAACTGGCTCAGGCGGATGTCCTCGAAGGCATTGACGCGTGGGGTCCCATGGCGGTCGCGGACAAGCGGCTCATTCTGCGCGACCTGACCAAGATGATCTGTCTGGACATCAGCGCCCAGTAGTCGGAAATCGGAAGAGAAGTTTCGCCGCGAATACCGAGGCAAGGGAATGAACCAGTCAAAAGGTAAGATCGACAGTGGGATCCTGATCGCTGTGCTGATCGGCGCTGCGATCCTGGTCGCGATCGGCGCCGTCTTGCTGGTCGACACGACGGGCGAGCGGGGCAGTGGTCTGAGTCAGGCGTATGACCTCGACGCGGCCAAACTGGCCCGGTTCGACCCCAACCTGATTCTGTACGATGAGGTGGGGGCGCCCATCCCGAGCGGTTTCTCGCGGGCGCGGGCGTTTGCCCTGGATGCGGAAGGGCGATTCTACATCGCCGGCGACGCAGCGATTCGCGTGCTGAGCCCGACGGGCAACCTGCAGCGTGTCATCGGTTTGTCGAGCCAACCCCGCTGCGTCACGGTCGCGCCGGACGGGAAGGTCTACGTGGGGCTCAGTGACCATGTCGAGGTCTTTGACGACAATGGACAGCGTTTGGCCTCCTGGGAGTCGTTGGGGGAGGGGACGTTTCTGACGAGCATCGCGATCGAGGATGACGCCGTTTTGGTGGCGGACGGCGGTCATTCCGTGGTCCTGCGCTACAACACAGCGGGCGAACTCCTCGGCCGCATCGGAGAGAAAGACCCGGACCGGAACATCCCGGGCCTGCATGTTCCCAGCCCCTATTTCGATCTGGCGATGGCGCCGGACGGACTGCTCCGTGTCGTGAATCCGGGGCGGATGCGCATCGAAGCCTACACCCTGGACGGCGATCTCGAGCTGTCGTGGGGCGAAAGCGGCATGCGAATTGAGACCTTCTGTGGTTGCTGCAATCCCGCCAACTTTGCTATGATGTCCGACGGTAGTTTCGTGACCTCTGAGAAGGGGCTGACCCGCGTGAAGGTCTATGACCCGGACGGCGCGTTCGTGGGCGTCGTGGCCGGCCCCGAGCAATTGATCGAAGGGGGCGCGCCGCGCGTTTTCGAGAATGTCAACGACGCCAAGGCCAGTGGGTTCGACGTGGCGGTCGACGCCGACGATCGCATCTACGTCCTGGACACGATTGAGAACACGATAAGAGTTTTTGCCAAGAAAGAGAAAGGCCAAACGCTGTGAAACCTGTCTTAGCAGGGTCCACCCGACGGGAAGTGTTTGTCTCGGCGCTGCGCTGCACCGCGCTGGGTGCTGTCATGGGGGCCGGCGGGTTCATGCTCGCCAAACGGCGGCGCCTGGTTGCAGAGGGCGTCTGCATCAACAACGAGATGTGCCGCGATTGCGTCGCGCTGGCCGACTGCGGCTTGCCGGCGGTGCTGTCGATGAGAGAGAACGAACGGAAAGGCAATCATGGCCGATCGAAATGACGATGTCACGCGCCGACGCCTCCTGAAGGACGGGCTGTGGGGGGCGGCTCTGGCCGGGGTCGGAGGTGTGGTGGGGTTCGCCGCCCAGAAGAGCCGCAAGGCCGACTGGGTCTGGCAGATCGATCCCTACAAGTGTATTGCGTGCGGTAACTGCGCGACCCACTGCGTTTTGGAGGAATCCGCCGTTAAGTGCATGCACGTGCACGAGATCTGTGGATACTGCCGGATCTGCTTCGGTTTCTTCGAGCCGGAACCCTTTGCGTTGACCGAGGGCGCTGAGAATCAGATGTGTCCCACGGGCGCCATCCTGCGCAAGTTCGTGGAGGATCCTTACTACGAGTACAAGATCGATGAGGATCTGTGCAACGGGTGTGGCAAGTGCGTCAAGGGCTGTAACGCGTTCGGCAATGGGTCGCTGTTCCTGCAGGTGCAGCACGACCGCTGTGTGAACTGCAACCAGTGTGCGATTGCGGATGGTTGTCCGGCCCAGGCCTTCAAACGCGTTCCCGCCGATCACCCCTATCTGCTCAAGAGTGT
>Ga0180429_10004318_pt1 | contig 11395 bp, 7 predicted proteins | sample SS_ome_FD_132428 | JGI IMG/M metagenome (GOLD analysis project Ga0180429, IMG submission 132428) | Hypersaline lake sediment archaeal communities from the Salton Sea, California, USA - SS_1_S_1 metaG | ecosystem: Environmental > Aquatic > Non-marine Saline and Alkaline > Hypersaline > Sediment ... | reverse complement strand
GCGTCGTTCGCGGACTCGACGGCGAGCAAGTCGACACCCTGGGCTTCCAGCTTCGACAAGGCATCGACGTAGGCGGAGGCATCTGGTGTCAGCACCAGCACGGGCGGCGGATGGCGCAGGGCCACCCGGCTTGTATCGCTGTCGCTTTTGCCCGTCATTGCCACCCGCTGCGTGCCGTTTAACCTTCAGTGCCAGTATAAGTTTTTCCACCGCCCGCTACAGGCTCAAAGCGTATTCGCTGGCCCGGTTTGATAACGCGGCAAGAGGCAACGCGAGCTGTCAGCCAGTGACATTTTGGGACGGTCCGCTTTTATCCTTTTCAAATCACAGTGATTCTATCTGACTGTTAATCATGACTTTTTATCGTTCTGAACAATGTGGCGCGAATAATGCATTGATTAACTGAGCCAACAGAAAACCAGACATTGCAGGATGCCGCCATGATTGAGTTCAAGACCTCCAGGGGTGTTTCCCTGGTAGAAACGATTATTTTTCTCGCACTGCTGGTCATACTGGCCTCGACGGCCATACCCCGCTTCGAAAAGCACGGCGTGCGCGAGCGGGTCCAGGCAGCCCTCGAACAGGCGTCGGCCGCGCGCCACGTCCTGGCGCAGGCCTGCAGATCCAACCCCGAGGCCTTGATTCGCGGTATCGAAGAGGCGGGTTACATTCCGCCAACGGCAAGGAACAGGGCAGGCCTGGAAGCCGACATGGACCTGTTCGCAGATTGCGAAAACGGCAACCTCACGGTCGTCGTCTGGACGAGCAACACGGGCAGCACGTCCGACCCGGTCATCGAATGGCGTGGAACACTCGCCCGCAATGCCGGCGATGACGGTTACGGGTCACAACCCCGCTGGGACTGTCGAATCCTTTCAGGAAAGTTCGCGGACGTTCCCGCGGAATGCCGCAAGTACCACCGGGAGAGTTGAGCTGTTCAAAGCCAGCGGTGACCGCCCACGCTGATGTATCCATGGTTGCCGACCGGCACGCCCACGCTCATCCCGACTCCGACATTGCCCTGGCAGCCTGCCAGGGTCAGGCTGCTCAGCACGAGCAGTGTGACGAGTATCCACCGAGTGAGTTTTTTCATCTGATCGCCCCTTTACTCGTCCCATTGCCTCAGAGCCAGCACGGCGCCGCCCGGATCCACGACCACCGCGAAACGGCCATCCCGCAATTCCGGGTCCGGCGCCAGCAGAACGCGCGCACCTGATTCCTCGGCCCGGCCGGTCGCGGTCGCAACGTCGCTGATACCGAAATGCGTCAGCCACAGGGGCTGCAGTTCTTCGGCCGGCCGGGGCATGACGCCTGCCCGATCGAGACCCTGCGACCGCAACACCCGGTAAATACCGCCTTCACGCTGTTTTTCGTCGATATCGAGCCCTGCCAGCACCGCGTAGAATTCGGCCGCCGCGACGTCATCCGCCGCCAGCAGTTCATTCCAGACCACGACTCCGACCATCGGTCTCAGGCTGTCCAGCGGGTCGCCCAGTTTGCTGCGAAGCAGACCAACTACCGCGCCTTCCGGATCCCGAATGGCTGCGGCGCGGCCGACACCCGGCAGGTCGAGCGGCCCGGCGACGGCCTTACCCCCGCTTGTTCGGTTAAACTGAACCGCGTCGTCGACGTCCGCGACCGACAGGTAGCCGAGCCACCGGGAGTATTCCACACCCTCGGGATCTTCCAGTTCGACGATACCGCCCACGAACCGGTCGCCCGAGCGGATCAGGGTATATTCACCACCGCCCGGGTGGATCGTATCTTCGAACGACCAGCCCATCAGCGCGCCGTAGAACGCCTTGGCCTGCTGTGCATCGTCCGTGACCAGGTCGTGCCAGACGAATTTTCCGGTCAGTGGTTCTGCGGATAGCGGCAGGTCCCCGATACGGTCGCCGGACGGCGTCGTGCAGGCGGCTGCGGCCGCCAGCAACAGTGCCGCGAGCGCCGCGGTCCTTACCCGGTGAGTGCCTGGCATCACTTCTCCTCGAATTTGCTCAGCAATGAGTGGGTTCACGGGCATTCTGCCACGAATACGCAAAAAAGATCAGGCGCCGCGCACGGGCGCGACGCCTGTTCTATATAGCCGGCACCAGATACGAGGCACCGAATGCCGACTGCGAGGAGACCTTTCAGCAGCTGGTTCGCACGTCCAGCTTGATTTCAAGGCGTAGTTTAACGTCAGCGCATTAGTCCTGACTGAAACACCTGTTCAGCCCCCGCTAACCCGAACAGCGCATTGGGATCTCGAGGCACTGGCAGGATTCACCACCCGAGGGCCGATTTCACCATTCTTTTCGGATAACTCCTGGTATCGTGCTGATATTAATGAGTATTTTTCTGGCATGGAAACTGCATCACTCAACATGAGCAAACTATGGGAGTAACAAACGATGGGTAGCGGTTCCTGCGGAAATGTGATTGCTGCATTGGCCAGCTTCTTCATACCCGGACTCGGGCAGCTGCTGCAAGGGCGCTGGCTGCTCGCCGGTTTCATGTTCCTGCTCACCGCCATCCTCTGGCTGGTCCTGCTGGGCTGGATCATCCACCTCTGGTCGATTGTCGACGCTGCGCTTTACGACGGCTTCAAAGAGCGCCGCGAATACTGGCGCGAACGCTATGACGGCAGGCGCGCCTACTGATCACCCACTCCCTCGCCGCCGGAACGGCGGCACCCCCAGGAACGCGCGGTATTCAAAATATCGCGCGTTCCGTCTATGGGGTCATGCACAGGCGACATACGGTTTATCCCGTAATCTCTCTATGGGATGATGAGCGGAACTTCCTGCTGATCCCGGTGAGCCGCATGCGCCTCAGAATCGTTTTTTGTATCCCCGCTTTTTTCCTGCTCTCATCACTCGTCTTCGCGGCGCCTCCGATCATTACCGGCAAGGTCGTCGACGAGCGGGGTGCGGCACTTCACGGGGCAACCGTCACGATTAACGGTACGCCCGTCAGCACCGACAACGGCGGGCGCTTTGAGCTGGAAGCAAGCGAGGCCGACGTATACATGCTGGTCTATTCGGCCGATGGCCACTACTCGGCGGTCCACAGCTACAGCCCCATGGAGCTTTCCTGGTTCGACAGCGGAGGCCGCAGCGAAACCCCCGCCGTGACCCTGGTGGCAAAAAAGCCGGGGCGCGTCATGCTGGCCTTCGGCGGCGACGCAATGATGGGCCGGCGCTATTCCGCTCCCTACTTCGATGAACCCGCTCTGATCCGTGACGATCACCGGGCCGAGGATACGAAGGCGCTGCTGCGGCACATCAAGCCGTATCTCGAGCAGGCCGATTTTGCCTCCGTGAACCTGGAAACCCAGGTGATGGCGTCGCGACCGGAAGTGAACGCGCCCAAGTCCTACGTCTTTTTTACGCCGCCCGAGGCCGTGGCGGCCCTGCGCGACGCCGGCGTCGACTACGTCACGCTGGGCAACAACCACAGCAACGACTACCTGGCCGCTGGCATGTCCTCGACGCTGCAGGCACTGGCAAGCGCAAACATGCCGTTTTCCGGCGGCGGGCTCAACGAGGAAGACGCCCTGCAGGCATACCGGGCCGAACTCGGCGGACAGCCTTACAGTTTTCTCGGCTATGTCGGCTGGGCCGGCAACTTCACCCCCAACCAGGCGGCCGGACCGGGCGACAAGAGCGGCGCGGCGCTGGGCAGCAGTGAAAATATCGAGCGCACCGTGACGCGCGAATCCCGCGCGGGCCGTCTTCCGGTCGTCCAGTACCACGGCAGCCTCGAATACGCCGATGAACCCACGCTGGTCACCGAGAGCCGGCTCAAGCAGGCCATAGACCAGGGTGCGGTCCTGGCGATCGCGCACCATCCGCACGTGGTGCAGGGATTCGAAATCTACGATGGAAAACTGGTCGCTTATTCGCTCGGCAACTTCATGTTCGACCAGTTCCACTACGCCACGCAGTACAGCTACATGGTTTATGTCTGGATGGAGGGCGAACGGTTCCACCGCGCCGAGGTCATGCCGATCCATATCCAGGGTTACACGCCCATGCCGGCCACGGATACCGTGCGCCTGAAAGTGCTCAAAAGGACCCAGGAACTGTCCGCCCGCCGCGGCGTCGCGCTGGGGCGATCCGGCGGCAACGGGGTCATTTATCCGCACCACAGCCTGGTGCAGCCGGCCGTGTTCGAAGCGCCCCGCGAGAAAGGCATGACGAACCTCTATGCGCATGACTGGAGCCGGACGATCGGCGCGATCACCGCCGACGAGGACCAACGCCTGCGCCTCGGCATGAACCTGCTGCCGACCGGCCACTTCGAAAACCATCATCTGCACGGCTCGCCCGACCGCAGCTGGATCGAGGACGGCGCGCAGGCCGTCGTGCGTACGGACGATGGAAACCATGTGATGACACTGACCGTCCCGGCCGGAACCGAAGAAGAACGCATCGGCATGCGCACCTTCGAATACACCTTTGAACCCGGAACGCCTACGACTTTCGCGATTCGTGCACGGGTCGACGGTGCCGCCACGCTCACCGCCTACCAGCAATGGCGCGGGCGGCGCGACAACCGTACCGAGGCGCTGCTCGGCAACACGCTTCGCTCGATCGGCCAGGTTCGACTCCCGGCGGACGAATGGCGCGACCTGCGTTTCGATTTCGACTCGCCGCGCGTGGGCGCCGTTTCCTACCGCGTTGTGCTCACGGTGCGGCCGGAAGACAATTCACGCGACCTCGAGGCGCAATTCGACGATTTCACCCTGGTCGAGTGGATGACGCCGCCGCTGCGCGCGGGCGATCTGCCCCCGCAGGTCTCCGCCGAACAGGCCAGCCACGTGGATGTCCGCTAGCCCGACCGGTGCACTGTTCGGGCTAGGCGGCACGCGCCATGTACGCGCTGATGCCTTCGAGCAGCATCTGCACCGAGAGCGCGATCAGCAGCATGCCCATCAGTCGTTCCATGGCGACGAGGCCGCGTTTGCCGAGAAAACGCTTCAGGCCGTTCGCGGAAACCAGGATCAGCGAGGACAGGGCCCAGGCGATAAACAGCGCCAGCACCCACTCCGGCATCCGGTCCGGGTTCTCCGCTGAAAGCAGCATGACGACCGCCATCGCGGAGGGGCCCGCGACCATCGGAATGGCCAACGGGACCAACAGCGGCTCGCCCTGGATCTCCTCGCTGGTCCAGGCGGTACGTTTGACCGGGAACACCATCTTCAGGGCGATCAGGAACAGGATGATGCCGCCCGCGATGCGGATCGAATGCTCGGTCAGCTGCAGGAACGCCATGAATCCGTTGCCCAGGAACAGCAGCAGCACGAGAACGATAAAAGCCAGCACGAGCTCGCGCAGCAGGACCTTCATGCGCCTGTTTTCGGGTACGTCCTCGAGCACCGAGAGAAAGATCGGGATGTTTCCCAGCGGGTCCATCACCAGGAACAGCAGGGTTGCAGCCGAAATGATTTCCGCCGACATGGTCGTTCGCCTTTATCAGCCAATGAGAACGCTGGCAGTATGATAGCGAAATGACCGTTTTCAAGCCCGAAGAACTTTTCATTCGCCTGTCCGAAGGTGTGCGCGTCATTACCGGCAACAGCCGGCTCGCGCGGATCTTGTCCGGCCAGTACAGCCAGTGGCGCATGGCGCGGGGCGAAAGCCAGTGGCGCAGCCCGCGGATCCTGCCGTGGAACGCCTGGCTGGACGACGTATGGGAGCAGGCCGGTCTACAGGGACTGCTCGATGCCGGCCTTGCGGTGCCCAACCGGCAGCAACTGCTCAGTCTCTGGGAACAGGCCCTTGGGCAGTCCGGAAAAACGGGTGCCCTTTTGCGGCCGCAGGCGCTGGCCGCGCAGGCGCTGGACACGCGCCGCAAGGCCGTTGAATGGCGGCTCGACTTCAACCACCCGGCCTGGCGGGGAAGTGACGACGACAACCCGACCGCCTTCTGGCGCTGGAACGCCGGGTTCGAATCACTCTGCAGAAAAACGGGCTGGCTGCCCCCGGAAGACCGACCAGCCCGGCTGATTGCCTTGCTGGAGGAAGGCTCTTTCAGCTACGAGGCGCGCATCGATCTGCTGGGCTTCGACGAATTCAATCCGGCGCAGGCCGGGCTGCTTCGCGCGCTCGAGCGCGCGGGCTCGGCGGTTACGACCGTCTCGCTGTCCTCGCGGGGAACGGTGCCGAAGATGTGGAAAGCGACGGGGCGCAGGGAGGAACTCGAGCGCATGGCGCGCTGGGTCCGGCGTCGCTACACCGAGTCCGAGGAAGCCATCATCGCCGTTATCGTGCCGGACCTGGAAACCCGACGGTATGAAGTCGAGCGCGCCCTGCAGGACATCCTGCTGCCGGGCCGCCCCCTCGGGCCCGCAGCAGAGCGCCCCTGGAACATTTCCCTGGGCACCCCGCTGTCCCGCTTGCCGATAATCGCCAGCGCGTTCGATCTGTTCGAAATGCTGAATCGCCGTGTCGAAATCCAGACCGTCAGCGCCGTGCTGAGATCGCCCTGGATTACCGGGGCTGCAGACGAAAGCGCGCCACGGGCACTGCTGGAAAAACGGCTCAGAGAGGTCTACCCCAGGTTGCTCGATCTGAACGAGGTGGAATTCCAGGCGCGGCAGACCAGGCAGCATGCGCGCGACGGCAGCGAGCTTCCGCCGGAGCAGCACGAGCCCCATCCGTGGAACTGCCCGCTGCTCAGGCCGGTCCTGCAGGCGCTGACGGCGTTCGATACACGGGGGCGCAAAACCGCCTCTGCCTGGGCCGACGCCTTTGAAAACCTGCTCGGTCGCTGCGGCTGGCCGGTCGCCGGCAACGCCGTTGCCGCTGAGGATGAGTACGACGCCAACTGGCAGGCGTACCAGGCCTGGCAGGAGGCCCTGCGCGCGCTGGCCTCCACCGACGCAGCCACCCCGAAACTGGACCTCTCGCACGCCGTCGCAACGCTTCGGCGGATTTGCCAGGACAAGGTCTTCCAGCCGGCGACGGGGCCTGCCCGGATCCAGGTGCTGGGCCTCTATGAAGCCAACAGCCTGCGGTTCGATCACCTCTGGGTGCTGGGCCTGCACAACGACAACTGGCCCCCGCCGGCGCGGCCCGATCCCTTCGTTCCGCGCCAACTGCAGCAACAGTCGGGGTTGCCTCATTCCAGCCCGCAGCGCGAGCTGGAGGTGGCCCGAACGGTCACCGCGCGCTTGCTGGAGACGGCGCCCGACATCGTGTTCAGTTATCCCGGCCAGCAGGACGGTGAAAAATCCCTTCCCAGCCCTTTGCTCAGGGATGGCGTCCGGAACATCGAGACCGTAAGCGCCTGGGAAGGCGACAGCTGGAGCCTGGCCCAGGCACGGGGCGACAAGCCGCGCCTCGATCTACTCGAGGGACCCGGTCCGATGCGAGGGGGCACGGCGCGGGGCGGCAGCAGTATCCTTAAACACCAGGCGCTCTGCCCGTTTCGCGCCTTTGCCGCCAACCGGCTCGGCGCCGAAGGACTGGAGGCGCCGGTCGACGGCATCAGCGCGAAGCTGCACGGCACACTCGTGCACCGCGTCCTGGAACGCTTCTGGCGCGAGACCGGGAACCGGGACGCCCTGCTGCAGCTGAAAGAACAGGAGCTGGAGGAGCGTATCCGCGGACACGTCATCGCCGTGCTGGATGACGAGCGCGGATTGCGGTTCCGCCCGCAATTCCGCCGGGTGGAGGCAGCGCGCCTGCAGCGGCTGCTGCGGCGCTGCCTGGAACTCGACGCGCAGCGCGCAGCGTTTCGGGTGGAGGGCTTTGAGCGCGAGGTTCTCTATGAAATCGACGGGCAGGTCATTCGCCTGTACATCGACCGCATCGACCGGCTGGCAAACGGCGGACTCGCCATCATCGATTACAAGACCGGTCGCGTGGACCCGCAAAAGTGGTTCGGCGAGCGTCCGGAAGATCCCCAGCTGCCACTGTATGCCGTCAGTTCAGACGAAACACCGCAAGGCGTCGTGTTCGCGATCATGCGCGACGACGAATGCCTGTTCCGGGGCGTGGTGCGCGGCGAGGGCGCTTTTCCCGGTTTGCCGCCGAAACGCCGCAAGGACAACCTCTACCTTCACGAGGCCGGTGAAAACATGGAAAACACGGTTGAGGATTGGCGACAGGTACTGCAGCGGCTGATGGCGGACTTCCTGGCAGGCCAGGCGGCGATCGACCCCAAGAACGGAACGCGGACCTGCGAGGACAGCTGGTGCGAGTTGCGCTCGCTGTGCCGGATACGCGAACTGGAGCGAATCGACACGGTGGATGCGCCATGAGCCAGCCGTGCGATCTCAGGCAGCGGAAACAGGGTATCGACCCCAACCGATCGTTCATCGTCCAGGCCCCGGCCGGCTCCGGAAAAACGGAACTGCTTACGCAGCGCATGCTGATGCTGCTGGCCCACGTCGAAAACCCGGAAGAAGCCGTCGCCATTACCTTTACCCGCAAGGCCGCCGCCGAGATGGCGCACCGCTTGCTGGATCGCCTCAACACGGCCCGTTACAACCCCGCCGGCGATGGGCTGGAGCCCTACCTCGCAACCAGCCACCGGCTGGCCCTGAAAGTGCTTGAAAACGACGAAAGGCGCGGCTGGCAGCTGCTGGACCAGCCCAGCCGGCTGCGTATTCGCACCATCGACAGCCTGTGCAGCGACCTGGCCCGCCAGTTGCCGATCCTTTCGGGGCTCGGCGCCGGCCAGCAGATTGCCGAGGATCCGCAACCGCTCTACCTGCAGGCCGCCACCCGCACGATGGCGGCCATCGAGGACGCAAGCGACGATCGCCACGAGGACGTGGCCCGCATCCTCGACCGCTACAACAACCAGTACGACCGCCTGGTCGAACTGCTGACCGGGATGCTCGGTCGGCGCGACCAGTGGCAGACGCAGCTGGCGAAACTGCGGGTCGGCGAAAATTTCGACCGCGCCGCGCTGGAAGAAACACTGCGGGGCCTGGTCCAGCGGGAGCTGGCGGCAATCGTCGCAGAAATTCCCGCAGCCCTGTGGGACGGCCTGGCGCCGACGCTGGCCTATGCGGCGGACAACGGCCCAGCCGATGCCGACGCGCTCTCCGCGCTGCTCGGGGCGGGCGCCCGGGAAGACGGCAGCATTCACTTGCCGGCCAGCGCGGACAGCCTGGAACACTGGCTCACGCTGGCACGCAGGCTGTTGACGGCGGACGGCAAAAACATTCGCAAGGCGCCCGATGCAAAGGCCGGCTTCCCGGCCCCCAGCGGCGCAAAAGGCGAGGAGCGGGCCCGGCGCCAGCATTGGAAAGACGACTTTAGCGCGCGGCTCGATATGCTGCGCGAACGCGACGGCCTGTGCGACCGCCTGGCCACCATACTGAGCCTGCCGCGCCCGGAATATGACGACGAGGCCTGGGCTTCACTGCAGTCGCTGATGCACATCCTGACGCGCAGCCAGCAGGAATGGCTGCTCGTGATGGCGGAAAGCGGCAACGCCGATTTCATCGAGATCGCCGCGCGCGCGCTGCTCGCCCTGGGTGGGGAAGGCGAACCCAGCGAATTCGCCCTGCGGCTCGACTACCGTATCCGCCACCTGCTGGTGGACGAGTTCCAGGATACCTCGCACAGCCAGATCCGGCTGCTGGAACGCCTGACCGAGGGCTGGACGGCCGGCGACGGCCGCACCCTGTTCCTGGTCGGCGACCCGATGCAGTCCATTTACCGTTTTCGAAAGGCCGAGGTCAGCCTGTTCATCAAGATTTTCGAAAGCCGCCGGTTCGGGCAACTGGCGTTGGAACCCCTGCAGCTGAGCGTGAACTTCCGCTCGACGGCAACCATGGTCGAATGGGTCAACTCGGTGTTTCCGAGGGTCCTGCCCGGTGAAAACGACGCGGTCAAGAGCGCGGTGGCCTACAGTCCGGCCACGGCGCGCCCCGGCGCGCCGCTATCCGGAGTCGTGCGGACCAGCCTGTCCTGCCGAAAAGACGACCTGGCCGAGGCCGAGCGGGTCGTTGATGTCATCAGGACCCGCGACCCGCAAGAGAAAACGGCCATCCTGGTGCGCTCCCGCAAACATGCGGCCGCCATCCTTGCGCGACTCGATGAGCTCAAGCAGCACGACGCGCATTTTCGCTACAGCGCGGTGGACTTCTACCCGCTGACGGAAAGCCCGCTGATCCAGGACCTGGTTTCACTGACACTGGCGCTGCTGCAGCCGGTCGACCGCCTGGCTTGGCTGTCGGTGCTGCGCGCCCCCTTTGTCGGGCTCGACCTTGCGGACCTTGATGCGCTGGCGGGCGGCGCCTCGGCGCCGTCGGTACCGGAAGCCATCGAAACCCGTTTCGGCCGTCTCGGCGAATCCGGCCAGGCGCGCCTGCGCCGTGTTTCACCCGCACTGCAAGAAGCCATGCGCCTGCGCGGGCGGGCGCCGATCCGGGACGTGGTGGAATCCGCGTGGCAGCAGCTGGGCGGGCCGGCCTGCGTTGAAAACGAGAGTGAACTGCAGGACGCCGCAACGTATTTCGACCGCCTCGAAGCGCTCGAACGAGGCGGCCAGGCCATCGATCGCGGCAGCCTGGAAAAACAGCTCGAAAACCTGTGGGCCGAACCCGACGCGCAGGCCGGGGGCCGGCTGCAGGTAATGACCATCTATTCCGCCAAGGGCCTCGAATTCGATACCGTGATTCTGCCCGGCCTGAACAAGGGCACCGGCAGCGACGGGGCCAGGCTGATGCACTGGTTCGAACTGGCCGAGCAGGACCGCATCGTCTTTTCCCCCATGCGCAATGTCGAGGAAAAAGAAACAGCAAAACGCGAAGGCGACCTGGTCCGCTTCATATCCGGCGTCGAACGGGAACGCCAGAGGCTGGAAAACGGCAGGCTGCTGTACGTCGCGGCCACGCGGGCCATAAGCGATCTGTACCTGTTCGCCGACGTCCCGCCCGACAGCAAAGGGGAGTTCAAACCGGCCCCGGCGACGCTGCTGGCCGAGCTCTGGCCCGCCCTGCCCGCAGAGGCGCCCGACCAACTCGAACGGCAGCTCGCCGACCTGGAGGAAACACCCGGCGACCAATCGCCATGGGTCATTACCCAGCGCTACCGCCGGCTGGACATGGACTGGGCGCCACCTGCGCCTGCCGAGCCCCTGCCCATGGAACAGCCGGAATTGCCTGAGCCCCCCGATTACATTCCCTTCCGCTGGGCCGGCGAAGACGCGCGCCTGGCCGGTGACCTGGTGCACCGAATCCTTCAACTGATTGCGGAAGCGGGCAGCGCAGCCTGGCGGCAAGAAGGCGGTTTTACCAAGAACGAGAGGTGGTGCCGTCAACAGCTCCAGTCCGGCGGTATTCGCGGACCGAGGGCGGACAGGATCCTGCAGCGTATCGAGCCGGCAGTCAACATGGACCTCAAATCGAAAACCGGGCGCTGGCTGCTGGCCGACCACCCGGAGGCCG
>Ga0180429_10004316_pt1 | contig 11396 bp, 8 predicted proteins | sample SS_ome_FD_132428 | JGI IMG/M metagenome (GOLD analysis project Ga0180429, IMG submission 132428) | Hypersaline lake sediment archaeal communities from the Salton Sea, California, USA - SS_1_S_1 metaG | ecosystem: Environmental > Aquatic > Non-marine Saline and Alkaline > Hypersaline > Sediment ... | reverse complement strand
CATCTTCGACAGCGCGACCCGCCAGAGCATGGCGGAGATCTTCACGGCGCAGGAGAACGGCGGCGCGATCGCCTCGATCGCAGCCTCCCAGGTCAGCTGGGTCGGCCCCAACAACGACCTGTCGAGCGCCTTCTACGCGGCGCTCTATCCCGGGGGCGAGGTCGACGCCGACGTGACCCTCGGCGAGGCCCTGCTCCAGGCCAAGGTGGCCATGGGCGGTTTCGCCAAGTTCGACGACATCTCCAACAGCCAGAAGTACAACCTGCTGGGCGACCCGGCGACCTCGCTGCCCAACCCGGCGGCGGGCCCGGCTTTGCACGCCAGCAGCGTGGACACCCTGCGCGGCGGTTTCCGGGAGGAGGTCGTCTGCGTCCTGAGCGACCATGGGCTCAGCCCGGGCGCGGGCGTCACCTACGATCTCGACGTCCTGGAGGACCGGCAGAGCAAGGTCGCGTCCGAGGACAACGTGTCCTACGCCTACTGGCTGCCCGGTGCGACCGTATTCCACGGCACTGGCTCGGTCGACGGCGATACGCTGCGGGTGCCGTTCAAGGTGCCGGTGCAGCTGGGCTACGGGGAGCACGGCAAGGCGCGGCTGATCATCGACACGCCGGATGGAGGCTACGCGGCGGCGGCGCAGCTGCCTGTTGTCCAGGCGGCGACCGGCGATGTGGACGACTTCACGGGGCCGGCCATCGCGCTGGCCTTCGCCGACGACCGCTACCGGGTCAAGCCGGGGACGGCGCTCACCGGTGCGATCTCCGACACGAGCGGCGTGAGCATCCTGGGCACGAGCCCGCTCAACAGCGTGCTGCTGGAGTTCGACGCGAGCGGCTTCACGAGCAACGTGTCCGACAGCTTCGCCTTCGATCCGGGCAGCTACACGAGCGGCCGGCTGGAGATCGTGCTGCCGGACAACCTGGATCTGGGGGGCCATACGGTGGCCCTGCACGCGAGCGACGTGCTGGGCAACGTGGGCAGCGACACGCTGTCCTTCGAGCTGGTGGCGGGCGAGCAGGTGTCGATCGACGACGTGACGCTCTTTCCGAATCCCACGTCCGGTCCGGCGCGTCTGATCTTCGAGCTGAGCGACCCGATGTCGGTGAGCTGGTCGATCTACACGCTGGCGGGTCACCTGGTGTACGAGGCGGGACGGCAGTTCGGCACGCCGGGCCCGCAGGTGATGCACTGGGACGGCCGCGACGCGTGCGGGGACGAACTGGCCAACGGCGTGTACCTCTACGTGGTGCGCGGCTACGGCTTCGACGACGACGGCCACCGGCTCGACGTGAGCGGGAAGCTGGTGGTCATGAAATAGGGACCGGTCCGGCGTGCCGTCCGTCGCATGTCCAACCGGTGGAGGCAGATCGCCGGTTTCACCTTCTTCGGGACGCCCCCCGCGTCGTACGGGAATCCCTGAATACGCTGACTGATATTTGCTCAAGCCACCCCCTTCCGAGACGAATACCCCTCCACAGACCTGTGCGCATGGATGCGCACACGGGTCATTTTACGCCGCACCGTCTGGGGCGGCGCGACGGATCACCCTTGGTCGGAGGAGAGAGGGACCATGAACAAGCAAGTCGTTAACACCCGCGGACAGCACGGCTTCACCTTGATCGAGATCGTCATCGCCGTGGCGATCCTGGCGCTGCTGGCCACCACCGTGGCGCCCATGGTCATGAAGCACATGGAGAACGCCAAGATCACCAAGATGATCCAGGTCGTCGAGGCCATGGAGATGGCCTGCATGGAGTACCACATGGATACCGGCGGGTATGCGCGGGAGTACACCGGCTACACGGAGCCCGCGAACCACGGTCTGGCCATGGATCCTGGCACCACCGGCTGGGACGGCCCGTACCTGGACAAGGTGCTCGGCGAGTCGCAGAACCCCTGGGGCGGCACGATCCATCTCTACAGCTCCCTGAACAACCACACCGCCAACGGCTACGACCTCTACGGCAGCGGTTCCGTGACCCACGACGGTGCCGGCAACTCGCTGATCGTGTGGAACGTGACCGAGGAGAACGCCGAGAAGGTGGATGCCAAGGTGGACGGGGAACTCCCCGGCGACTGGATGACCACCGGTCGCGTCGAGTACCAGAACGGCACGCTATGCCTCTACATCCACCAGTAGGTGATCATGACGACGGTCAAGGTTAAACGACTGGGCGAGATCCTGGTCGAGGCCGGAACGATCACCGAGGAAAAGCTGGACCTGGCCCTGCGGGAGCAGAAGCAGACCCGCGAGAAGCTGGGCGCCGTGCTCGTCCGTCTCGGTATCTGTTCCGGCAAGTCGATCGCGAAGGTGCTGGCCGAGCAGGCGGGCGTCGAGTGCGTGGATCTGGCCACGTTCGACGTGGACCGGCAGGCCGCGCAGTTGATCGACCGCGCCTACGTCGAGCAGAGGTCCGTGCTGCCGATCCGCAGCAAGGGGAGCTGCCTGACCGTCGCCATGGCCCAGCCCCTCGATCTGGTGACCATCGACGAGATGTCCCAGATGACGGGCATGTACATCGAGGTGGTCCACGCGTCGGACAACGACATCGCCGACGCCGTGGTGCGGTACATGGGCACCGGCGAGTGCCAGGAATGCGACATCCCCACCCTGATCGAGGCGGCCCAGCACGCGCTGGCCGAGGGCGTCAAGCCCAGCGAAGGCAATTCGCCCTTCATCTCCCTGGTCGCACGCATTCTCGAGGCCGGCGTCCAGGAGGGGGCCACCGATCTGCACATCGAGCCGGAGGAGAAGGTGCTGCGGTGCCGCTACCGGATCGACGGCAAGCTGGTGCAGGGGGCGATCCTGCCCATCGAGCTCCTGAGCATCGTGATCACCCGCATCAAGATCATGGCGGAGATGAACATCTCCGAGAGCCGGGTGCCCCAGGACGGCCGCATCGAGCTGACGGTGGGGCGCAAGAAGGTGGATCTGCGCGTGTCCACGTTCCCGACCGTGCACGGGGAAGGCGTGGTCTGCCGCGTCCTGGACAAGGAGAGCCTGATCGTGGGCCTGGAGCAGCTGGGCATGCCCGGGACCCTGCTGAAGGAATTCCAGCAGGACATCACCCGTCCCCACGGCATCATCCTGGTGACGGGACCGACGGGCTCCGGCAAGACCACCACCCTCTATTCGGCGCTGACGTTCCTCAACCGCCCGGACACCAAGATCATCACCCTCGAGGACCCGGTCGAGTACGAGCTGCCCGTGATCAACCAGGCCCAGATCAACACGGCCAAGGGCTTCACCTTCGCCAAGGGGCTTCGCGCCATCCTGCGCCAGGATCCAGATATCCTGCTGGTGGGCGAGATCCGCGACAAGGAGACGGCCCAGCTGGCGATCCGAGCGGCGCTGACCGGTCACCTCGTCTTCAGCACGCTGCATACCAACAGCGCGGCGGGCGCCATTCCCCGTCTCCTGGACATGGGCGTCGAGGCCTTCCTCCTCTCGGCTTCCCTGATCTCCGTTCTGGCCCAGCGCCTCGTGCGCAAGGTCTGCCCGGAATGCGGCGAGAACATCAAGCCCTCCGAAGACCAGCTCAGGCTCCTGGGGCTCGAACCCGGGGATCTGCCGGCCGAAGGCGTTCCCCAGGGGCGCGGCTGCCCCGTATGCCGCGATTCGGGCTACCGGGGGCGCATGGCCATCTTCGAGTACCTGCGCGTGACCGAGGACATCCGGCAGATGATCACCGACGGCCGGGATGTCGAGGCCATCGCGGCCGTCGCCCGCGAGAACGGCCAGCTCGGTCTGAAGGACGACGCGCTGACCAAGCTCCGGGCCGGACAGACCAGCCTGTCCGAAGCGGTGAGGGTCGTCGCATGAGGGAGTTCCGCTACAGCGCCGTGACGTCGGTCGGGCAGACGGTGACGGGAGTGCGTCGCGCCGAGAGCCGGGACCGGCTCGCCAACGATCTGCTCGGCCAGGGGCTCGTGCTGCTCAAGAGCACGCCGACGCTCGGCTCCCTGGGACGTCTGTTCTCCGGCTCGGGCCGGGCCAGCCAGAAGGAGCTGCGGGACTTCACCCAGCACATGTCCACCTGCCTGTCGGCGGGCATCCCCCTGTTGACGACGCTGACCGACTTCCGCGAGCAGACCTCCGGCGCCTTCCGGGACGTGATCTCCGATATCTGCAACGACGTGCAGAGCGGCGCGTCCCTGGACGAGGCCTTCGCCCATCATCCCGACATCTTCGACAACGTGTACCTGGCGATGGTCGCCTCCGGGTCGTCGACCGGTCGCCAGGACGCCGCGTTCGACGAGCTCGTGAGCTACATGGAGTGGAACGAGAACCTGAAGGCGCAGACGGGCCAGGCGATGATCTATCCCGCCATGCTGATCACCGGCGTCATCGGCCTCTTCCTGCTGCTGATGCTCTTCGTGATCCCGCGCTTCACCGCGATGTTCGCCGACGCGGACTTCGAACTCCCGGCCCTGACCCGGGGCGTGATGGCGACGGGTCACTTCCTGGGATACTGGTGGTGGCTCCTCCTGATCGGCATCGGCTCGGCGGTCGTCGCCGCGAAGCTGTACGTCAAGACCGACAGGGGCGCGTATCATCGCGACCGCATCCTGCTGGCGACGCCCGTGATGGGCGTGTTCCTGCGCAAGCTCGCCCTGTCCCGCTTCAGCAAGTCCTTCTCGCTGATCTTCTCTTCGGGCGTCGACCTGCTGCGGGTGCTCAGGCTCATGGGCGGCGTGGTCGGCAACCGGGTCATGGCGGTGCAGCTGGAGATGGTGCGGCAGCGGGTCGCATCGGGCGAGACGCTGCACGAGTCCTTCAAGGAGGCCGACCAGTTTCCCCCGCTCATCCAGCGCCTGATCGCGGTCGGGGAGCGGACCGGCACCCTGGACACGTCGCTGCTGAAGGCCTCTGTGCAGCTGGACCGGGAGATCCCGCGGGACCTGAAGAAGGCCCTGTCGGTGTTCGAGACGCTCGTGATCGTGGTGCTGGCGGCCCTGGTCAGCGTGGCGGCGCTGGCCCTGCTGATGCCGGTCATGCAGGTGGGGAGCGGCATATCATGATGAATGCGACAGGCAGGAGGGGAACGGAAGCCCGGCGCGGGGAGGCCGGCTTCACGCTGATGGAGCTCGTCGTGGCCCTGGCCATCGTGGCGATCATGGCCGGCACCATCGCGCCCATGGCCTACAACCAGGTCAAGCGCGCCCGGAAGGACGCCACGCTGCGCGAACTGGACACCCTGACGGACGGGCTGCTCGCCTTCTACGAGGACACGGGACGCTTCCCCACCGAGGGGGAGGGGCTGGGCGCCCTGGTGGGCGATCCGGGTGTGAACGGCTGGCAGGGACCCTACGTCGGCGACGACCACGGCGCCCCCGTCACCGCGGTGACCCGCGACCAGTTCAACCACGCCTACGTCTACGACGTGGCGCCGGTCACCACGCCACCCGGCGTGGCCGACGCCCTGATCGTGAGCGCCGGCGGCGACGGCGCGTTCACCATCGGCAGCCTGGGATCCAACTGGGACCTGGGCGCCGACGAGGACGATCTGCTCGGCATCGTCAGCGCAGGTCCCGTGAACCGGGAGAAGACGCGGATCTGCATCGACGAGATGGAGGCCATCGGCGACGCGGCCTGGAACTACTACGAGGACCGGGCGGTCTTTCCCGGCGATCTGTCCCAGATCGCATCGACCTACATGGACCCGGGCGTGGACAACGCGGGCTTCATCGATCCCTGGAACCGGGCCTATGACCTGGTCGTCGTGACGACGGGCTCCCTGCCGCCGACCCTGACGGTGCGCAGCTTCGGCCCGGATCGGCAGGACGACAACGGCGGGGACGACGACCTCGACCTCGACGTGAGCGCCATCCCGCCCGGCCGCAAGTCGACCCTCTGGAAGCTGGAGATCGCGCAGACCTCCCTGAACAGCCAGCCGGCCCTCGTCCTGACGGGATCGTGGAGCGTGGACCGCAGCGCGCTCGGGCTGACGAGCGCCTTCGAGACGGACGGCTGGGGGCGCGCCTTCGGCATCAACGTGGCGTCGCGCGCCGTGTATTCCGCCGGTCCCGACGGCAACGCCGTCCTGACCGGCGACAACCTCCCGACGGGAGTGGGGCCATGACGAAGAAGCGGGTCTTCAGCATACACGAGCGTGAGGACGTCAAGTCGATCGTCGCCCTGCGACGCGCCGGGGCCGCCCGCTGGCGCCTGGAGGAATGGCTGGACCTGTCGGGCGAGGAGACGCCGCCGCGTTCTGTGGCCCGGGCCATGGCCGGCGAATCCCAGAGCGTGACCTGGCTGCTCAAGAACCACGACGTCCAGCTCAATTCGGCGAGCCTGCCCCATCTCAAGCACAAGGAGACGGAACGGGCCGTCGCGGGCTGGGTCGCCCGGGAGGAGAAGGGCGAGCCCGACCAGTTCTTCACGGCCTGGAGGGAACTGCGGGCGGGGCGGAAGGCCGGCGACGCCGCGACGCGGGACATGATCCTCATGTACGCCCGGCAGGACGTGGTGCAGCCGCCGCTCGACGCGGCGGCCGCCTGGGACGTCAAGCCCGGACGCATGCTGCCGGCCTACATGGCGCTGGACGCCTTCTTCCGCCTGGCGGGTCCGGGGACCGAGGAAAGCAAGGTCTGGAACGTCGTGTTCGTCGGCCGGACGACCAACTTCCTCTGCGTGGCGTCCGAAGACAGCCTGCTGATGACACGTCCCCTGCCCGGCGACCTGTCGGGCGGGCAGGATCCGGCCGAGTACGCCGACCGCCTGACGACCGAGGTCACGCGCTCGCAGCTCTTCGCGCGACAGTCGGCCGGAAGTCCGGAAGTGGAGCGCATCATCGTCTGCGGCGACGCGCAGCTGGCGCCCATGCTCGTCGAACGTCTCGCGGGGGCCCAGGACACGCCCGTCCAGCACTGGGACCTGGCGACGCACTTCGACGTGGGCGACCACGCCTTCACGGCGGACGGCTATCTGCCCCTGGCCGCGGCGGCGCTGGCCGGCGAGCCCGTCGGCATGAACCTCCTGAAGGAGCCTCGGCGCGGACTTCTCGGCGCCAAGGCGAAGCGCCGCATCCTGGCCACGTCCGTCGCCCTGGCGGTGACGATCACGCCGCTGCTGTGGTTCGCCGGCACCACGGTTACCAGCATCCATGAGACGTACCTCTCGGACGCCCGTCTGCAGCTCCGCCGGTCGCAGGGCGAGGCGCGCGAGGCGGAGGACGTCTACAAGACGTACCGCCGGCACATGGAGCGCCGCGATCTCATGAACGCCCACGCCGCCTGCGTGCACGACCTGGATCGCCTGCTGCTGGAGCTGGCCGGCCTGACGCCGGCGCGGGTGACGTTCCGGGACCTGCAGATCGTCGAGGGGGAGGAGGGCATGATGCTGTCCATCATCGGGGAGAGCCGGGCCGACACGGCGGAGCGGGCCCAGCAGGCCTTCCTCGATTTCAAGGCGGCCCTCGACGCCAGCGGGTTCCTGATCCGTCGCGGGGAGCCGCGGCTGCTGGAGATCGATCGTCCGGAAGAACAGCAGACGCGGGTCAAGCGCGTGGTATTCAGCCTGGACTACGGCCTGGCGCCGTCCGTCGAAGCGCGGGAGGGACGAGGATGAAGCCGCCGAGGCTCGGACAGATGCCGAGATACTGGAAGCCGGTCGCCGGCGTCCTGGCGGGGACGGCCTGGCTCGCCTTCGTGGTGACGGCCGTGGCGCCCGTGGTCCGCGACTCCTTGCGGGGACACCGCGAGATGGGAGACCTGGAGCGGCGCATCGTCGCCCTGGGCGGCTGGACCGGCGCCAAGCTGCTGATGGAACGCGACCTGGCGGAGAACGGTCCGGCGATCCAGGCCGCGTGGGATCGGATGTATCCCGGCGAACGCGGACGCGAGCACCTGTTCCTGGAACTGGCGCGGATCGCCGACGAGAGCGGCGTGGCCGATTTCGACCTCGCCGAGGTCCTGGACCTGGATCTCGGCCCGGACGAACCCGACGAACCGCAGGTGGACGATTTCGATCCCATGGCCCACGACGATCCCTACGCCGCGACCGGGCGGGCCCAGGCGGTCGCGGCGACGGTCGAGCTGGATTCATACCGGGTCAAGGCCCGCTGGTCCGGAGACTACGTCCGCACGGCGGCCTTCCTCGAGGGCCTGCGCGAGATACCGCGGGCGCTCTCCGTGGAGAGCCTGGCGGTCCGGTCCTATCTGAAGGGGATCCAGGTCGAGATGGAACTGGAGGTGTTCTTCGATGTCGCCCCTGAATCTTAGGAGCCCGATGGTGGCGGGCGTCGTCCTGACGCTGTTGGCCGTGGTCGCGGTGATCAACTTAAAGACCTTCCTGCCCGGAGGGGACGACTCGCGCCTGACCGCCCGACAGCGACGGGCGCCGCGACCGCCCGCCGAGCTGGCGTCGATCGTCGAGTCGGTCCTGAACGACGACAACATGCTGTCCGTGGTCGTCGCCGCCCGGGCCGCGACGACCGACGGCTTGTCGCGCGATCCGTTCCGCTCCGACGCGGTGCCGGTCGTCGAGGCGGCGTCGCCGGGCGAGCGGACCCGGCAGCGCGATCCCCTGGACTGCACGGCGGTGATCGTGGACGGGGCCGGTTCCGTCGCGTTGATCAACGGACGCGAGTACCGCGTCGGCGATCGCGTCGTCGGGCACGAGATCCTGGCCATCGACGCGGACGGCCTCCGTGTCGTCGATGCGCGCGGCCGGGAACGGTCGCTGTCCGTGCAGCCCCGCGGATCCGATTCGAACTTCAAGATCACGTTCAATTCCCGACGGAACACCCCGGTCCGGCAACAAGACGTCGCGGACGAAACCGAACACGAGAGGCGGATGCGATGAACCGGAACGAATGCCGCGGGAGGGCCCGAGGCCCGATCGGCCTGATCCTGGTCCTGTGGTGCCTTGCGGCGTGCACCGCGTCGGCGTCGGTCGGCGCCGGCTGGGATGCGGACCTGGAACCGACGACCATCGTCACCACGGGCGACGGGGCGGACGTGAGGCAGATCCTGCGCTCGCTCGCCCAGAGCATCGGCTACGGCCTGCAGATGGCGCCGGGGGTGCACGGTCAGACCCACGTGCACGTGGAGCAGGTCCCGGTGGGGCGCGCGCTCGACGCGATGCTGGAGCCCCTGGGCCTGGGCTACGAGGTCGACGGCAGGGTCCTGGTGGTCGGACGACGCGGCCTCGTGACCCGCTGGTTCTCCTTCAACTACCCGGTCACGGCCCGCATGGGGCAGGGCGAGTTCCAGATCGACGCGCGGGGCGAGGAAGCGGAGGGCTCGGGCGGCGGCGACGAGAGCGGGAACCAGAATCTCAGCCGCGTCACGAGCCGGTCGATCATGGCCATCTGGCCCGAGGTCATGTCGGCCCTGCAGGCCCTCGTCTTCGAGGGTGCGCAGGTCGCGAGCGAGACGGTCGATGAGGGCGACAGGCTGTCGCTCAACATCTCGGATACCGCGGGCCGGAGCCTGATCGTCAATCCCATGGCGTCACTGGTCATGGTGACCGCCGAGCAGGGACGGACGGACGCCGTGGCCCAGCTCCTGGCGCGCTTCAAGGAGTCCCTGCACCGGCAGGTGGCCGTCGAGGTGCGCATCATGGAGGTGTACCTGGACGCGGACACGCAGACGGGGATCAACTGGAACCTCTTCGCGGGCGAGGACGAGAACGCGAGCCTGCACACCTTCAGCGAGGATGACAACATCGGCGACGAATTCTTCCAGTTCATCGTCGACAGCGGGGATATCACCGGCATCATGCAGGCGATCTCCATCAGCGGCGACCTCAAGACGATCTCGACGCCGCGCGTGACCACCCTGAACAACCAGAAGGCGGTCGTGCGGGTGGTCACCGAGGACGTCTTCTTCGAGGCCCAGGTGGAGCCGGGCATCGTCACCAACGGCGTGGCGACCGAGCCGGTGGTCAGCTACCTGCCCCGCACCGTGCCGGTGGGGGTCGTGCTGGACGTGACGCCCCAGGTGGGCGACGACCAGGTCATCACCCTCAACGTGCATCCCACCATCAGCGACATCGTCGGCGTGGTGGAGAGCCCGAACCAGGATTCGGCGCCCATCCTCACCATCCGCGAGCTGGACACGGTGGGGAAGGTGCGCCACGGCGAGACGCTGGTCATCGCCGGGCTCATCAGCGAGCGGAAGCAGTACACGCGGACCGGCGTGCCCCTGCTCAAGGACCTGCCTCTGCTGGGCCACGTCTTCGGCAAGACCCGGGACCAGAAGACCAACATCGAGCTGGTGATGATGCTCACGCCGCTGCTGCTCGAGGGCGGCGATCCCGACCCCCTGGCCGACGGCGTCCGCAGCCGGCTGGAGGAGCGTTTCGGGATGGCGATGGAATAGGCGGCCCGGCGGCAGACGGTCGATGTGAAAAGGGGCCCCGCGCGAGAGGGGCCCCTTCCCTGTTGCCGGACGCGGTCCGGCTACTTGCCGTAGGTCTTCGTCCAGAGCGTGTCGAACTCCTCGACGGTCTCCTCGAAGAGATCCAGCATGGTCAGGATGGGATCGGGCTTCTCCAGATCCACCCCGGCGGATTTGAGGATCTCCAGCGGGGGCGCGGACGAGCCGGCCTTGAGCATGTTGTCGATGTAGCGGTCGGCGGCCTTCTGGCCCTGGTCCATGATGTTGCGGGCCAGCGAGATGCCGCTGGTCAGGCCCGTGGCGTAGGTGAAGACGTAGAAGTTGTAGTTGAAGTGGGGGATGAAGGCCCACTCCACCTCGTCGTTCTCGCCCATCGCGAAGTTGGGGCCGTAGTACTTGGTGATCAGGTCCCTGTAGAGGCCGTTGAGGAAGTCGGCCGTTAGCGTGTTGTCCTCCTCCGCGTACTCGTGGAAGCGCAGCTCGAACTCGGCGAAGAGCGTCTGGCGGAAGATCGTCAGGCGGATGTTCTCCAGCCGCTTGTTCAGCAGCATCAGCTTCTTGGCTGCATCCTTCTCCTTGCCGAGCAGGTGGCTGAGCAGGATCTCCTCGTTGCAGGTCGAGGCGATCTCGGCCAGGAACGTGGTGTAGTCGGCGTACACGTAGGGCTGCGTGCCCGTGGAGTAGAAGGTGTGCAGGGCGTGGCCGAACTCGTGGGCCGTGGTGAACACCGCATCCAGCGTGTTGTCGTAGTTGTGCAGGACGTAGGGGTGGACGTCCTTGGCCACGATGCCGGTGCTGTAGGCGCCGGTGCGCTTGTTCTCGTTGGGGTAGACGTCGATCCAGCCGTTGGCGGGATCGATGCCCACGGCCAGGTCCTTCATGTAGGTCTTGCCGAGGGGCTTGAGGCCCTCCAGCAGCAGGTCCATGCACTCCTCGTAGGTGTACGTCACCTCGACGCCCTCGAGCATCGGGTTGTAGAGGTTGGCGAACTCCAGGGGACCGTCGATGCCGAGGACCTTGCGGCGCAGGTCCACGTACTTGTGGAGCGT
>Ga0180429_10004314_pt1 | contig 11397 bp, 7 predicted proteins | sample SS_ome_FD_132428 | JGI IMG/M metagenome (GOLD analysis project Ga0180429, IMG submission 132428) | Hypersaline lake sediment archaeal communities from the Salton Sea, California, USA - SS_1_S_1 metaG | ecosystem: Environmental > Aquatic > Non-marine Saline and Alkaline > Hypersaline > Sediment ... | reverse complement strand
GGCCGTGGAGCAAAGCCCGGCCACGATCATCATCACGGCCAAAGACGGCGCCATTGAATACGTGAACAAGAAGTTCACCGAACCCACGGGGTACGAGGTGGAGGAGGCGCTCGGCAAAAACCCGCGCATCCTGAAGTCCGGAGAACACCCGCCGCGTTTCTATGAAGAAATGTGGGATACGATCCTGTCCGGCAAGGAGTGGCGCGGCGAGCTTTGCAACAAAAAGAAGGACGGCGAAATCTACTGGGATCAGACCTCGATTTCACGGGTCATGGACGAGAACGGAGAAACCAGCCACTTTATCGCGGTCAAAGAGGACATCACGGAACGCAAACGCCTGGACGAGCGCATCCGGCACATGGCCCTGCACGACAACCTGACCGGGCTTCCCAACCGCAGGCTTTTCCGGGACCGGATAAATCAGTGCATCGCCCGGGCCCGCAGAAACAAAAAGACTTTCGCCCTGCTCTACATTGACCTGGACGGGTTCAAACCGGTCAACGACACCCTGGGGCACGAGGCCGGGGACGAGGTCCTGAAAAAGGTGGCCGAACGCCTCAAGATCTGCATGCGCGAATCCGACACCGCCTCCAGGGTCGGGGGGGACGAATTCGTGGCCATTCTTCAGGACATCGGGGCCAGCGGGGACGCCGAGCTGGTGGCGCAGAAAATCATCACCCGGTTCTCGGAGCCGTTCGTGGTTTCCGACCACAAGGTGGTTGTGGGCGCCAGCATCGGCATCAGCGTATACCCCACCGACGGCACGGAAAACGACGTGCTCGTGAAAAAGGCCGACGCGGCCATGTACAAGGCCAAAAAAAGCGGCGGCAACATGTTCATGTACTATTTGTCCGTGGCTTAAAACAAGGCGCGGGATTAATGGAAGTCGGCGCCTCTCTCCTGATTTTCTTCGCGGGCCTCGCGGCCGGGGCCGGAGTGGTCCGGCTTCTCCTGCGCGCGAAAGTGGATCGCGTCCGGGAACGGGAGATCGCCAAAAGCGAGGCCGAGCGGGCCGTGCTCCATGAACGCCTCCAGGCGGGCGAGAAGGCCGCCCTGGACTTAAAGGCCGGTCTTGCCGGGGACAAGGCGGAAATCGATAAGCTTCGAACGCGGCTTGAAGCCGAATCCGAAAACCGGGCCGGAGCCGAGGCCGAGGCCGAGCGGGTTCCCGGACTGGAATCCAGGCTGGACGCGCTCCAGGAGGAAAACACGGGCCTCAAGGAACAGCTCTCGGATTTGAGCGCGCGCGTGCACGAGGAACGCAAGGCGGCCCAGGAGAAACTCGCGCTGGTGACCGAGGCCAGGGAAAAACTTTCCGACGCCTTCAAGGCCCTGTCTTCAGAGGCCCTTAAAAGCAACTCCCAATCCTTTCTGGAACTGGCGAGGGCCTCCCTGGAAAAATTTCAGGAAGGGGCCAGAAACGACCTGGAATCGCGCCACAAGGCCATCCACGAACTGGTGAAGCCGGTGGGGGAATCCCTGGGCAAGGTGGACACCAAGCTCCTGGACCTGGAAAAGGCCCGGATCACGGCCTATTCCACGCTCACGGAGCAGGTCAAATCCCTGGCCGCCTCCCAGAATGAACTCAAGGGCGAGACCGCGAGGTTGGTCCAGGCGCTTCGGACCCCCTCGGTTCGCGGCCGGTGGGGGGAGATTCAGCTCCGCCGCGTGGTGGAAATCGCGGGCATGCTCCCCTACTGCGACTTCGTGGAACAGCCGTCCGTAACGACCCATGACGGGCGTTTGCGTCCGGACCTGATTGTCAAGCTTCCCGGCGGCAAGAACGTGATCGTGGATGCCAAGGCCCCGCTCGAGGCCTACCTCAAGGCCCTGGAAACCCAGGATGAGGACCTGCGCCGCACCCACCTGACGCACCATGCCCGGCAAATCCGCGACCACATGGTCAAGCTGGGCTCCAAAAAATACTGGGAGCAGTTCCAGCCCGCCCCTGATTTCGTGGTCATGTTTCTGCCTGGGGAGACATTTTTCAGCGCGGCCCTGGAACAAAATCCCGCACTGATCGAGGAGGGCGTGGCCCAAAGCGTGATTCCGGCCTCGCCGACCACGCTCATCGCCCTGCTTCGGGCCGTGGCCTACGGCTGGATGCAGGAGACCGTGGCCCAGAGCGCCAAGGAGGTCGGGGATTTGGGCCGGGAACTCTACGAGCGCTTGAGCGTTCTGGCCGCGCACTTTGAAAAAATGGGCCGGGGCCTTGAGGGCGCCGTTGACGCCTACAACAAGGCCATCCGCTCCCTCGAGAGCCGGGTCCTGGTTTCCGCGCGCAAATTCACGGAACTCGTTCCCGCGTCCACCAAAAAAATCGCGGAGCTTACGCCCCTGGAAAAGACCCCGCGGGGACTTCAGGCCCCTGAGGCCTTACTTGCGGAACAACAGGAACTGGAGCACGAGGACGAATAAGCCGCGCGGCACCGCGATTTTTGAGCGAAAAAAAACCCCCGGACCTACAGCCCAGGGGTTTTTCAAATTCGGATTCCCGCCTATTTTTTCTTTTTCTTGGTTCTCTTTTCCCAGAGCCGCATGTCCTTCATCTTCCTGCGGCGCTCGCGCTGCAAACCCTTGCAGATCAACGGAGTTCCCTTTTTATATCCCCATTTGGCCCTGTACTCGTCAGGCGTAAGACCAAACCTCGCGAGGTTCTTCTTTGTCAGAATCTTATACGGCCTTCCGTCTTCCAGGTTAATGATGGATTTTTCCCTGATGGCCTTCTTCGGGTCCACGGCCGGTCTTTGCGCTTCTTCCGTGACGCCGCCTTCCACGACGTTTTTAATACCTTCAGCCAGCTTCTGGACCATGGACGTGATTTCCTCCTCCGTCATGGTCCTGACCCCGGCCTGCGCCTTAACGATCTCAAGGGCCTCTTTTAAATGATCTTCCATTTCTTTCGCTCCTTTCCCCTGGCGTGTTTAACTTTTATAAAATGTGACTGTGAATACCGCCAAAATATAAACCAGCCATGCGTGGATAGGCTATACATCTAGAACGAAATTTTTTTATAGCATATAAAAATATGGCAAATCAAGTTTTTTCAGACATTATTTATGAGGTTATTAATAACCACACCCCCGGCATTCGAGTTGCACACATCCGGCTCACAGCGCTTCATATATCCTCACCAGTGGATACCCTTCAAACACAATCCGAAAAAGACCCTTTAACTGCGGGTCTTCGGGCGGGGCTATAAGCAGCCGCACCATCATGCTCTGATAACAAAGCTCGTCCATCAGAAACGCCTGGTCCGCCACTTTGCTGACCACCAGCCTGCCGCCGGGACCAGGGAAATCCTCGTGGTTTCTGCCCCCCTGGATCAGGGTGTCCATGCTTGCGAGCGGTATGGGCTCCTTATCCCCTTTAAGGTACAAAATACCCTTGGCGTGATCGACCGAAAAGGGATCGGTGAGCGGAAGGCATTGTCCGTGTACGCCTTGCCCGGCCGTGATGTCCCAGGACCCATAGTACGTGATCCAGTATGCCAGGCGGATATTTTCCCAGGTCACCACCAGGTATTGCCGGGGGATGTCCTGAAGCTGAAGCCTTTGTTGTCCAAGAAGATGCAAAAAGCTTTGGACCTCCTTGGCGGGCCGTTTGTCCCAGATCGTCCAGGGCTGGTTGTTCTGCAGGGCTCCGTACTTGAGGAGCTGGTTGGCCTGAAGCGGGTTCGGGGTGGTCAGGGCCAGTCCCAGGGGATACAGGTATTCCCCGCTGTGCCGGGCTCCGTCCGCGAAGCTCATGCGGCCGCTGTAATACATGGTGGCGTATCCCCAGTCCCACCAGGTCCAGACCTGGCTGTTTGGCGGGGAAATCTTTTCCAGCTCTTGCAATGCCTGGCAGTGGACTTTGTATAAAATCGGCGTGGGTCCCAGGGGGCGGTAGACGTCAAGCAGGGGCCAAAGCAGAGCGAAACCCAGCAAGGCCTGAAGCACGGTCACGGCGAGGCGCCTCCAGGGTCTTTTTCCGATCAGCCAAAGCGTAAGCCAGCAAAGCGGCAGGGAAAGCCCCAGGGCCACGGCCGGACCGCCGAACATGGACATCCGGGCTCCCAGCTTCACGCCCGTGAAGGAAAGCGCGGCCAAAGGGAGCAAAAACAGGGCCGCGGGCCGAAAGACAATGACCACGAGAAAACCGGCCAGACCGGCCACGGCGACCCAGACCTTGACGTACAGCTTGTCCAGTATCTCGGTCAGGGGCAGGTTCTGGGCCTCGACCACGCTCTGGGTGATGCCCGGATAGACCGGCTTTTGAACCGGAGCGTCGGTCGTGTTCGCGGGCGTCTTGAGGGCGTCCCGGCCCCGGACCACCTCGGTCACGCTTTTGGAGTACATTCTGAATTGATCCAAGGCCTTGGTATAGACCTTGTACACCGGGCCGGTGGAAAAAAACACCAGAGCGATCAGCACCAGCGCGGGGATCAGTTTCCCGGCGGCTTGACCGAACTTGCGCGGGGCCAGACGGGAAAAAACCGTGACCCCCAGGGCCGCGGCCAGTCCCAAAAGCCCGAAAAACGCGGCCAGGGCGTATACGCCAAGCCCCCAGAGCAAACGCGGCCGGACCTGGCCTCTTCCCAGGGCAAGCGCCAGAAAAATAGCCGCGCAAAACACCACGGCGTTGAAGTCCAGAATGTTCGTGTGCCAGCCGGCCCCGCCGTAGCGGACCACAAGCCCGGCCAGAAACGCCCATTCCAGTCCGGGCATGCGGGAGGAGTCAGGGCCGGGGTCTTTTCTTTTCCGGAAAAACGCGACCGGCGAGGAAAGCCACGGGCTCAGCCAGTGGGCCAGGACCCAGCTCTGCACCAGGGGGAAAAGCAGGGTGACGATATCGGTGTCATAGTATCCCAGGCGGGTTCGGAAAAAAAACCCGGGGGCCAGAGCCCCGACCATTCCCGCGCACAGCCCGGCCTCAAGCCCGCCCAGGGTCCAGGCCCAGAGTACCAGGACCACGGCCACCAGGCTGGCGATAACCGCTGGAGCCCAAAACGCGACCAGCCCCAGGGACAGGCCCGTGGTCTCGGAAACGAAGGCCGCGAGCTTGGCGAGCGGCGTGCCGCATCCCGTGCCCACGCCCTTGGCCCCGGCCACCCAGCAATACGCGTCATGCGTGGCCAGGATATACTCCCCGTTCACACGCAAAAGATCGTTGTCCCATTTCGGAAGGTCCAGGTACCTTACGCAGAAGGCCGCGGCGTACGCCGCGAGCGCGAACAAAAGGAGCCGGCGCCAGTCCCGGCGAAAACTTGGGGCCACAATTCCATTTCCCGGCATCTACGTCTCTCTTGCCATTTGGGGGCGGATGGTTTTAAAGTAAGAGTAGTTTAAGAGTTATCAATATTTGCGCGAACCTCTAGCCTATCAAGGCTTTTGTCAATAGCACCCGTTTTGTTGGTTTAAAAATCCATGCCCACATTCCAACACGTTTCCCTCGACGCCCGGGAAAAAAAGACCAAAGGATTCATTGAGGCCGAAAGCCGGGCCAGGGCGTTCACCCTTCTCCAGGACAAGGGGCTGACCCCGCTTGACCTCTCCCCGGTGGCCGCCGAGGCCGGGGCGAAAACAAAAAAGCTTTCCGCGTTGCGCGACTATCTTCCCTGGGGCCGGATGCGGCTCGCGGAATCGTTTTATTATCTGGGCGTTTTGCTCCAGAGCGGACACTCCCTCGCCAAGGGCCTGGACCTCATCGGCCGCATGTCCAATGCCAGGGCGTCGCGCGTATGGCTGAACATCCGGGACACGGTGGAATCCGGCGAGCAGTTTTCCAAGGCCCTTACCGCGTATCCCAGGATATCCCCCCCGGTGTACGTGGCCATGATCAAGGTGGCCGAGAACACGGGCAAGCTCGGACAGGTCCTGGAGCGCATCGCCAAAAACGAGGACAGGCGCTCCGAGGCCACGGGAAGGCTGGCCACGGCCCTGGTCTATCCCATGGTCATCCTGCTTGTGGGCATGGGCGCGGTCTACTTTCTGCTCTCAAACGTGCTTCCCAAAATCTCGGATATTTTCGCGGCCTCCAAGGGCTCGCTCCCCATAACCACCAGCTTGCTCCTTTCCATCGGCAAGACCCTGAACGCATGGGGTCCGGCCGCGCTGCTCGTGCCTTTGCTCCTGCTTCTTATGGCCGTGTACGCCTTTAAGCGCATACCCCGGTGGCGCGTTTTCCTGGACCGCATGCTCTGGAAAGTGCCGGTGGCGCAAAAATATCTTCTGGCCCGGTTCTCCGGGATGCTGGGGTTCCAGCTTGAGGCGGGCATCCCGCTTGTCCAGGCCATGGAAAGCTCGGCCCAGGCCGTGAGTTCAATGTTTTTCCGGCAAAAGATTCTCGAAGCCATGGAGGAGGTGGCCGCGGGAAGGCCCCTGGACAGGGTGTTTGAGAAACAGGGCGTCTTCCCGGAAGTGTACATCCTGACCCTGACCTCCGGCCAGAAGGCCGGGCGGCTGGGGTCGTTTCTCCTGCGCCTGACCCATATCCTGGAACGCGACGTGGACAACACGCTGAAAAGGCTGGTGGCCCTGGCCGAGCCGCTGCTCATCCTGTGCGTGGGCCTTATCATCGGGTTTATCGTCCTGGCCATCATGGAGCCGATCTTCAGCCTGACCACGCTGGTCAAGTAATATCGCTCGCGCGGCGCGGTTCCCCCATGCCAAATCCGACCTTGTTTAAAAAATCCGCATGGGCCGCCTTCCTGATCTTATGCCTGGCCCTGGCCCCGGCCCAGACGTTCGGGGAAACGACTCCCGGCGACGAATACGTGCGCGTGCCCGCGTCCGAAAAACTCACCTTCCGGCTCCAGTGGGGGATCATACCCGTGGGCCGGGCCATCCTGGAGTCCCGGCCCGCGGCCGGTATGGAAAAAGACCTGCGCCACCTTATCGTGACCTCGCGCTCCAACGACTTTGTGGACCTGTTCTTCAAGGTCAGGGACCGCATCGAGAGCCTCGCGGACTTAACCGGAGGCCGGTCATCATGGTATTCCAAAAACATCCGGGAAGGGGAGCGGGAACGGGTCTTTGAGGTCCAGTTCAACGAGCACCAGAACATTGCCAAGCGCCTGGAGGGAGGCCTTGTCTCCCCGCCTGTTTCCATTCCCAAGGACACGCTTGACCCCTTGTCGTTCTTTTACCACCTCCGGGGCCGCGAACTCCGGGAAAACGCAACGTTTACGGCATGGGCCACGGACGGGAAACGGCTTACGCTCGGCCGGGTGACGGTGCTCGGCAAAGAAAAAGTCCGCACGCCTCTTGGCGAATTTGAAGCCTTTCGCGTGGAGGTGGAGCTTAAAAACATGGACGGCGTGTTCAGGACCGGAAAAAAGGGCAGATTCACCATCTGGGCGGCCCCAAAGCACGGAAACATGCCGGTCAAGATACAATGCGCGCTGGCCGTGGGTCCGTTTACCGGGACCATGACCGCGATCCTGGCGTCACGCTCTTGAAATTCAGGGATAAGATTATGGATGAAAATCAGCCACAATTTGGTTGATTTTCATCCATAATCTGGTTGATTTTCAGCAGCGATCCGGTTAAATTAAATCCATGATTTACCGCAACATCACAAATCGACTCCTCGAATCGCTCACGGACACACCGGTCGTGTTCCTTCGCGGGGCCAGGCAGACGGGAAAAAGCACCTTGGTCAAGGCCCTGGTCCAAAAGGAATATCCAGCCGACTATGTCACCCTGGACAACGCCGGGTTTCTTTCGGCGGCAACAAGCGACCCCGCGGGGTTCCTCGCGGGTTTCAACGGGCCTGTGGTTATTGACGAGGTCCAAAAAGCCTTGAAACTCTTCCCGGCCATAAAAGAATCCGTGGACAATGACCGCCGCGCCGGGAGATACCTGCTTACAGGCTCCTCCAACGTGCTCGCCACAATCAGGGCTTCCGAGTCCCTGGCCGGAAGGATGGAGGTGTTCACGCTCCGGCCGTTTTCCCGGGGAGAGCTTAAAGGCACCAAGGAAACCTTCATAGACGCCGCGTTTGACGCGAAAACCAAAGTCTTTCGTTTTCAGCCCGAAAACCGCAAAGACATCCTCAGGCAAATGCTTACAGGGGGCTACCCGGAAGCGGTCGCCAGGACCTCGGAAAAAAGAAGAGCGGCCTGGTTTGACGCTTATATCACCACAATTTTAGAGAGGGACGTCAGGGACATCTCGAACATCCAGGACCTGGCGGCCATGCCGCGTCTTTTGAAAATGCTGGCGTCCAGGTGCGCCGGTCTCTTGAATTACGCGAACATCTCCCGGGACCTTGGGATGCCGCAAACAACCCTTAAAAGATACGCGGCGTTGATGCAGGCCACATTTCTCCTCTTTGAATTGCCTCCGTGGTCGGCGAACATAGGCAAAAGGCTCGTCAAATCCCCAAAGCTCATGTTCACGGACACGGGCCTTGCCGCCAATCTTCTGGGGCTCGACCGGGAACGAGTCGAACAGGACCCCGGCCCAGCCGGGGCGATACTTGAAAATTTTGTTGTTTCCGAGCTTTACAAGCAGGCCGCCTGGAGCGAAACGACTGTGAACCTGTTTCATTTCAGGACCCAAACCGGCCTTGAGGTGGACGTGGTCCTGGAAGATGCCTCCGGAAGGGCGGTCGGGCTGGAGGTCAAGTTGTCGTCAACGCCTTTTGCCGATGATTTCCTGGGGATGAAAACGCTGAAACAGGCCCTTGGCAAACGTTTTGTAAGGGGTGTGGTTTTGTACCTCGGCAGTGAAGTCGTGCCCTTTGGGGAAAATCTTCACGCGGTTCCCTTGAGTGTTTTATATTCATAGGGCCTCGCTTGTCGCAACTCAATATTACGAACCGCCCGTAACTCTCGTTGCCGGGGCTCCCTCAGCGGGACTACGGACCTTCCGGCGCGTCAAGCGGCCTTGTGAGCGAATGCGTCTTCCCTGGGCAAAGCGATACCGGCTGGAACCGGACGTAAGGCTGCGAGCCCTTGCCCCGGCAACCGGAAACAAGCCAGTATTCCCCGGCCGGAACCTGGGCCACAACCGCTTTTTTCTCCTGGTCGTACTTGAGTTTTGGTTCCTCAAGCGGAGCGAAAAAGCCTTTTTCCCGGAACCGGCACAAGGTGAAGTCGTAAAAATAACCGAGCCTTTCTTCCGGAACCGGCTCTCCCTTGAGGGTGAAGCGCACCTCCAGAACCGCGGGTTTATCGTAATACGCGCCCGCCTCCACGTCCGCCTTGGCGTTCCCCAAATCATCAGGTTTTTCCGGGTACAGGGGAAGCCACGTATCTCCGTCAAAAAACTCCACCCAGCCGTAATCCGTAAGCGCTCTGGCCGGGATTCCCAGGGAACGCAAAATGGCCACGGCCACCGTGGCCCGGTCCCGCTCCGTGACCGCCGCGCCCGCGCGAACCGCCTGGACCGGGGTCAGGGCCGGACCCAAAAGCCCTCCCGGAACTTGCCCAAGGCCTGCCGCGAACTTATTCACGCGCCCCGCGATCTCAAATACGCTCCCGGCCTGCGTGAATTCAAAAAAACGCCCGGCCAGGTCGGCCCGCCAGTGCGAAAACGGCTCGTAAAGCACCCTTCCGCAAAGCACAAAATCATGAAAAATATCGTCGCTGTATTCGCAAATCCCCAAACTTTTAAGGCGCTTTCGGGCCTTAAGCGCCAGGGACACATCCGTGGCCAGGGCACCCGCCTCGCACGCGGCCCGGTCCTTGGGATGCATTCCAAGCACGTACCTTAAAAGCGTATCCCTGTTTTCACGGGACACCCGGCTTAAGGCCTTTGCAAGCGCGGGTCCGTTCCCGCCCGCACTGTAAAAAGCCTCGGCCAAAGGACCCTTGGTCGGAAGGCCCAAATCTTTCAGAATCTTGACCACGGCGGCCCTGTACCCGGCGAACACGCTTTTACGGCGATTTTCAAGCGTCTCTTTTCGCGCCCGGCTCTTTGCCTCGGCATGCTCGAAAATTTCCGTCCGGGCCTTGAATACGGCCTGGTCCGTGTCAAAGCGCATCCAAAGGCCGCCCTTGGGGAAATGGTCCTCCACAAGCCGCAGGCGCACGGTCTGCCCGCCTCCGGGCTTTATCCGGGCAAAGGCGAATTCCTTTTTTCCGCGCTCCGAGGCCGTGAGCAAATACGTTCCCTGGCCCAAAGACAGGCGGCCCACGCCCCCGTCGTCGCAAGGGATGCGGGCCACCGGATGAAACGCGGCGTAATTATAAACCGAGACAAACACGAGGGCCTGGGGCACGGGCCGGCCCCTGGAATCGGTCACAATCACGGACAGAGTGCCGGGCGCGGAGTAGGCCGGGGTTCTGTTGAACGCGGTAAACCCCTGCCCGTGCCTGTACGCCGCGACGGGCTCAGCGCCCGTGGTGGCGTTCCCGTAGGCCGTGGCCAGAAAAAACGGGGACTGGTGCAGATGCGGAGAGAACCAGGCCCTGTCAAAATCCGATTCCACCTCGCCCGCGCCGAGATAATGCCATTTGCCGTCGGCCCATACCTCGGCCCACAAATGGTTGTCGTGGCTGTGCTGCCAGCGCGGGACGCAGCAGGTCCGGGCCGGGATGCTTAGCGCCCTGGCCGCCGAGATGAAAAGTATGGCCAGCTCCTCACAGCGGCCCATACCCCTGGAGATGGTGGTCAAAGGCCCCTGGTCCCAGCGGCTGGAGGTCTTGAATCCGGACCTCTCAAAACACCAGGCATTTATTTTCAGGGCCGTTTCCCGGATGCCGGTGGCGTTGGAAACAAAGGGGGAAAGCTCCTTGAAAAACCGTTTTCCGTGCCTTTGGGCCGGTTCCTGGCTAACGCGATGGGGCAGAACGTACTGGAGAAAAATATTCCACGGGACGTCCTTTCCCCAAGGCATGGTCTCCCTGGCCAGAAAGGCGTACTCCACGTGTTCTTGAAGTTCGTCCGAGCTTAAAGACGCGGCGTCGGCCGGGGGAAGGTTCGCTACCAGGAATGTGGCGGCCTCGCTCTTTTCCGTGTCCGGCTCATACAGGGATAAAAAGCGTTCAAGCTCCGGGGCGTTTTCCCCGGCGTTTTCAAGGGCCGCCTGGACGGCGTACGCCTTGCTCCGGGCCGTCTTTTCGGCCATGGCCTCCTGGAAACCCTCGACATCAAAAAGCTCACCCTTGCCGCACCCCAGGCAGAACACCAGGGACGCGGCCGCGAGGGCCGTTAAAAAAGGCCGGGCTTGGCGATAAATTTGATAAAAAATCACAATGGATTGTCTTAAATTCGTACCCATCCGGAAACGTGGCATACGCCCATGAGAAGGGCATGGCACGCTCCGTTGCTATGCCCCTACAATAAAAATTATAATACAATCATTATATTATACAGTCTCTTTATATAGCCGCGCAGCATGCTGCGCCCCAAAGGCGACATTTCCGGATGGATACTGATTAAAGCCTGGTGACGCGCAGCACTTCCT
>Ga0180429_10004313_pt1 | contig 11398 bp, 8 predicted proteins | sample SS_ome_FD_132428 | JGI IMG/M metagenome (GOLD analysis project Ga0180429, IMG submission 132428) | Hypersaline lake sediment archaeal communities from the Salton Sea, California, USA - SS_1_S_1 metaG | ecosystem: Environmental > Aquatic > Non-marine Saline and Alkaline > Hypersaline > Sediment ... | reverse complement strand
CAAGGCTGTGCAGACAGATTTCGGGATAGGTCGGCGTAGCTTTGGGAGCCGGGCCGCGTTCACCGACGATCAGTTCCCCCGGATGGATGGCGATGTGTTTGTTTGCCAGGATGTGGCTGAAAATGCGGGCGCGTTGGATCGGCACGGCTTCCCCTTCCAAACGGCCGCTTTGAAGCAATTCGGTGATCAGCAGTGCCCGTTCGGGACTCAGGCTGGCCTGGGCCTCAACGCTCTGCCGGCGAAGGTTGCGAATGCGGTCGTTGATCATGCTTAGCCTCCCACCTGAACGGTGAATCCGCCGGTTTCTAAATCGTTTTTTACGCGGGCGATGGCCGCTTCCCCCGGCGGTTCGAGATTGCCCAGGCGGTCCGGCTGCCCGAGGCGATGATATTTTTGCCGATGGATGCCATGGAAGGGCAGCAGGTCAATGTGCTGCAACCCCAGTCCCGTCAGGAAGGCGCCCATCTGGGCCAGGTTTTCGGACGTATCGTTGATCTGCGGGATCAGCGGAAAGCGAACGACGACCTTGCGGCCGGTTTTGACCAAATGACGCAGATTGGCCAGAATGCCCGCGTTTGACACGCCGGTATAGGTTTGGTGCCGGCGGTCATCCATTAACTTAAGATCGTAAAGAAAGAGATCAACCAGGGGGGCGATTCGCGCCATGATTTCCGGTGTCGCATAGCCGCTGGTGTCGAGGGCCGTATGGATATCCTGCCCACGGCACCCGGTCAATAGCGTTGCCAGAAAGTCCGGCTGCGCCAAGGGCTCGCCGCCGGAAAAAGTGACACCGCCTCCGCTTTCGTCATAGAACAACCGGTCTTTTTCGATCTCCGCCATGACTGCGGTGGCGCTCATGCGGGTGCCCACCGGCACGGCATCCCCCGGCGCGTCTCTGTGCGATCCGGTTGCCATGGACCCCGGTTCGGGGTGCCGCCCTTCCGGATTGTGACACCATCGGCAGTCCAGCGGACAACCCTTCAGGAAAACCGTGGTCCGGATACCCGGCCCGTCGTGGATGGCGAATTTTTTAATGTCGAAGATGATGCCCTGTGTCATGCGTCTGATTCCCTTTCGACCGGATCAGCAACCCCGGGGGGTGATCCGGGTCGATGTTGTGGAACTGATAAACCATCTATCATATCCCCGATCCGCCTGTAAATTTCGTCCATCATCACGGCTGCCGAAGGATAGGACCCGATAAATGAACGGCATTCATCTGTTGACAGGGGATTTACACCCATAATATACAAAGTCTATTCCTTTCACGGCGTTATCCTAGCGGGGCCGGCCTTCCATACCGATGGCGAGGTCGGCATCGTTTATCGCGACATTTGACGCTTAACCTGACGGCTCCGACATTGTCGGACCATTTTTTATTTCTACGGAAGAAAATTGAATGGGATTGATCAAAACGTTTTGTCGCTGGGTTGATACGCTCAATACCTGGGTGGGGCATGTCGTGGCCTGGGCCACGGCCCTCGCCGTGGTGGTTGTTTTCATCGATGTGGTCATGCGCTACGCCTTCAATATCAGCTTCGTTTTTACCCAGGAACTCGAATGGCATTTATTTGCTTTCATCTTTCTGATGGGAGCGGGCTACACCCTGCTGAAAGACGGGCATGTGCGGGTGGACATCATCTACCAGCGCTGCAGCCCCAAAACCAAGGCCTGGATCAATTTTCTGGGGGTCATTTTCTTCCTGATTCCGGGCTGCTACATGGTTATCGCCACTTCCCTCAATTTTGTCTACAACGCGTGGGTCGTCATGGAGGGATCTCCCGATCCGGGAGGCATCCCCTACCGTTTCATTCTCAAAGGCTTCATTCCGGCGGGTTTTGTGCTGATCCTCCTCCAGGGGCTTTCCCTGGGCGGCAAAAGCCTACTGACCATTCTCGGAGAAGAGATTGAGACGGAGGGGGAACGCTGATGTTCATGGAATACCTGCCCGGATGGATGTTTCTGGCCCTGACGATTCTCCTGATGATCGGCTTTCCCGTTACCTTCACGCTCATGGGAACGGCCCTGACCTTCGGCCTGATCGGTTTCGGCTGGGATTTTTTCAATCTGTTGCCCCTGCGCATCTGGGGGGTCATGACCAATGTGACCCTGCTGGCGGTGCCGCTTTTCGTGTTTATGGGGGTAATGCTGGAGCGCTCCGGTCTGGCGGAGGAACTGCTCGACACCATGGGGCTGGCCTTCGGGCGTCTGCGCGGCGGCCTGGCGATTTCCGTGGTGATTGTGGGCGCCTTGCTGGGGGCTTCCACCGGTATCGTGGGCGCCACGGTGGTGACCATGGGCCTGCTGGCCGTGCCCACCATGCTCAAACGGGGTTACCAGAAGGAGCTGGCCACCGGCACGGTGTCGGCCTCGGGCACCCTGGGACAAATTATCCCCCCCAGTATCGTACTGGTGCTGATCGGCGACATCGTGGGCGTTCCCGTAGGCGACCTTTTCATGGGGGCCGTCCTGCCGGGGTTCGTGCTGGTGGGGCTATACATCCTTTACATCCTGATCGTCTCGTTCATCAAGCCGGGCTGGGCACCGCCGATTCCCAAGGAGGAGCTGGCCGCGCTTACGCCGGCCATCATGCTGAAGAAATTCAGCCGGGCCTTGTTCCCGCCGCTGTTCCTGATGCTGGCTGTCCTGGGGTCCATTTTTGCCGGGGTAGCGTCTCCCACCGAGGCGGCCGGGGTGGGGGCGGTAGGGGCGACCCTGCTGACCATCGCCAATAAAAAATTCAGCATGAAAATCCTGCAGGAAGTCATGCATTCCACCATGCAGCTGACCTGTATGGTGTTCATCATTCTGGTGGGCGCGGCTTCCTTCGGGCTGGTCTTCCGCGGGATGGGGGGGGACCACCTCGTGCGCGAATTTTTAGGGGGTATTGCGCACCATCACGGCCAATGGACCGTTTTGTTTATTGTCATGGGGATCATCTTCGTTATCGGGTTCTTCCTGGACTTTATCGAGATCACCTTCATTCACGTACCGGTGCTGGCGCCCATCATGATCGAGTTCGGGTTCGATCCGGCCTGGTTCTGCATCCTGATCGCCGTAAACTTGCAGACGTCGTTCATGACGCCACCCTTCGGGTTTTCCCTGTTTTACCTGAAAGCGGTGACCCCGCCGGAAATTAGAACCGGGGATATTTACCGGGGAATCATTCCCTTTGTTCTTTTTCAGTTGATCGGTTTGCTGATTGTGGTGATGTTTCCACAGTTGGTGACCTGGCTGCCGTCGGTCGTTTTTAGATAGGCACCTCCGGGACCGGCGGCTATGGGCAAAGTGATGGTGAAACGGATTGCCCTGCATCGTGGGCGATACCATCAGCGTTATACAGGGGGGGCATGTCGTTCTTTCACAAGTGCGTATCGTTTCCTTTAACCCGCAGCAAAGGAGAAGGAAGGTATGGAAAGACGTGATTTTTTAAGGAAAGCAGGTTTGGCGGCGACTGGTGCCGTCGCGGCGGCCGCCGGTCTGGCCGGATGCGGTCAGGAGAAAAAGGAGGAGGCCCAAGGCCCGGCGGTCCAGCCCAAGAAAACCTACGAGTGGAAAATGGTCACCACCTGGCCGCCCAATCTGCCGGTACTGCAGACCGGGGCGGAACGCTTTGCCAAACGGGTGGAGGAAGTCACCGGCGGACAGCTTAAAATCGAGGTTTTTGCGGGCGGCGAACTGGTGCCGCCCCTGGGGGTCTTCGATGCCGTTTCCGAGGGAACGGTGGAGTGCGGCAGCGGGGCAGCGTATTATTGGGCCGGCAAGGTCCCGGCGGCCCAGTGGTTCTCAGCGGTGCCTTTCGGTTTCAACGCCCAGGGCATCAACGCCTGGTTCTATGGCGGTGGCGGTCTCGAACTCTGGGAAGAAGTCTACGCGCCGTTTAACGTCATTCCGCGTCCCCAGGGGAACACCGGTGTCCAGATGGGCGGCTGGTTCCGCAAGGACATGAACACCATCGACGACTTCAAGGGCCTCAAGATGCGGATTCCCGGCCTGGGCGGCAAGGTCATCAGCAAGGCCGGCGGCACCGTGGTGCTGCTGCCCGGCGGTGAGATCTTCACCTCGCTGGAGCGCGGGGTCCTCGATGCCACCGAATGGGTCGGTCCCATGCACGACCTGCGCATGGGCTTCTACAAGGCGGCCAAGAACTACTACTATCCCGGCTGGCATGAACCGGGCACCTGCCTGGAAGTCATGTTCAACAAGAAGGCCTACGAATCCCTGCCGGTGGAATTGCAAAGGATCCTGGACACCGTGGCCGCCGAAACCAACCTGTGGAGTTTGTGCCAATTCGAAGCCGGCAACGGCGCGGCCCTGCAGACCCTGATCTCCGAGCATAACGTCAACCTGGTGCAGTTCCCGGAACAACTCATGGCCGACCTGCGTAAACTGGCCGAGGAGACCCTGGAAGAAGAGGCCGAAAAAGATCCCATGAGCCGCAAGGTGCACGACGCTTTCAAGAAGTTCAAGGCCCAGGTGGGCGTCTGGGGCTCGATATCCGAGGATGCCTACTACAAGGTGATTGCCGATAAATATGCGTTGAAGAAATAAATCGATTCGACCTGAAACGCGGGAAGTAGAAGAAAACCCCCGGCCGTCTGTGCAGGGGGTTTTCTTTTGGGGGCTTATAAAATGGCCAGGTGCTCGTCCTTCAGATCCGAGACGAACATGTGCCCCGGCGCGTGGGTGATGGTCAGGTCGAGTTTGGCTGAAATGGCGGCCAGGGTCGAGGTGACGCCGCAGGCCCAGAAGACCGGGACTTCCCCGGGATGGATGGTGACCGAATCGCCGAAATCGGGACGGTTCAGGTCCTGAATCCCCAGGTCGGCGGGATCGCCGATATGGATGGGCGCCCCGTGGGTCAAATGGAAACGGGTGGTGACCTGGACGGCCCGCACGGCTTGTTCCGGCGTCATGGGTCGCATGGTGACCACCAGGGGCGCCTTGAACGGTCCGGCCGGCCGGCATTGCCGGTCGGTAATGTACATGGAGACATTCTTGTTTTCTTCCATGTTACGGATAGGCAGGCCGGCCGCCAGCATGGCGTTTTCAAACGAAAAACTGCACCCCAGAAGAAAACTGACCATGTCCGGCTGGAAGCGATTCCGCACGCTCGTGACTTCTTCCTGCAAGTCCCCTTTTTCGAAAATCCGATAGCGCGGCAGGTCGTCGCGCAGGTCGGCCTCTGCCGCAATGGCCGGTGCGGTCGCGCCCGCTTCCAGCACATCCAGCACCGGGCAGGGCTTGGCGTTGCGGGTGCAGAAGAGCAGGAAATGAAAGGCGTGGGAGGCCGGCAGCATCACCAGGTTAGCCTGCAGGAAGCCGGTGGCCGCCCCCGACGTTGGCGTGGTCCATTCGCCGCTGCGAATACGGCGGCGTAAGTCGGTCGGTGTCATGGTGGTTGTTGTTTGCATGATGATATCCTTTGATTCCATAGTGGTTTTTCGACTCGCAGGCGAAATGTTTGAAACGCCTGTTTCTTTTCGTTATGCGTGTTGATATCTGACGTTCAGGAATGACGATGGAAGGTCAGAGGTCCTGTGTCGCCGCCGCCCGAACTCACGCCGAAGGGCTCGTAACAACAGCGCTGGCTTGTCAATCGATAAGCATTTGCGGGTCGAGAAAAGCATCGTCGCTGCCTCGATTTCCGTTTGGGCGCTGTTGAAACGAGCTCCACGGCGTTCAAGCAGCGTCCGACGTCGACACAGGGCCTCTGACCTTGCGCCAAAGGGAATTTTAGTCCGGTTTTTATGATTCATTTTCTTCCGATCGGAAGAAAATGAATGCGTGGATCAGGTCCTTCAGCAGGGCGGCGGCCGCCCCGGTGGGGGAGCTGTGGCCGCCCGTGACCGTGATGCGTCCCATGCTGTCGGTGTCGAAGCTGATGCCCTTTTCCGAAAGATGAACCCCGGCCAGGGGATGATCCGCCTCGAGGGCTTCCGGGGCCACCTTTACGCATAGACGGTTGTTTTCCCGGCGAACCGAACCGATCAGTTTGATCGCCCGTCCGTCGGTCTGCGCCTTCTCTATATCTTCGCGTCGGACGCCGGTAATCCCAACAGTCTCGACATCGGTGATGCCGAGGCACTGGTCGAAAAGCTGGTTGGCGATCAGAATAATCTTGTTCCGTGTGTCGAATCCTTCGACATCCAGCGTCGGGTCGGTTTCGGCGATTCCCAGATCCTGGGCTGCCTGGAGGGCCGTGGCGTAGTCGCAGCCCTCGCGTCCCATGCGGGTCAGGATATAATTGGTCGTCCCGTTTAAAATGCCCTCCACCGCCTGTATGCGAGCGCCGGCCGTGCACAGTTTGCCCACGTCCAGGGTCGGCAGGGCTGCTGCCGTTGCCGCACTCATGAAGAGGCGTCCGCCGGATGACTGCATGCGCTCCTGCAGGTCCTTGTAAAACAGCACGACCGGGCCTTTGTTGGCGGTGATCACATCCATGCCCTTATTCAGGGCGGCATTGATATGGGTGCGGGCCGGCTCGCCGTCCACCAGATTGGTGGGGGTGGCTTCCACCAGGACGTCGGCCGGGATGGATTGGAGAATCGCCGCCCCCGACATGTCCGGACGGCCGAAAGATGCCATGCGCTCGATAGGCTGGCCGCTGTCCATCAATTTCCGTACCTGATCCAGGGGCAGGCCGTGGGTGTCGGCGATCGCGGCGCCGCCGATATCCACGATGGCCTCTATTTGGGGTGCGATGCCGTAACGGTTTTTTAGATCGTCCTGCTTGTCTTCGATCAGCCGGACAAAGGCACGGCCGACATTACCGAAACCACAGACGATGATGCGGATGGGTGTCATTTGTAGCTCCTTGCAATCAGTTGGTGGTAGTCTCTTCCGTCGACCTCGGCTTCCACCACCACCGGTCCGGCGGTATGAAACGCCTGCCGCAGGGCCTGGCGCAATGTTTCCGGTGAGTTCGCCTTGAGCACCGGCACACCGAAAATGCGATCGGCATCCAGGAACGCATGTTGAAAAAGCCGGGAGCTGTCGGCCGGGCAATCTTTCCAGCCCTGTTTGACTTCGATCAGACTCAGCATGCGGTCGGCCAGGATCATGATGACGGTATTCAGCCCCAGCCGGCGGGCCGTGATGAGTTCACCGGCCATCATGGTAAATCCCCCGTCGCCGGTCACGCAGACCACTGGTGCTGCCGGCCGGCAAAGGGAGGCCGCCAGGGCGGCCGGGATGCCGAATCCCATGGAGGACCAGCCGTTGGTCATCAGGAGATGTCCGGGCGCCGGTGTGGGCCACAACTGGCCGATCAGGTGGGTGTGGGCCCCCACATCACAGGTCAGGATGCCTTCGGACGGCAGGGTATCGCGTAGAATGTCCAGGGCCTCGCTGGGCCCAAACCCTTCCGATCGGGGACGCAAGGCGCTATTGAGGCCATCCCGGTGCCGGGCCAGTTGGTCGAAATCCCATTCGGTGGCAAGGGGCGCCAAGGTGCCCAGGGTTTGCAGGGAAACGTCCAGATCGCCGACGCACAGCGCCGCCAATTCATACGGGGTTGATAATTCTGCCGCTGCGGTATCGATGTGCACGACGGGGGCCGGCGGCAGCCAGGCTTCGTAGTCGAATTCCACCGGGTCGTAGCCCAGGCCTATGACGAGGTCCGCCTGGTGGGTAATGTCGGCCAGCCGATCGCTGCAGGCATGAAAAAGGACACCGGCATAAGATGGATGGGTTTCAGACAACAGGCCTTTGGCCATGGGGGTCAGTACCACCGGGGCCGGGATGACGTCCAGCAACTGGACCAACGAACGATCGAGCCCAAGGCGTGCGGCGGTCAACCCCACCGCAATCAGCGGGCGGCGGGCCTGTCGGATCAGATCGGCGGCGGCCTGGAGCACTGCTGCCGAAGGCGGCGCAATGGTTGCTTTTGCCGCGGGCAGGTTCCCCCCCCGGGGGGTGTTTCGATCGTTCAGATCCACCGGCAGGCCGATGTGCACCGGCCCGGGCACTTCGTCACAGGCCGTCGCCACGGCCTGGTCCAGGGTGGTCGTCAAGGTGTCGGTCTTCGCCCGTACCGTCCACTTGGTGATCGGTGCGAACAAGGCCTGGTGATCCACATTCATCTGGGTCACCCGGTGGCGCATGGCGTCGCTCTGCTCAGTGGTGGCGGCGATCAGGGCCGAGCGGTCCAGATGGGCACAGCCGACGCCGGTGGCCAGGTTGGTGGCGCCGGGGCCGAAGGTGCCGTGGCAGAGAGCGGGGGTACCGGTGAGGCGAAAGCAGACATCGGCCATGAATCCGGCCGAGGCTTCGTTGGCCACCAGGATAAACGGCATTTCCCGACGGCGCATGGCTTCCATGTACGGGATCCACGGCCCTCCCGGGATGCCGAAAGCATGCCGGACGCCGTGATCGTATAGACGGTCGATAAACACTTCCGCAAATTGTGCCATATAAAACGTTCCTCGTTGATGGGCGTGAGGGGTGGCCGGACGCTGACGTTGAACCGGACGTCTGCCTGTAACATAATCGCGGGGGGCTCGCAACAATGTGCGGCCTTCCGGTCGCAGCAAGCTTGCTGTGACCGGCTGTCTTGGTTTGACGCTGATTCCCGCCGGTGATAGTAGTGTTGCGATCAAGCCTGTTGATAACCACAATGACCTGCAAGGTCGAGATTCATGTCGAACCCCGATATCTCCGAAACCTTTCGTTGCATCTTAAACACCCTCAACGCGTTGAGCCGTGAACGGGTTTCGAATAAGGACAGGGAGGATCTGCTGCGGAGGATTGTCGCGGCGGCAATCGCACTCTTGCCGTTGAAAGTCTGCGGTCTTTGGCGAAGGGATGCCAGTCAGGCGCCGGATACCCTGCGGTTGGTGATGGTTCAGGGGGCTGATCGTCGAAGACCATTTCCCGGTCGTTTGCGCCTGACGGGAAGCATCAGTGGCCGTGCCCTGGAAACTTGCCGCTGCCAGGTGGTAATGGATCTGACCAAGGGTCCGGCATCGGCCGAGAAAGCCATGGTTTTGCAATGCGGACTGGTTTCCCTGCTCTGTGTGCCGGTGCTGTCCGCAGGACACGCGCCGGATGGCGTGCTGCAATGTTTTACCGGTGTGCCGCATGCCTTTTCAGACCTGGAGATCCAGGTGGCCGAAGCGCTGGCCCATCAGGCCGGCATGGTCTGGCACATGGCGGGCATGCGGGATGAGGCCGCGCGCTTGAAAGAGGATTTACAGACGCGCAAGCTTGTCGACCGGGCCAAAGAAGTTCTCATGGACCAGCGCGATCTGACGGCGGAAGAAGCCTACCGCTGGATTCAGAAACGCAGCATGGATACCCGCCGCAGCATGGGGGCGGTTGCCGAAACCATTATTTTATCGGAAACAACCGGCCATTACACCAGCATTCCCCACGCCCTCGATCTGCTGAACAAGCCTCCCCGAAAATAGTACAGGCCGGTTTCAGATTGATGGCATCGTAAAAAGACCCCCAAGCCGTCACTCCCGCGCAGGCGGGAGTCTACAACGACCTGAAAACACTGGATCCCCGCCTGCGCGGGGATGACGAAGCTGCCCATTCCGAGAATTTTTACGACACCATCAAGATTAAGCCCCGCTGACATGCAAATGAAAATTGACAAAAATTGTTAGTATTGCTAATGGATGCTGTCAGCACAATGACGTGCTGATGATCGACCGCATGTCGAGGGACGTTCGATATCGCCCCCGACATCCCGATAATCTGAATTTGAGCAAGACAACGGCGTCTGCTTCCATGTGGAAGGGGCGCCCTTTTTTTTTGGGACGGCTTCGTAAAATGCTCAATACCGGCGTTACGCGGCATCCTTCGTCACAGCGACGGACGATCAGTACGTCTCGATCCTCAGGATTTGCGTGCCTTGGTTTTGAGCATTTTACGAAGCCGTCAATATGAGGATTTTTTGTGGCAGTCACAATTTCAAAAAAGGCAATCATTGGCCGAAACGTATGTGGCCCCCGGCCCGAGTGACGGGTTAACACGAAAACGAAGGAGCAGACCGTATGAATTTGCAGCGACCGAACGCCAACGACGTCCTCCAGACCAAGAACCGATCCCGCAATGTGGCGCCTCAATCCGGCCTGTGCAGCCGCTGTATCGATGGCTGTAAAGGCAACTGCGACACCTTCCGGGCCACCTTCCGCGGCCGGGAACTGCTCTATCCGGAGCCCTTCGGCCGGGTAACGGCCGGAGCGGACAAAGACTATCCGGTGGATTATTCCCACCTCAACATCATGGGGTATGCCCTTGGCGCCAAAGGGGTCGCGGCCGATCCCGACAAGGCCACCTTCCCGGCCGTGAACACGGAGACCGAATTCGGTACCGACCACAAAATTAAAATGAAGGTGCCGATTTTTACCGGTGCTTTAGGCAGTACCGATATTGCTCGCAAGAACTGGGAGCATTTCGCCGTGGGGGCCGCCATCAGCGGCATTTCCCTGGTCTGCGGGGAAAACGTCTGCGGCATCGATCCGGAATTGGAGTTTAACGGAAACGGTCTGGTCAAAAGCTCCCCGGAGATGAAGCGCCGTGTCGAGACCTACCGCCGTTACCATGACGGCTACGGGGATATCCTGGTGCAGATGAATGTGGAAGACACTCGCAACGGCGTGGCCGAATATGTCCTGGACCAGCTCGGCGTCGAAACCATCGAGCTCAAATGGGGCCAGGGGGCCAAGTGCATCGGAGGCGAAATCAAGGTGGATTCCCTCAAGCGTGCTCTGGAGTTGAAGAAGCGCGGCTATATCGTCACGCCCGATCCTGAAATGCCGGCCTATCAGGCCGCGTTCAAGGCCGGTCCCCTGAAGCAGTTCGAACGCCATTCCCGGCTGGGTTTCATCGACCAGGAGGGCTTCATGAAGGAAGTGGCGCGCATCCGGGCGCTGGGGGCCAAACGCATTACCCTCAAGACCGGCGCCTACCCCATGCGCGAACTAGCCATGGCCATCCGCTGGTCGTCCGATGCCGGTATCGACTTGCTGACGATCGATGGGGCCCCGGGCGGCACCGGCATGAGTCCCTGGCGCATGATGTGTGAATGGGGCATTCCGTCCATTTATCTCCATTCCATGGCCTATGAGCTGTGCGAGCGCCTGCGTGAAAAAGGGCGCCCGGTGCCGGACATCGCTTTTGCGGGTGGGTTTTCATCGGAAGACCATGTTTTCAAAGCACTGGCCCTCGGCGCGCCCCATTGCAAGGCGGTCTGCATGGGCCGAGCCCTGATGATTCCGGGCATGGTGGGCAAAAATGCCGAGCGCTGGCTGAGGGGCGAAGACGGTGGACTGCCCTCCACGGTTTCCCGCTTTGGCGACACCAAGGAAGAAATCTTCATGAACTATGAAGTGCTCAAGGAAAAATACGGTTCGGAAGTCGATGAATTGCCCATGGGGGCCATCGGTAT